>Ga0315314_1000709_pt1 | contig 33685 bp, 34 predicted proteins | sample TDP9_MG_FD_203631 | JGI IMG/M metagenome (GOLD analysis project Ga0315314, IMG submission 203631) | Freshwater sediment microbial communities from Lake Towuti, South Sulawesi, Indonesia - TDP9 | ecosystem: Environmental > Aquatic > Freshwater > Lake > Sediment | place: Indonesia: South Sulawesi... | reverse complement strand
GTCCAGCGGATGGAGAAGTCGTCGGGGTTCAGGCGTGGGTCCGGGGAGCCCATCCCCCAGTTGAAATCTATCCCCCCGATGGCGTCTATGCTGGGGTCGTACCTAGTGAGGGTTGGGGTGCCCGAGAGGTCCTTATTGTTGTAATACTCCCCATACCAGCCCAGCTCTGCCACAGCGCCCCACCACAGCTTGGCCACAGCGATCCCTTTGTTCTCGTAGTACTCCACCTTCACGAAGTGATAGCCTGCGCTCAAGTGGATGGTGCCCGTGTGGGTGGTTGGCGGCTGATCGTACCATTTGTCAATGATCAGGTTGCCGTCTACCCACACCCTCATCCCATCGTCGGTGGTTGTAGTGAAGGTATAGTCCCCTGTGGCGGTGAAATATATCCACCTCGTCCAGCGGATGGAGAAGTGGTCGGCACCTATCGCGGGGTCCGGCGAGCTTACCCCCCAGTCGAAATCTATGGAGGGATCGCTCCTGATGAGGGAGGGGCTGCCCGAGAGGGCCATGTTGTTGTAGTATTCCCCCGACCAAGTGCCGTCGCTAGCGCTGGCGAGCGGAGCATCGAGGCCCTGAAGCATGGCTACCAGGCACAGGATCAAAGCTAACGCCATCAGCCTTTTCATTTGGGACGTCTCCTTTCTTTTTAGGCAGGATAAAACAGGAAGTCTGCAAACAGTGGATTGAAATTTGAGCGCTTTGCATCACCTTGCTCAGACCGGCAATCGTTTGCTGCAAGAGGTTGTGTGGAAGCATCCTATATGATATTATTATAGCACATTATTGCCATTTATCAAAATGCCTTGAAAGGATAGGGAAATCGTGTATTTCATTGGCCTGGATCTGACCGCATCGGCAGGGAGGAAAACTGCCTGTGTCGCCTTAGGGAAAGGGTTGCACATCTCTGAGCAGGGCTTTTGCGGGGAAGATGAGGAGATCATCGTTTTTGTCGGGCGTCATCGCCCTGCCATCGTCGCCATAGATGCGCCCCTCAGCCTGCCCCGAGGGTTGTGCTGCTTGGAAGAGACCTGCCGTTGCCAACCCATCTCCAACCGCAAAGGGCGGCGATGCGAGCAAGAGCTATCTGGGCTGGGCATCGGCTGTTACTACACGACCAAGAGATCCATCATCAAGGGGATGGTCTACCGCGGCATTAGGCTTAAGGAGGAACTATCTTCGCAGGGTTTTGTGGTCATTGAGGTCTACCCTTACGCCAGCAAGGTGCGTCTCTTCGGCCGACTACCCCCAAAGGGCACAGCAGAGGGAAGGAAGGCCCTACAGAGGCACCTGCGGGAGCTCATCCCCATCCTCCCCCCGCCGGAGGAGAGGCTCTATCCCCATGACCTTCTCGATGCCCTCGTCGCCGCTTACACAGGCTATCTCTACCTCCAGGGGAAGACGGAGCCCCTCGGTGATGAGGCAGAGGGCCTCATCCATATCCCTAAAGGCCCCATTTCGGGCCCCATTTCGGTCCCCATCTTGACTAATGGGCACCTGAGGTGTAAAATATGCTTCGGTGAAAGAAGGGTATGCCTTTGAGACTAAGCCTTCGAGAGGTGGAGCACGTCGCCGAGCTGGCCAAGCTTGGGTTGACGGAGGAGGAGAAGGCAAGGATGGCCGAACAGCTATCGGCCATCCTCGAGTACGCTGAGATGCTGCAGGAGCTTGATACTGAGGCCATCCCGCCGACGGCGCAGGTGATCGAGCTGCAGAATGTGATGCGCCCCGACGAGGCCGAGCCATCCTTCCCCCCGGAGGATATCCTCGCCAACGCGCCGCAGGCCGAAGGAGGCCTTTTCAAAGTGCGTGCGATTCTAGAGTAAAAAGGCAGTCGTCGAGAACTTGCTCCCATCGCTGCTGGCTGCAAGGGAGGAGGCGATTGGAACTCTATGAGCTGACCGCCCACCAGGCCCACGCGCTGTTGCGCAAGGGCGAGATCTCATCGGTCGAACTGACGGAAGCCCTCATTGACCGCATCGTCGCCGTTGATAACCGGATAAAGGCTTACATCACCCTCACCCCTGAATTGGCTCTAGATCAAGCTAAGGAAGCAGACGAGCATATTGCCGCTTGGCGCAGAGATCCGTGTGACCAGCTCGATTCGTTGACTGGTATCCCTCTAGCCATCAAAGACGTCATCTGCACCCAGGGCATCCCCACCACCTGCGGGTCGAAGATCTTGGAGGACTTCATCCCCCCCTACGACGCCACAGTGGTGGAGCATCTGAAGGCCCTGGGCGCGGTGATGTTGGGGAAGACCAATATGGACGAATTCGCCATGGGCTCCTCGACGGAGAATTCAGCTTTCTTTCCCACCCATAACCCCTGGGACCAGAGCCGCGTGCCCGGTGGCAGCAGCGGCGGGAGCGTAGCAGCCGTCGCCGCCGACGAAGCCATCTATGCCCTGGGCACCGATACGGGCGGGAGCATCCGCCAACCAGCAGCGTTTTGCGGCGTCGTGGGCTTGAAGCCGACCTACGGTCGCGTTTCCCGGTATGGCTTGGTGGCCTTCGCTTCCTCCCTCGACCAGATCGGCCCCATCACCAAAGATGTCACCGACTGCGCCTTGGTGATGAAGGCCATCGCCCGCTACGACCCACGGGATTCGACCTCGGTGAACATTCCAACGCCCGATTACGTCAGCGGATTAAGCCGATTAAACGGATTAAAGGGGTTGAGGATTGGCGTCCCCAAGGAATACTTCATTGAGGGGATGCAGCCTGAGGTTGAGGAGGCGGTGCGCCGTGCCACAGATAAATTAGCCAAACTTGGAGCTGTGGTCGGTGAGGTCTCCCTGCCCCACACCAAATATGCCTTGCCGACCTATTACCTCATCGCCCCTGCCGAGGCCTCGGCCAACCTGGCCCGCTACGATGGGGTCAAATACGGCTACTCTTACCCTGAGTCCAACGAGGTTTGGGACGCTTATCGCCAGACTCGACAGCGGGGCTTCGGGCCTGAGGTGAAGCGTCGAATCATGCTGGGGACCTATGCCCTCTCAGCCGGCTACTACGACGCCTATTATCTCAAGGCTCAGAAGGTGCGAACCCTGATCAAACAGGACTTCGATCGAGCCTTTGAGAGGTTTGACGTCTTAGTTGCTCCCGTCTCGCCCACGGTGGCCTTCAAAATAGGCGAGAAGGTGGATGACCCGTTGCAGATGTACCTCTCAGACGTTTTCACCCTCTCCCTGAACCTGGCTGGGCTCTGCGGCATCTCTATTCCTTGTGGCTTCGCTGATGGTCTCCCTGTGGGAATGCAGATTTTAGGTAGGCCTTTCGCCGAGGGGACAATCCTGCGCGTGGCCTATGCCTACGAGCAGGCCACGGAGTGGCACAAGAGGAGGCCGGCGCTGTGATTAGCGAAGCAGATGTCCAAGAATGGCTAATCTATGCTGAAGCCGATCGTCGTGCGGCAGAGCATTTGTTAGAAAGCGGCGACTACATGGCTTGTGCTTTTCATTGTCAGCAGGCGGTGGAGAAGTTGCTGAAGGCCATCATCGTAGCTGAGACCCAGAAGCGCCCGCCTTATCTGCATAGCTTACGTCTGCTTCTCGAGCAGATCAGCAGGATTAAGTTCCCCGAAGACATAGCGAGGAAGACGATACAGATCGAGCCACACTACCTCGGCACTCGATATCCCGGTGTAGTGGACTCCAGATTCTACAATCGTCAGAACATGGAAAGGTTGCTCGCGGAAACGCTTGAGGTATACCGATGGTTTCTGACCAAGCTAAACGAGATGAGCAAATCCGGAGATTCATAGATCATTTGCAGCGCCATATCGCTGTGCAGGAGGCTATCCTTTTTGGCTCGCATGCCTACGGAGAGCCTCATGAGTGGAGCGATATTGACTTAGTGATCATATCGCCTGATTTTGTTGGGCAGCCCATGATAGATCGTTTGCAGTTCCTCTACTGGGCAGCCTGGAAGGCCGGTACCAACTGGATAGAGCCACTTGGCTACACGCCGGAAGAGTTCAAATCTGCCAGCCCCCTGAGCCTCCTGGGCGAGATTCGAGAACGGGGTGTTATTATTTACGAAAAGACAGCAAATCAGTGTGAGGAAGGTTAGTGGAGATCTTAAAGATCATCCGTGACGCACTACCGGAGGTTATCGGCGGCCTGATAGTCGCCGCCATAGTTGCTCTCACAGGCTATCTGTACACCCGATGGCGCAAGCCTGTCACAAAGCCTCTTGAGGGTGAACCTGGCCCACCTCTACCTTCTAAACCGCCTGTGCCCAAAATTCCTCATAACCTCCCCCAGCCGGGCGAGTTCATCGGGCGGGAGAGGGAGAAGGCAGAGGTGCGGGAGGCGTTGGCCTCGCGCTGGCCGCTCATCTGCATTGACGGCATCGGCGGCATCGGTAAAACAGCCCTGGCGCTGGAAGCCGCCCACGAATGCCTGCGGGCCAGCAAGGGCGAGCTCCCTGCCGACGGCATCCCCACCTTCGACACCTTCGTCTGGACGACGGCCAAGGATCGCGAGCTTGCCCTGAGCGACATCCTCGATGCCATCGCCCGCACCCTGGACTATCCTTACATCGCCCAGCTCCCGCCTGAAGAGAAGCCTTCTGAGTCGGCCAAGCTCCTGTGCCAGTACAGGTGTCTTCTCATCGTGGACAACTTCGAGACCATCACCGATGATGCCGTCCGCAATTTTCTGCTAAACCTGCCGGAGCCCTCGAAGGCGCTCATCACCAGCCGCGAGCAGAAGCTGCGCCAGGTGCGGGCCATCTCCCTGCGGGGGATGGAGCAGGGCGAGGCGTTAGCTCTCATCCGCAGCGAAGGCAAGCGCCTTGGGCTCCCGGCAGTGGAGCAAGCTGACGAGAAGGTGCTTTTGCGCCTCTACGAGGCCACAGGTGGCGCGCCCTTGGCCATCAAGTGGGCCGTGGGGCAGATGAAGCAGCGCGGGCAATCGCTGGACACGGTGCTGGACAGTCTCTACGAGGCCAGGGGCGACGTCTTCGAGAACATCTTCGCCCGCTCCTGGTCGCTTCTGAGCGAGAGTGCCAAGCGCGTCTTGATGATCATGCCCATCTTCGCCGCCTCAGCTTCGAAGGAGGCCATCGAGGCTGCCAGCAACGTGCACAAGTGGGACCTGGACGAGGCGCTGGGGCAGTTGGTGGAGATGTGGCTGGTGGAGGCCAGTGGGGAATTGGACGAAGCCAAATGCCGTTACAGCATCCACCCGCTGACACGGGCGTTTGCGGGGGCGAGGTTGGGGGAAGACAAGGAGTGGGAGAGAGAAGCCTGGCTACATGCTGGCTGTTACTTCCTTGAGTTCGCCAAGCATTATGGGGGTGAGGACTGGGACTGGCATGGATTCGACACACTCCGTGCTGAGCGTGAGAACATTTTAAGGATAATAGATTGGTGCTACAACTCTGAGGAGTGGTATAGACTAATCGATTTTGTTAAATCTATGGGCTATTTCTTTGGGACTCGCGGGTACTGGCATGACCGTATCAAGTATGGCGAAAAGGCGATGCAAGCGAGCGAGAAAGTGGACGATCGTTATTCCTGGGCTTGGCTAGCAATTGCCGAGGTCGGATGGACATATCTTAAACAAGGTAACGTTAAGAAAGCGAGAGAATTGATAACGCAAGGCTTAGAAACCTCTGAGCAGATTGGTTACTCAAAAGGTAGTGCAATGGCTTTGCGCAATTTGGGGCAGCTTGCGCTCTATGAAGGCAAGTATGAGGAGGCTGAGCAGCTATATCTGCGCAGCTTGGAGATTTGGCAACAAACCGGCGACAAGAGATGGCTTGCTTCCACACAACGCAATCTAGGCATGATCGCTCAACACCGAGGAGATTATGGTGAAGCCCGACGTTTCTATGAGGAGGCTCAGCAAAAGTTTGCAGAAGCTGGCGATGAGGTAGGGACGGCTGCAATCCTCCATTCGCTGGCTGGGATAGCTCAGCTGGAGGGTAATTACTTTCAGGCACGTCAGTTATATACAGAAAGCCTAGCGCTTTCTGAACAAGTTGGTATGCAACATGATGTCGCTCGTACGAAACGAGCATTGGCGACAGTGGAGGAGCAACGGGGTGATTTGGAAGTAGCATTCAGGTGGGCACAAGAGGCGCTGGAAATCTATCAACGGCTAGGGATGCAGAAAGCGATTGAAGAGGCTCAGGCGCTAGTGGAGAGGCTGGAGGGCCGAATCGCGGAGGCACGGAAGTGACGGAGGACACGAAAGGGGATTAGGTAAGATTTCGCGTGTTTTGTAGCCTTTAGCGGCTTTCGTGTTCAGAGTTGGTGGATAGGGCAAAGCGGGCGGTGATGACAAGTTGTCTCGCCTTACCAGTGCCCAAAGCAGCAATGAGGCAAGACGGCGAGACAACTTGTCAGAGGCAGGGCCATGGAAACGTGGAAGGAGGGATTGAAAAATGAGCACGCTTTACATTGAACCGGCACAAGCTTCGGCCGAGGTGCTGCGCCTAGTCCAGTCCGCCATCAGGAGCGAGGTCATCAGGCTGGAGCTTGCCCTGGAGATGGCCAAGAAGCGACTGGCTCCTTTCGAGGGGAAATACGGTGTCACCTCGGAGCATTTCATCTCTGAGATGGCGGCTGAAGACTTAGAGGGCGGCGATGATGAATACGTGCAGTGGGCGGGTGAGTACTGGCTCATGCGTGATTTAGAGGAGAAACTCGCCCAGCTGAAGGAGCTCCAATACGGTGACGACAGAAGAACATCTGGCCCAAATTGAGGCTACCATCCGCCGGTATGCATCCGCCAGTTTCGTTCTGTTGGCCACGGTTACACCTGATATACGGCCAGGCCACCAGGCCTATGTGGTAGGGCAAGTGGTTTTCGTGGACCATTCACGACTGCATTTTCGTGAATTTGTCAAGGAGGTGCGGGGAGCAGCGTATAAAGTGATGTACACGTATCACTACCAAACGGCAGAGGGGCAGCTCATCTTCCGCTACGATAACTCTCGGCATCGGCCTGCTCTGGGCTTCGATGAACACAAGCACACCGTCAAAGGGGTGATTAATGCCCCTGCGCCCGCTTTAGAGGATGTGCTGGCCGAAATCGCCGTAACTAAGGGGTGGACGTGAGGAGAGGCAAGAGTTGGTAGAGAGGCTGGAACGCGAAATGGCGAAAGGGACGAGGGATACGAGAGAGGGCATGAGAACAGGTAAAAGAGGCGGGTTATGGCCACATTGACGGTGGAAGTGACGTTAGAGCAGCTTCTTGAAACTATCAAGCGTGTGCCGGAGGAGGAACAGGCAGAGTTATTCGACGCCTTGGAGGGCTATTTCCTGGGCAAGCATATCGAAGCAACCGAGGGAGAAGCTTAGCCGAGACGATGCGATGTGCTACCTGGCCCAGGAAAGCTGATGTGGCGTGCGTTAGGATGATCAGACTTTAGGAGGAGCGACTATGAAGGTCATCATCCCCTTGGCGGGCTTCGGAACGAGGCTCCGCCCCCATACCTACACCAAGCCCAAGCCCTTGATCAACGTGGCCGGCAAGCCCATATTGGGCCACATCCTAGATAAGCTAAAGGACTTGGAGGTCGAGCAGATAATATTCATCGTAGGCTGGCTGGGGGATCAGATCGAGGACTATGTGAAGAAAACCTACGACTTCCCTGCCCGCTACGTGGAGCAGAAGGAGCTTCTGGGCCAGGCCCACGCCATCTGGCTGGCCAGAGATCACATCAATGAGCCAGTGCTCATCATCTTCGTGGACACCATCTTTGAGGCCGACCTCAGCCGCCTTGATGAGGTCGCCTCAGATGGGGTGATCTACGTCAAGGAGGTGGAGGACCCCCGCCGCTTCGGCATCGTTCTTCTGGAGAATGGCTGGATCACCAAGCTGATAGAGAAGCCCGCCACCCCTGTCTCCAACCTGGCGGTCATTGGGCTGTATTACATCAGAAATTGGAGGCTGCTCCTCGATTGTATCGAGGAGGTGATCCGGCGGGACATCAAGACCAAAGGGGAGTACTTCCTGGCCGACGCCTTCCAGTTGATGATCCACCGAGGGGCGAAGTTGGAGGCTATCCCCGTCGAGGTCTGGGAGGACTGTGGAAAGCCGGAGACCCTCCTCAAGACCAACCGCTATCTGTTGGAGAACAGCGGCGGCCAGGTAACCGTGGCCGAGAACTCTATCATCATCCCCCCGGTCTACATCGCCCACTCCGCTACCATCACCAACTCTATCATCGGCCCCTACGTCACCATCGCCGATAACAGCGTGATCAGGAACTCGATCATCCGCGACTCGATCATCAACGAGGGGTCCCAGATCGAGGATGCCATGCTCAGCCGGTCGCTGATCGGCAACAACGCCCGGGTAAGGGGGACCTTCGAGCGGCTGAACGTGGGCGATTCCTCCCAGATCGACTTTGCTTTGGGTGAGGAGCTGTGAGCGAGCCAGTGGATGTCCAGTGCTACTGTGGTCACAGGTACGCTGAGGAGCCCCGCGCTTTCACCTGGAGGGGGCAGCGCTACGCCGTCCAACGGGTGGAGAGGGCCTGGCGCACACCAGAGGGGCTGCACTTTGTGGTGAAGACGGAGGAAGGCGGCACCTTCGAGCTGGCCTACGACGAGGCAGGGGACGAATGGAACCTCAAGGTTGCGAACTCTCTTCCCTGATGAATGCTCTCCCAAAGATCGTAGGGCGAAGCCCTTCCTTTAAAGGGGAGAGCATTCATCACCGCCCTGCGTCTAAGTTCTCCACGCTCACATGGGGAGAGAGTTCGCAAGGAGGCGATGTGAAGGAGTATTTGGCCGATGGCGGATAGCCTGACACGGCCGCGATAACTCGATCATGAGAATCAAACACATAAGGGAGGATCGAAGATGATCATCGGGGTGCCCAAAGAGATCAAAACAGCCGAGAACCGGGTGGGGGCCACGCCAGCTGGGGTGGACGCCTTCGTGAAGGCCGGCCACAAGGTGCTGGTCGAGAAAGGGGCCGGCGAGGGCAGCGGCTTCTCCGACGAAGAGTACAGACGGGCTGGGGCCGAGATAGCGCCTACCGCCGCCAACGCTTGGGAAGCCGAAATGGTGCTCAAAATCAAAGAGCCCATCGAGCCGGAATACAAATTTTTCCGCAAGGATCTGCTTCTCTTTACCTACCTCCACCTTGCCAACCCGGAATTAAAGGAGCTAACCAGGCTTTTGATGGAGGAGAAAGTGACCGCTATCGCCTACGAGACGGTCGAGCTGGCTGACGGCACATTGCCTTTGTTAGAGCCAATGAGCGAGGTGGCGGGCAAGATGGCCATGCAGGTAGCTGCCCATTTTTTGGAGAAGACGCATGGCGGGAGGGGCGTCCTGATCGGCGGGGTGTCCGGTGTAGTCCCCCGCAACGTGGTGATAATCGGCGCCGGCACGGTGGGGTGGAACGCCGCCCAGGTGGCCTTGGGGATGGGGGTTAACGTCATCGTCCTGAACCGGGGCATTGAGAGGTTACACCGCCTCGTCAATACTTTGGGCATCGTTCACCCCGGCAACTTGACCACGCTGAAATTAACCCCCCAAACCCTCGCTAACGCCTTGAAAGAGGCCGATGTGGTGGTCAGCGGCGTTTACACCCCCGGGGCAAGGGCGCCTATCCTCATCAGCCGGGAGACGCTCAAAACCATGAAGCCTGGCAGCATCATCGTGGATGTCTCCATTGACCAGGGCGGCATCTGCGAGACCAGCCGCCCCACCACCCACACCGACCCCGTCTACGTTAAGGAGGGCGTGATCCACTACTGCGTCACCAACATGCCCGGTGCCGTGCCGCGCACCTCAACTATTGCCCTGACCAACCTCACCCTGCCCTATGCCCTCAAGCTGGCCAATATGGGCTTCGTCGAGGCGGTGAAAAGCGATTCGGCCCTGGCCAAGGGGGTGAACGTATACAAAGGGCATGTCACTTGTGAAGGGGTCGCCAGAGCCCATGGGCTGGAGCACCGGCCCTTGGATACCCTTCAGGGTGACCCCTCAGGGGAACCCCTGATTTAGCTTGTAACGGTTCGTCTTCGGCGGACCTTTGCAAAGCCCTACACGGTATGTGGGGGGACCATAGAACGAAAACTCTCTCCGCAAAATATGAGAGCAAGATAAATACAAGAGTGTAATACTCCGCCAGCAGACGGAGAGGGTTTTCGTTCAGGGGAGGGGCTTTGGGGCGATTTTTACACAGGAGGTTGCTATGAGAGACTTCATTTCCCAGCGTGTGCGTTCCGTTCCCCCTTCGGGGATTCGCCGGTTCTTCGACATCATTGCCACTATGAAGGACATCATCTCCCTGGGCGTCGGGGAGCCGGATTTCGTTACCCCTCAGCCCATAATCCAAGCGGGCATCCGCTCCCTGGAGGAGGGAAGGACCAGTTACACCTCCAACTCGGGGATGATCGAGCTGCGGGAGGCGCTGGCGGAGCACCTGGCCCGGCTCTACGGGGTGGAGTACGACCCTGAAACAGAGATTCTGATCACCGTGGGCGTTTCTGAGGCCATGCACATCTCCCTCCTGGCGGTGGTCGAGCCCGGCGATGAGGTCATCGTCCCGGAGCCCTGCTTCGTGGCCTACAAACCGGGCGTGATCCTCGCCGGCGGCACCCCCGTCGTTGTCCCGGCCAGGGTGGAGAACGACTTCCAGGTCACCGCTCAGCAGATCGAGGCGGCCATCACCCCGCGCACCAAGGCCCTCCTCATCGGCTACCCCAACAACCCCACGGGGGCGGTGATGAGCCGGGAGCGCCTGATGGAGATCGCCCAGCTGGCCGAGAAGTATGACCTCATCGTCCTCTCCGACGAGATCTACGACCGCTTGGTCTACGGCATGGAGCACACCTGCTTCGCCTCCTTGCCGGGCATGCGGGATCGAACCCTGCTGCTGGGAGGCTTCTCCAAAGCCTACGCCATGACCGGCTGGCGGATCGGCTACGTGGCAGGCCAGGCCGGGATCATCGGCCAGATTTTCAAGGTGCACCAGTATGCCATCATGTGCGCCCCCACCACAGGCCAGATCGCAGCTATCGAGGCCCTGCGAAACGGCGAGGAACATGTCCAGCGGATGGTGGCCGAGTATGGCCGACGGCGCAAGCTGGTCGTCCAGGGGCTGAGGGAGATCGGCCTGCCCTGCTTCGAACCTCGGGGGGCCTTCTACGCCTTCCCCTCCATCGAGGGGACGGGGCTGAGCTCCGGGGAGTTGTCGGAGAAGCTCCTCTTCGAGGAGAAAGTGGCGGTAGTGCCGGGCACGGCCTTTGGGGAGTGCGGAGAAGGGTTTATCCGCTGCGCCTACGCCGCTTCTATGGAGGACATCGAGGAGGCGCTGCGGCGCATGGAGAGATTCGTGAAAAGGCACGGAGGGTGAGGAACAGACATTAGGGCTGCCAAAGGATCTGTTGGCTTTCTTGCAAAAGCGGGCCGTGGGGAGGGGAGTCGAATCATCATCGAACAGCGAGGGCTAAGCTGTGAACAACTCAATATTCGCCCTGTACCAGCAGGGCAAAGGGCAGGAGATGGAATTTAAAGCGGAGGGGGTCAGGCCTAGCGAGTTGGCTGAGACCCTCATCGCCTTCGCCAACGCCAGTGGCGGGAAGGTTCTGGTGGGCATTGACGGCAGGACCTCGGAGATCAAGGGGTTGCGAGACCCTGAGGCGGCTTGGGATAAAGCCCTCCAAGCCACCCTCCTCTGCGATCCCCCGCTGATCATACCCCTCCCTGGGCTCGTGGCCCTGGACGAAAAGAAGCTCCTGCTCATCAACGTCCCTGCAGGCCTGCCCCACGTCTACAGCCTCCGCGGCAGGTACCTGATCCGCGTCGGCACACGTAACAAACCCATCCCCAGCCATCAACTGCGGCGGCTGTTCGTCGAGCGTGGGGAGGTGAGCTACGAATCCCTGCCCACCCCTGGCGCCACCTTGGAGGACATCAACTGGGACAAGGTGGAGCGCTATGTCTCCTCCATGGAGGGCATATCAGCCCTCTCCCCTCAGGAGGTACTGCAGAAGAGGGGCTGCTTGACCGCGGACGGGAGGCCGACCAACGCTGGCATCCTCCTCTTCGGCGTGGAGCCGGGGCGTTTCTTCCGCAGTTGCGAGATCATCGTCGTGCGCTATGCCGGCCGATACATGGGCGAGGAGTTCCTGCGGGAGAACATCTGCGATACCCTGCCTGAGCAGATCCGGGGAGCCGAGGCCTTCCTCGTCAGCAACATGCGCAAGGGGGTCCATCTGGTGGGTTTGGAAAGGGCGGAGCGCCTCGAGTACCCTCTGGAGGTGGTGCGGGAGGCTATCGTCAACGCCGTAGCACATCGGGATTACAGCATCAGGGGCGATGAGATCAGGATCTCCATGTTTGCCGACCGCATCGAGTTCTACAGCCCCGGCCGGTTGCCTGGCCACGTCACCGTCAAAAACATCGTGGAGGAGCGGTTCTCCCGCAACGAGGCCATCGTCCAGGTCCTGGCCGATATGGGCTTCATCGAGCGGCTGGGCTATGGCATTGACCGCATGATCTGGCTGATGGAGGATGAGGGCCTGCCGGCCCCCATCTTCAGGGAGATGGCTAATGGCTTCAAGGTGACCGTCTACGGCCACGGCGAGAGGCTGATCAGCGAAGGGATTGATACCAGTCGCTGGGCCCTCCTGCACCTCAACAAGCGGCAGGAGAAGGCTTTAGAGTATCTGGCAGAGCATAAGCGCATCACCAATCGCGAGTATCACGAGCTCTTCCCCGAGGTCAGCGTGGAGACCATCCGCCGCGACCTGGCTGATCTGGTGGAGAAGGACCTTCTGCTGAAGATTGGGAGCAAAAGGGCCACATATTACATCTTCAAATAATATCCCACATTATCCCACAAAAAACGCACATTTTCCCACATCCCATCGAACCCTGTTGGGAAGGTCAACGGGGATTTTTAGAGGCGGCTGGCATTGAGACAATGGCACTAAAAGAAAAAATGGAGTTAAGGAGCAGAAAGCATGGCAAACACCTTCCCCGTTGGCAAGTTAAATATGGATTATCTGGCAAGCCTATTGGACAGGTATTCCTCCCTCGACGAGAGGGTGGTGGTGGGCCCCCGCATCGGTGAGGATGCGACGGTGATCGATTTCGGCGAGATATATCTGGTGGCCAAGACCGACCCCATCACCTTCGCTACGGACGAGATCGGCTTCTATGCCGTCAACGTCAATGCTAACGACATCGTCACCACGGGGGCGAGGCCAAGGTGGTTCCTGGCAACGATCCTCCTGCCGCAGAGCAGCGCGACCGAGGCGATGGTGGAGGGGATATTCTCCCAACTCTCCTCTGCCTGCCGACAGTTGGGCATCTCCTTCTGCGGCGGCCATACAGAGGTCACCTATGGCCTCGATAGGCCCATAGTCGTGGGGCAGATGTTGGGCGAGGTGGAGAAGGAGAGATTGGTGACGACCTCCGGGGCGATGGTCGGCGACGACATCATCCTCACCAAGGGCATCGCCATTGAAGCCACTTCGATCCTTGCTCGGGAGATGGAGGGCAGACTACGAGGGAAGTATCCGCCGGACCTGATCGAGAGATGTAAAGGCTTCCTCCATGAACCAGGCATCAGCGTCGTGCGCGAGGCTGAGATCGCCATGGAGAACGCCCAGATCCACGCCATGCACGACCCCACCGAGGGCGGCCTGGCCGCCGGGCTGCACGAATTGGCGCGGGCCGCCAGTGTGGGGATAATCGTCTACCGGGACAGGATCCCTATCCTGCCTGAGACGTCCCTCCTCTGCCGCGAATTCGATCTTGACCCCTTAGGGGTCATAGCCTCCGGCTCGCTGATCATCGCCCTCTCGCCACAGGATTCGGCGAGGGTGGTGGCCAAATTGAGGGAAGCAGGCATCGCCGCTGCGGTAATCGGGAGGGTTTGGGAGAGGGAGAAGGGGATAAAGCTGGAGGTCAACGGGGAGAGGAAGGACTTGAAATATTTTGCCAGGGATGAGATCACGAAGATCTTTGAGGGCTGAAGGGGAACTGGAGATGTGATATGCTTTTAACCAGAGAGAGGCTGGAGCAAATGGAGTCGGAACACTTAGCCCCTTACGCCATGAAGAGCAGGGACTCCCGCGGGCGCGAGTACCCGGAGGAGGAGCACCCCTATCGCACCGCCTACCAGAGGGACAGGGACCGCATCATCCACACCACCGCCTTCCGACGTCTGGAGTACAAAACCCAGGTCTTCGTCATCCACGAGGGCGACTACTATCGCACCCGCCTCACCCACACCATCGAGACGGCCCAGATCGGGCGCACCATCGCCCGAGCCCTGGCAGCCAACGAGGACCTGGTGGAGGCCGTCTCCCTGGCCCACGACCTGGGTCACACCCCCTTCGGCCACTCCGGCGAGGAGACTCTCAACGAGTTGATGAGAGATCACGGCGGCTTTGACCACAACCGCCAGAGCCTGCGCATCAGGAAAGAGCCAGCTGACTGCCATCAAGAGATCATAAGTTATAGAATTTAATGCTATAATGTTAATCAAGGAACGATGGATATAGTATATATCTCGGGCCCCCTAACCGGAATAGACAAATCACATTTGTTAAAGGACTTCTATGAGGATGTCGGTAAGCTGTGCCGAGAATTCGACATGATGCCCTACATCCCACATCAACACACTGATCCAGAAAGACATCCTAAAGTAACCCCTAAGAAAGTTTTCATAAAAGACAAAAAACAAATTATGAAGTCTAAGCTGGTTATCGCTTACGTTGGCGCGCCGTCATTGGGCGTTGGTGCAGAGCTTGCAATCGCTGAAGCGAACAATGTGCCGATAATTTTGCTGTATGAGAAAGAAAGACGAATTTCCCGGATGACGAAAGGAACTTCAACGGTTATAGCTAAGATAGCTTTTATAGACCTCGATGACGCATTACGTAAATTACGCAAAATTCTGTCGAAAGAATATTTTCAGCTTCATTTTGGCCAAGAAGTCGATAAGAAGGGTTACAAACAGTTAGTACTTCGGTCCCATCAGTGCACATGAATTTTATCTACCTTTGACAATTTTGTCAAAAGGTGCTATAATTACGACGTTGGGGTGACTAATTGTAATCAACATGATCACTAGCTCCACAATATGACATGAACTGCGGTTTCTATTTTGCACGAGCTCAAGGGGATCGAAGATTGAGACTCTCTGCCATTCGAGAAAGACTTGAAGAATGGGAAGAAGAAAAATTATCGCCTTTTGCGGCCAAAAGTAAACACACTCGTGGTCGAAAAATACCAGAAGAAGAATCACCAATGCGCACTGCTTTCCAGCGGGATCGAGATCGCATTGTCCACTGTAAGTCCTTCCGCCGCCTTGGACACAAAACTCAGGTCTTTATTGCTCCTCTTGGTGATCATTATCGCAGTAGGCTCACGCACACTCTCGAAGTTGCACAAATAGCTCGTTCTATTTCGAGGGCCTTACGCTTAAATGAAGATCTAAGTGAAGCGATCGCACTGGGACATGATCTTGGACACACACCTTTTGGCCATGTAGGCGAGGAGACTCTTAATGAAATCTGTCCTGGAGGCTTTCGGCACAATGAGCAAAGTTTACGAGTAGTTGAACGCCTCGAAAGGAACGGAGGGGGATTAAATTTAACTTGGGAGGTACGTGAAGGGATTTTGAAGCATTCAAAAGTGCGTGAGAGCATTTTGGCTGAAGGCTGGGGAACTTCTAGCACTCTTGAGGGACAAGTGGTTAAAATCGCGGATAGCATAGCATATATTAATCATGACATTGATGACGCAATCCGAGCAGAGATCATTACGGAGGCGGAGCTTCCTACTTCAAGCCTCTCTATCTTAGGAAAAACCCATTCCCAGCGAATCAATACCCTAGTTTGCGATATCATCGATCATTGTTGGGATAATGTAAATCAACCTAGGGCCAAGGCTCTTACAAGCCAAAACACAGTCAATGACGAAGTACACATAAGCATGAGCCCTCAAGTTCTGGAGGCTGCAGATACTCTACGCGAATTTCTTTTTCAAAGCGTTTACCTAAACCCAACGGTCAAAAGCGAAGAGACTAACATTAAGAACTTAATCTGCACACTCTATGATTATTTTAAGAATCACCCTGAGGATCTCCCATCTGAATTTCTTGGAAACCTACGCGATGAAACCCTTGAGCGCATCATCTGCGACTACATAGCGGGCATGACCGATCGGTATGCTATAGAAACCTTCAAAAAGATTTACGTCCCCAGGTTATGGCCGGTATTCTGAGAATCAACAAAAGTCAAGAAGTTCAAAAAGAAAGGAGCGGTTATTTATTATGATGAGTGATAAAGAAATCAAAGATGCAATTAACAGTGGCAAGCTAATTATCAAGCCATTTTTACTCAACTATTTGCAGCCTAGTAGCTATGATTTAAGACTCGGCCCAATCGCCTATCTGGGTGGCAAAACAGAGAGCATAGATATCGAGCATACAAAGCAGCTAAGCATTCAACCTGGGCAATTTGCTCTGGTGACGACTCTTGAGGAAATAAAAATGCCGCCAGATATGGCTGCGCACATTGGTATGTCTTCAAGATTAACTAGGAAAGGACTGTTACTTCTACATGGGGTTCAAATTGACCCTGGTTTTGAAGGGAAGTTAGTCTTGGGGCTTTACAATGCATCGCCCCGCGAATTAGGTATACAGTATACGCAGCGTTTCTGCACTATAGTATTCCACCGGCTAGGAACACCATCTGAGAAGCCATATAAGCCATCTACTGAAGAACTCGAGGGAGTAATACCGTGGGAAGACATCCAATATATTCAAGCGCTAGCTAAACCAACAAGAACTTTAAGCGAACTTGATGGAAGTGTCCGTAAACTCGAGCAAAAGGTGAATGACCTATCAAATGGGATAGTGCAAATACATAGTGAATCACTTCCAAAGTTAAGTAAGGATCTGACAGATCAAATACTCATAGTAAAAAAGGATATCGAGAAAAGTATATCTACGCTACAAAGTTGGGTACAATGGGGTGGCGCAACTTTTTTGGCTATTTTCTGCCTTTTTGCCGGAGTTGTAATTTATTTTCTCTTTGATCTTGCTAAAGCAATCCCGTAAGAGCAAAATGTTTTAACACTTTAAGGAAGGCAAGAAGAGTTGTACGGGAGGCCACTCGATGGCTGGCATACTTACGCAAGAGGACATTCAAGAAGCCCGCAGAGAAGGAAAACTAGTAATTGAGCCCCTTGATAATAATGCTTTACAACCCACTAGTTATGATGTCGCTGCAGGTTACCTGCTAGCAGATAACGACGTTATCGAAAATTTCGATGAGACAGAATTGGTACCTTTAGAATTTAAGAAATTTCTATCTGTGGAATACTTTCGATTCCCAAATGATATTATTGGACATCTATATCTACGATCTACTTACGCTAGAATGAGGCTTATCCCTATCCATCAAGGGAGAATAGAAGCCGGATGGAGGGGAAGACTTGTTATTGAAATATTCAATGCTTCGAAGAAGAAAATTAGGATAAAAAGAGGTGATCGGTTAGTCACAATGGAGTTTATTCGACTCCCAAAGCCAGTACAAGAGGGGTATAACGGTAAATTCCAGGACTTTATGAATTCGTTGCCTTGTTCTTAATCCAAGATGGGATTAAGAAGAAAAACCAGAGCGGGTCATCTGCGACTACATCGCCGGCATGACCGATCGCTTCGCCTTGGAGGAGTACAAGAAGCTCTTCGACCCCTATGAGAGGGTTTAAAGCGTTCCCCTTTCCCTCTTCGTCAATGCCAACTCGACGGCCAACCTCGTAAAATAGCCCTCAAGGGGAGGCTCGCTGCCATAGGCCAAATCCACCACCTCAGCTCTGATCCCCAAAGCCTCCGTCTCCAAGGAGATAACCTTCCCCTTCTCGGCCAGAACCGTTTCCCCTCTCGAGGCAAGACTCGCCCGCAGGGCACTGTCGCTGTAAGCGTGCTTGCTCATCAATACCTTGGCAACCGTGCGGACGATGCTCTTGTCATAGAGCCAGAGCTCAAAGGCGGTGACCCTCTTCGGCCTCCCTTCCCCGATGGCCTCGGAGATGCCGATCCCATACCCGCCTATGACCTCGCCTGTAGGTCCCTCGATGATGGAGTAGGCATCGTAATCGTCATCCCCCAGCGAGTACGTAGTGAGAAAGCGCTCCAACGGCCGCCCAGCCTCCTCCAACTCCAACCTGGGACCAGCCACCCTGCCTCGCTTGAGCAAAAGAAGTAGTAACGCGATGATGGCTAGAGGGATGAATATCCAGATCCTGCCCATCGGCCGTAGTCGGTCGAGCGGGGAGGTTACCGGGGGTTGAGGTGTCGGTCTCGATTCCACCGTCCCCAGGCCCAACGCCTCCCCAACCTTTCTCAGCCGACGGGCCTCCAGGGCCCGGCCGGCACTCTGGCGTTCGGCGATGAGTTCAGCGATTATCCGGCCGATTTCCTCCTTATCAAAGCCCCTTAGCCTCGCCTTGGCCAGGTCCAGATCCCCGTTAAGGGCGTAGGAATCGGCCACCATGGCGATGTAGGTCTCCTTGTGCTCCCGCTTCAGGTCGAAGGGGTCAGTTTCAATCCACTTTACAGGAAAGAGCCACCAGCCCAGGACGGGCAGGCCGATGATCAGCCCCACCGCCAGACCCACCACAAAGCCGATGAAGGCCTTACGCCCGATGCCTCTCACAATCGCATTCATCTCCAATCCCACCTTGCGAACCCTCTCCCCTGATGAACGCTCTCCCAAAGATCGTAGGTGACAAGCTGTCTCCCCAAAAGAGGGGAAGAGCAACTTGTGTCCAAGGCTGGGGAGACAGCTTGTCAGGGCAAAGCCCTTCCTTTAGAGGGGAGAGCATTCATCACCGTCCTGCGTCTAAGTTCTCTACGCTCATATGGGGAGAGAGTTCGCAACCTTAGACACGGCTGACCTTCAATCCCTCCAGGATCCCCCTCAGATCCCCTGGCAACTCTGCCGTGAACTCCACATAGCGGCCGCTGGAAGGCAACTTGAAGCCCAGGGTCTGGGCGTGCAGAAACTGCCTTTCCAGCTCGAGCTTCCGCTTTCTAAAGCCGTAAACGCGGTCGCCTGCCAGGGGGTGGCCGATGAAGGCGAAGTGGACGCGCACCTGATGAGTGCGCCCCGTCTTGGGCTCGACCTCGACAAGTGTATGCCCAGGAAAGCGTTCCAGCACCCGGTACTCGGTGCGGGCCTCCCGTCCACTTGCCACCACGGCCATGCGCTTGCGCCGCTTGGGATCCCGCCCGATGAGGGCCTCGATTATCCCTCGCTCCGGCTCCAGTTGCCCCTCGACTAAGGCTAGGTACAGCTTCCTCACCTCCCGCCCCTTGAACTGCCTTTGCAGGCTTTGCTTAGCGGCTTCGTTCTTGGCAACGATGATCAGCCCCGAAGTGTCCTTGTCCAGGCGGTGGACGATGCCCGGTCGTTGTGTGCCATTGATCCCCGCCAGCTCTGGACAGTGGGCCAGGATGGCGTTGACCAGCGTCCCCGAGCGGTGCCCGTAGGCGGGGTGGACGACCATGCCTGTTGGCTTGTTGACCACAATAATGTCCTGGTCCTCATAGACGATGTCCAAGGGGATGGGCTCAGGCCACACCTCTGCGGGTTCCGGCGGCGGGACGCGGATCGAGATCTCATCGCCGATCTCGACCCGATAACTGGCCTTTGTCATGGCCCCGTTGACCGTGGCGAGCCCCGCCTTGATCAGCTTCTGAACTAGGGAGCGGGAGAGGTCGGGCACCTCCGCGGCGATATACTTGTCTAGCCTCTGTCCGGCCTCGGCCACACGCAGCTCGATGACCCGTTCCATCCAGAACCTCCTGGGATGGCGAAGGCCGCCCGCCAAAAACATCCTACCATTTTTACCAAAAAAGAACGACCGAGGCTATGAGCTCTCGGTGCGTTTAAAACATGTTCCCCTTCAGTTCTCTTGAGCTCTCCCTCTCAAAAGATGATAGGCCAGGACCACCACCCCTACCACGATGGCGCTGTCAGCTAGGTTGAAGACCGGCCAGACCTTGAAATCAATGAAATCTATGACATAGCCATAACGCAGCCGGTCGATGAGGTTGCCTAAAGCGCCTCCCAATTGTAGGCCGAGACTGGCCCTCACCAATGTTTTATCCGGCAGATGGCGGTGATAGACGAGGATGGCTATCACTACGATGACCGCGATGGCGATGAGGAACAACCCGTGGTCAGGGAAGAGCCCGAAGGCCGCCCCCGTATTGGTGATGTAGGTGAGGCTTACCAAATCCCGCAAGCAGGAAATAGGGTTCCAGGGTTCTCCTAAACTCAGATGCCTGGAGACTAAGCGCTTACTGAACTGGTCGATCCCAAGCATAAGGAGGGTCACCCCCGGCAAGAGGGCCTCCTTCCACTTTTGGTTGAGCAAGAAAGCTCTCCTCTGACGCGCTCGCTTTAGATGTAAAAAATCATACCCTTCGGGCTGAGCGCTTTGGCTGACGCCTCAGCGGAAGCCTCCTTCGGACACTGTGTGTCCCTTCGGGCTTGAGCCCTCAAGGGCGAAGCCTCAGGACACGAAGTGCCTCAGGGCGAAGCCTTATGGGCGAGCGAGCGCGTCATCATGACTCGCGATGTTGTTGGCACTTGATGCATAGAGTCGCGTAAGGAAGGGCCTCTAGGCGAGCAGGGGCAATCTCTTCGCCACATCCCTCGCATATCCCATAGGTTCCGGCATCGAGCCTGCGGAGGGCATCCTCCACCTGTCCCAGGAGACGTTCCAGATTGCGGCGCAGGGCCAGATTCTTCGTCTGCTCAAAGACGTCTGTAGCATCATCAGCTATGTGATTGCCATAGCCGGAGTGCTCTTTACCCAGGATCTCCTGCTGGCAGATCTGCTCCTGCAGCCGTTCACGTTCTTTCTCGAGCCTCTTCCTCAGCGAGTCCTCCGCTTTAGCCATTCTGAACCACCTCCGTTTGGTTGCACCATCGCAACCACCTCATATTTTACCCCATTACGGCGCTGAAAGCAAGTCCAATCACCTAGTCCGCACGATCCCCAGGGTTATCTCCCCGCCCTCGATCTCGGCGACCTCGCTGTAGGCCTCGGCCGGTGGGCTTCCGGCGATGAGCTCCCTGGATAGGGTCTCGGCCTTGATATACCCCTCATAGGCGCTGAGGACAGCCTGCAGGGCTGGTCCTACCTGGTAGTATGTCACTATGTGGTCTTCGATCCTGAAGTCGGCGTTCTTGCGCATAATCTGGATGCGACGCACCAGCTCTCGAGCCAGCCCTTCCTGAAGCAGTTCATCGGTGAGGGTCGTAGCAATCCCCACCAGATACTCTACTTCAGCGGCAACGGCGTAGTCCTCCTTGGCCGTCATGGTGATGCTCAACTCCCTCGGCTCCAGGCTCAGCGTCTGGCCCTCGACAACGACCTCGATGGCCTCCCCGGCCCGCCAATGCCGCGCCACTTCATTGGCGTCGAGCTCGCCGAGGGCGGCCTGGACCTTGGGAAGGAGCCTGCCATACTTGGGCCCCAGGAGGCTAGGCACAGGGCTGACGATGTAATTCACTAGCTCGCCCTCATCGACCACGAAACGAAGCCCCTTGACGTTCAGCTCCTCCAATACCTGATCCGATAGGCGCTCTAAGCTCTCCTGCTCCTCGGCGCTCCTCACCTTAACCGATACCTGAGACAGGGGTTGGCGAACCTTGATCCCCGCCTTGTTGCGCGCTGCCCGCCCCAGGCCAACGACCTTCCTCACCAATCGGGTATCGGCCATCAGTTTCTCGTCAACGAGCGCCTCATCGGTGACAGGGAAGTCGCAGAGGTGGACGCTTTCTGGCGCCTCCTTATCGGCGGACAAGACCAGATTGCGGTACATCTCCTCGGCGAGGAAGGGGGTGAAGGGGGCCAGGAGTTTGCTCAAAGTGGTCAGGCACTCGTAGAGGGTCAGATAGGCCGCCGCCTTATCCTCATCCCTCTCGCTCTTCCAGAAGCGGCGGCGGCTGAGGCGCACGTACCAGTTGCTCAAATCCTCCACGAAGTCCTGGATCCTCCGCGCCGAGGCGGTCATATCGTAGTCGCTCATCCTCTCATCTACACACTTGATCAGGGCATTGAGCTCTGCCAGGATCCATCTATCCAAGGGCGATCGCCCTTCCACGGGGACCTGGCGCTCGGTGGGGTCGAACTGGTCTATGTTGGCGTAGGTTACAAAGAAGGAGTAGGTGTTCCACAGGGTGAGCATGAACTTGCGCGCCGCCTCGCCCACCAACTCGCTGGAGAAGCGCCGGGCATAATCCGGCGGCGAGGCGGTGTAAAAGTACCAGCGCAGGGCATCGGCCCCATGGACATTGATGATGTCCCAGGGGTCTACCACATTGCCCTTGGACTTGCTCATCTTCAGCCCCTGAGCGTCCAAGACATGCCCATAGCAGATGACATTCCTGTAGCAGGGTTCGTCGAAGAGGAGGGTGGAGATGGCGTGAAGGCTATAGAACCAGCCCCGCGTCTGGTCAATGGCCTCGCAGATGAAGTCGGCGGGGAACTGGTCCTCGAAGAGCTCCTTTCCCTCGAAGGGGTAGCGCCATTGGGCGATGGGCATGGCCCCCGAGTCGAACCAGGCGTCTATCACCTCGGGCACGCGGCGCATTACACCACCACACTTCCCGCACCTCCAGGTGTATTGGTCAATATAAGGCCGGTGCAAATCCAAATGGCCAATCTGAGAATTGGGATTTGGGATTTGGGGTTTGGTCACTTCGTGCTGAGGCACTTCAGTGCGAAGCATCGGGATTTGAGCTTTAGCGGCCAATTCGGCCATGCTTCCGATGCACTCCTGTCTCCCGCAGTTATCGCAAACCCAGATCGGCAGCGGCGTCCCCCAATAGCGCTCGCGGCCCAGGGCCCAATCTTCGTTGCTCTCCAGCCAGTCGCCGAAGCGCCCGTCCCTGATGTGCTCAGGATACCAGTTGATCTTCTGATTGTTAGCGATGAGGTTATCCTTCATCCGTGTGGTCTCAATGAACCAGGACGTCTTGGCGTAATAGAGGAGGGGTGTATCGCAGCGCCAGCAGAAGGGGTAGGTGTGCACGTAGGTCCCGACGCGGTACACCAGCCCGCGCCCCCTCAGGTCCTCGATGATCAGTTGGTCGGCGTCCTTGACGGAGAGGCCACGCCAAGGGGTGACCTGGTTGATAAAGGCACCCCTGAGGTCAACGGTCTGCAGGACCGGGAGGCCGTACTCCTTACCGACCTCCAGGTCGTCGGCACCGAAGGCCGGAGCCATGTGAACCACGCCTGTCCCCTCTTTGGTGGTCACGAAGTCGGCGGCGATGACATAGGAATAATCCTTCTCCACAGGCAGGAAGGTATAGAGGGGCTTGTAGTGCTTCCCCACCAGGTCCTTCGCCCTCAAGGTCTTTACCACCTCATATTCGCCTTCCAGCACATCGGAGAGGAGGTCCTTGGCCAGGATCAGCTTCCCCTCTTCCTGCTCGACGAGCGCGTATTCGACATCGGGATGGACAGCCAGTGCTGCGTTCCCGGGCAAGGTCCAAGGGGTGGTCGTCCAGACCAGGAGATAGACCCCCTCCTCGTCGCGCAGGGGGAATTTGACATAGAGGGAGGGGTCCTCCGTTTGCTTGTAGCCCAAAGCCACCTCGTGGCTGGAGAGGGGTGTCCCGCAGCGAGGGCAGTAGGGTATCACCTTATAGCCTTGATAGATGAGCTCTCGGTCCCATAGCTGATTCAGTATCCACCAGACGGACTCGATGTACTCGTTGGTGAGGGTGATATAGGGGTCGTCCATGTCGATCCAGAAGGCGATGCGATCGGTGAGCTTGCGCCACTCCTTCACATAGCGGAAGACGCTCTCCTGGCATTTGGCATTGAACTCGGCCACGCCGTAATCCTCGATGGCCTGCTTGCCGGAGAACCCCAGCTCCTTCTCCACCTCGATCTCCACCGGCAGGCCATGGCAGTCCCACCCCCCCTTGCGCAGGACATATTTGCCTTTCATCGTCTGGTAACGGGGGATAGTGTCTTTGTAAATCCGCCCCAGGGCGTGATGGATGCCCGGCAGGCCATTGGCCGTGGGTGGCCCCTCGTAGAAGACGTAACGGGGCGCATCGGCGCGCAGCTCCAAGCTTTTGTTGAAGATCTGGTTCTCCTGCCAGAACTGGAGGATCTCCTCCTCCATCTTGACGAAATCAACCTTGCTAGGTACCTCGTTAAACATGAATCCCTCCTTAAACTATGGAGTGCGGCCTTCAGGCGTTCGCCTGAGGGCTCAGCCCGAGGGCTGCCTACAGCAGCAGGCTAAGCCTGAACTCCAGTAGCGAGCTATTTTGCATCGGAAACTAATCCAACGCGATCCGCAGGCGCTTGTTGATCCTCCCTTTGCTCTCGTGGCTTACAACTCTTATGCGGCCCACCTCACGGGTGTTAGCCACGTGGGTGCCGCCATCGGCTTGCATGTCCAGGCCCTCGATCTCCACAATCCTCACCTCTTGTATGCCCTCCGGCAGAAGATTGATCTTGGTGCGGATCAGGTCGGGGATCTGGAAGGCTTCCTCGCGGGGGAGGATGTAGATCCTGACCGGCCGGGCGGCGGCTACCTCGGCGTTGATCTTCTCCTCCACCTCCTGAGCGAAGTCGGCGCTCATGTGTTCCAATTCGAAGTCCATGCGCGCCTTCAGCGGCTCCATGTTGCCTCCCGTCACCAGGGCGCTGTAGTCGCGGAAGATGACGCCGCAGAGGATGTGGAGCGCCGTGTGAGTGCGCATCAGCTGGTAGCGGTGGTCCCAATCCAAGAAGCCCGTGACCGGCGTTCCTACTGGCGGCGGTTCACCGTCAAGCTCATGCCAGGCGTAGTCGCCTTGCTTCTTGACTTTGACCACCTGAGCTTCGCCTCCCTCCCACACCAGTATCCCCCGGTCTGCCGGCTGCCCACCACCGCCGGGATAGAAGGCTGTACGATCCAAGACGACGCCGTTGCCTTCCACAGCGATGACCGTAGCCTCGAACTCGCTGAGGTAGCTATCGGTTAGATACAACAACTCAGTCATGATTACCCCCCCATACCTTCGAGCTAAGCAGTTGTGCAAAAGTTCTTTGCGCTTTTGCCCCATTGCTCCGCAGCTAAGCTGTAGGGGGTGGTGGGGGCTTTGCCCCCACCCGGGGGTGTGGGGGTGTCCCCCACTCCTTCCCCCTTGCCCCCTCCCTCTCCCGCTGCCGTAGGCTATGCGTCACCCATGAGTTTGAACAGCGGGAGAGGGAGGGGGTTGGGGGTGGGTGAGGGCTGGGGGGACACCCCCCACGCCCCCTGGCATGGGGCTGGCTGCCCCCTGCACCCCCGCTGTTGATGGCCTCAAAAGTTAAAGGAACTTGTGGTGACTTGCTTAGGTGATCTCGCACCACAGGCGGTCCAGGTAGTCGCTGAAGCCCATCGCCCGCCAGAAGGCCTGCGAGACGGGGTTATGATGGAGCGTGCTGAGCTGTATGACGGAAAGCCCCTTTGCCCTGAACCACTCACACAGCGCCTGGTAGAGGCGTCGGCCGATGCCCCGCCTCCGCCATCCCTCAGTGACGCACATGTCGGAGATGTAGGCATACTCGGACAGGGAAAAGACCGGCGGGTTAGACACCACCCTGCCGATGGTGTAGCCTACGATCCTCCCCTCGACTTCGGCGATGAGGACGCAGGAGTTATCGTCCTCAAGCCTGAGGAGGAGAAACTGACGGAAATGCTCCGCCCCTTCAGGTGTGATCCCCATGCGAGGGTCCAAGGCAGCGTTAAAATCCGTCATCTCCTGCCAGAGGGGGACGATCCCCTCGACATCGTCCGGTATGGCTTGGCGGACGGTCACCTGGGGCACGCTCAGCCTCCCGTAAACCAAAAAGCCCTCGCCTAAGGGACGAGAGCTTCTTCTCCCGCGGTACCACCCTCATTGGCATACCGCCCACTCTTAAGGGATGTTGCCTTTTAGCGATCAGCTATTAGCAAATAGCCAGTCGCTGAGGAACGCATATCCCCGCCGCTGATAACAGGCGGCGAAACCGGCCAAGTCTACTCGTTAGCATATGGCCCGCTCGTTTCACTCGCTTTATAGCATATGGCTTATGGCATTGAAGCTCACTTCCAGCTTTAGCCATATGCCATAAGCTATCTGCCATATGCTACTTTCGGTTGGCAGCTCCGGAAGGATTTTCAGCGGGCTCGCTGGTCCGGCTCCCACCTGTCCGGGCTCTCTGGGCAGCTACCCCCGCTTACTCGTTTCCATCATCGCTTTTAACGCTGTGGCTTTGAAGATTGGTGCTTCGAACTGAACTCCTGAATACAGCGAGCGGGCTAGCGGTACACCCCCACTCGTAAGCTGTAATCCGTCATCCCTCGAAGTTTCTTCGCGCCGGGCGGACGGGGGTTCTCTCCCAGACGGTCAATGTGCTGGCTGACCAAACGGGCGTATTCCTTGGGCAAGCTGGCTATATCCTTGATCGCCTGCCGCAAGATACGAACGCTATACATCTATTCCCCTAGCCCGTAGCTCTACCTTCGCTTCTTCCCCAGCCTCGCGGAGACGGCGGATTTCCTCAGCGTCTTCTAAGTCCTCCAACAGAGTTAACAACTCCTCCCAAATCGGGTACTCGAGCACAACCGCTCTTTTGTTCCCGCCAGCGTCCACCAGGAACTGAACCGTTTGTAGCTATTCAAGGACCCGCATCTTCAGCTTCCATTCCGCGTCTCTCACCGCGTTTCCGATTTCCAAACCGCCCAACGGCACCGAGCTGAGCCGCCCGCCGGAGCGCAGCGGAGGCGGGTCGGCTGGAGCGAGTTGCTGGGCGGCGTGACTATTTTTGGACAAATGGATTGAGCACCTGAAGTCGCTCCTCAATAGTCAACCCATGTTGCAGGTCTTCAGAATACAGAATGGATACGCCTGCCTCTAACGCACTCGCCACAATTGTGCTGTCCCAAAAGGACAATGAATACTGCTGACGAAGTTGAGACGCAGTCAGTAGGACTGACTTGTTCAACTCGATGACAGGATATTTCTCGTAGAACGATTCGACGAGTCGGCGGATCTGCTCTTCGGTGAAGTTGGCTCGTCTCAGCAAGTTGACGCACACCTCGTTGATTACCTGTGTGCTTATCACAGGCTCCGTCTTTTGAATCAGCGTGCGTGCCGTTGCAGACTTGACCGAGTCATCCCCTTCGATGAAGGCGTACAGCCAGATGTTCGTATCAACGAAGCAGGCAGTGACGTGATTATCTGGCATAGATTTCTTCTCTGGTCAAGGGGCGGAAACCTTGCACGCGCACGGGCTGGGCGAGCAGTTGGTCAATGAAATTCACGGTAGACTTGGGTGATTCTTCAGTCAGCAAGATCACGCGCACGCGAGTCGTGAGATTCTTGAGATATTTTCGAGGAATCTCGATGACACCGTTCTTGACCAAAGCCTGGAATTCTATGGCATGCATACTTCACCTCATCTAAACAGCAACTTCGGACTTTGTAGCATGGCTAAGCAATAGCCGCCTAACGGCACCGAGCTGAGCCGCCGCGAAGCGGCGTCAGCTCCAGCGAGACGCTCCATAAATCACTCGCAGGTCACGTTTGATCCTGTCACGGAGATAGGGGCTGATAGCGGCTTCTGTTAACAAGTCTACTTTTCTCCCAAGCGCAGTGGAGATCTGCCGCTCCAGTGCCACCAAAGCAAGCAGGCTCTTGGGTTTTGAGAATTCAACCAACAAATCAATATCACTCTGGTCGTTGGCTTCTCCCCGTGCTACCGAGCCGAATATGCCTACCATCAAAACATCGTTTTGGCGGCATATCTCAATCAGCTTGTTGGCATCAAATGGAAGTGTAATCATAGGCACTCTCACGATGCCGGAATTATGCGGCTATGGCGGTAAACGTGCCCGTTGCTGTGATAACGTATGCGGCCTAACGGTATAGCTGAGCCGCGCCCACCCGCCGCCGCGGGCAAAGCCCGCCTGAATCACTCACGCCTTTGCGGGCAAGACATGGTAGCTTAAAACACAAGGGTGGGCGTCGGCTCCAGCACGTGTTATGCGGCCTTTCGTTACTAAAGTGCAGTTGCAGCTCATTGGTAGTCGACGTCAGAACCGACGATCTGCCACAGGCTCAGTAGGAAATCACGAGTTGCTCTTAGGTATAGCTCCACCTTTTCCTGTGAGATTTCCGGATTTGTTAGTACGGGGATACCCATCGGGCCGGGTTCAGGCAAGCCCAGCCCACCTCTATGTTTGAGTGCGTTGACAGTTTCTCTAAGCTCGTCGATCATTTGATAACCTGGTAGGCCAGACAATTGGATTTCATAGAATTGCTCTATTGTCCTAACGAGCACGCTCCTAGATCTCCGCATGGCTTCGGGTGTAAGACTTTCACCGGGAGGCAAAGCGCGATTAGCGAATGCGAGAAGTAAATATTCTGTGAGGGCGTTTAGTTCGTAAAGAACCGCTTTCAGAACGATTTGTCTCGCACCGAGGGCTAAATTCTGCTTGCTTAGCGAGCCATCATTGCCAAATCCTGTGTCACCCTCGGTAAGGGCTTGTTTTGTACAATCGTCTAATTGTGGAAGGAGAACATCCATGAAATATCTGATAGTATCCAGTTCCCATTTGATCCAGATATCAATTCGCATAATGGACAAACGCTCCCAGCCCTGACTAAATGTGATTGTACCATGTGGCTCTATGGCCGCATAACTATTGATTATACGGACTCCGTAATTTGCTCTCCTTAGGAGGGATATGTGGAATCCGTATATCCCTCGCCAAAAGTTGACTTTTGCAAGTCCATTGGCGCCCAAAGGTCAAAACGGTTGGTTATAACTTCTGGCGGGCGGCAAAAGCCGCCCGCCAGAGACCCATCAGGATAAATCCGCACCCCGCCGTGCCGTGTGCTACTAAGGTTTTGGAACCTGCTCTAGCAGGTGGGTGCCTACCTATCGGTTTTTGCCTTTGGTTTTAATGTCACCCCTAGGCAGCCCCTCTAGAGATCGGCTCCCTTTGTAAAGGTGTTGGCTCAAAACACTCTAATTCGCATCACGAGCACAGCAGGGTTGCTATTTATATAATACCACAAAATCCGCAAAAAGTCAAGTCCAATTCCCAAAATTTTAATTTGCTAATCGCTAACCAGCCGCAGGTGCAGCTCTGCCAACTGCCCCTCCGACACGGGGGAGGGCGCCTGGGCCATCAGATCCATGGCGCTCTGGGATTTAGGGAAGGCCATCACCTCGCGGATGTTCTTCTCCCCAGCCAGCAGCATCACCAGGCGGTCAATGCCCGGAGCGATCCCGCCATGCGGCGGAGCGCCGTATTCGAAGGCCTCGAGCATGTGCCCGAACTGAGCCCGAGCCTCCTCCATCGAGAGGCCAACCAGCTTGAAGAACCTCTCCTGAAGGTCGCGCCGGTGGATCCTGATGCTCCCCCCGCCGATCTCGAAGCCGTTGGCCACGATGTCGTAGGCCTTAGCCCGCACCTTGCCGGGATCGGTCTCGAGAAGCGGTATGTCCTCGTCGCGAGGGGAGGTGAAGATGTGATGGACGGCGTCCCAGCGCCCCTCCTCCTCGTTCCACTCCACTAGAGGGGGAGCGATGATCCAGGCGAAGGCCAGGACATCGTCGTCCAGCAAGCCCAGGCGCTGCCCGATCTCCAGCCGCAAGCGCCCCAACGCCTCAGCAACAACGCTTGGCTTGTCGGCAACGATGAGGATGAGATCTCCCTCCTCCGCCTCCAAGTGGGCAACGATGCCCTCCAGCTCCTCGGGGGAGAGGAATTTGACGATGGACGATCTCATCCCTTCGGGGGTGATGGCCAGCGAGACCAACCCCTTAGCGCCATGAGCCTTCACAAAATCGGTCAGTTCATCGAGCTGGCGGCGGGTATAAGTGGCACAGCCAGGGGCGCGGACCCCCTTCACCTGCCCGCCGCTGGCGACGACGGAACTGAAGACCTGGAAGGCGCTATCCGCTACCAGATCCGAGAGATCAACCAAGGGTAGGCCGAAGCGCAGGTCAGGCTTGTCGCTGCCATATTTCTCTATGGCCTCATGGTACGAAAGGCGAGGGAAGGGTATCTGCATAATGCGTTTATCGGCCACCGCCTTGACCAGGCTTATGAAAAGCTCCTCGGTGAGCTGCAGGATGTCCTCCTGTTCGACGAAGGACATCTCGATATCCAATTGGGTGAACTCCGGCTGCCGATCGGCCCGCAGGTCCTCATCGCGGAAGCAACGGGCGATCTGGAAGTACCGGTCGAAGCCGGCAATCATCAGTAACTGCTTGAGCTGTTGGGGGGATTGGGGCAAGGCATAGAAGCAGCCAGGATGGACACGGCTGGGCACTATGTAGTCGCGGGCCCCCTCGGGCGTGCTCTTGATCAGGATCGGCGTCTCGATCTCGATGAAGCCCCGCTCATCCAGGAAGTCGCGGATGAATTTGACCACCCTGTGGCGCAGGATGATGTTCCTCTGCATCCGCTGGCGGCGAAGGTCGAGGTAGCGGTGTCGCAGGCGCAGGGTCTCCTCCACCGGGGAATCCTTGCTGATGTAGAAGGGTGAGGTCTTGGCCTCGTTCAGGATCTCAGCCTGGTTGGCTATGACCTCGATCTCGCCTGTGGCCAAGTTTGGGTTCTCCATGCCAGGCGGGCGCTTGGCCACCTTCCCCTTGACCCGCAGGACGTATTCGTTGCCGAGCTGGGCGGCGACGGCGTGGGCCTCATTGGAGACCTGGGGGTTGAAGACGACTTGGGTTATCCCCTCCCTATCCCGCAGGTCGATGAAGATCAACCCTCCATGGTCGCGGCGGCGGTGCACCCAGCCGGTCAGGGTCACCTCTTCGCCCGTGTCATGGCCCCTCAGCTCCCCGCAAGTATGAGTCCTGAGCACAGTGTCCTCCTAATAACTGTTTAAGGGTATTATACTACCTTCTCAAAGAAAAGGCAAGCGTCCGCGCTCATACTTTGAAATAGGGCAAGCACTGCCTTTGGATTGCCATTGACAGCATTACACGCCCAAGGTATAATAAACTTGAAGGAACACGGCTTGATGGCTACGATCTTGGTAGTAGACGATGAAAAGCACATCGTCGAGCTGGCAAAGCTCTATCTCGAAAACGAGGGCTACACCGTCGAGGGCGCCTATGACGGCCAGGAGGCGCTGGACAAGGCGGGAGCGCTCCGGCCCGCCCTGATCGTCTTGGACCTCATGCTGCCTGAGGTGGACGGCTTCGAGGTCTGCCGACGGATACGCAAGGAGGGGGATACTCCCATCCTTATGCTCACCGCCCGCAGCGACGACGTGGATAAGATTGTCGGACTGGAACTGGGCGCCGACGACTACCTGACCAAGCCCTTTAACCCCCGCGAGCTGGTCGCCCGGGTCAAAGCTATCCTTCGCCGCTACGAGGCAAGCAAGCTGACCAAGCGGGTCGAAATCGGCGACTTGGTGGTTGACCTCGACCGCCGCGAAGCGACGGTGAAGGGAGAGCCAATGCGCTTGCGCACCAAGGAGTTCGACCTGTTGGCCGCCTTCGCCCAAAACCCACGCATCGTCCTCTCCCGCGAGCGCCTCCTGGACATCGTCTGGGGTTACGACTACTATGGTGGGACGCGGACAGTTGACGTCCACGTCGCCCACCTCCGCGAGAAACTGGTGGACTGCTCGGTATCCATCGAGACCGTTTGGGGGGTGGGGTACAGATTAGAGATTAGAGATTAGAAATCAGAGATTAGAGATGTTCAATAGCTTGCGCGCCAAATTGATCCTTTCCTACGCGGCGATCATCTTCCTCTGCCTCCTCCTGGCCGGCTCCACCTTGCTGGTCACCTTGCGGATCTACCAAACCAAGTTAGACATCGCTCGCCTGGCTGACAGGGCCATCCCCCTCTCCTTCCAGATCCGCGACCTGTTGCGAAGGGAAACGCCTCTGCAGGAGATCTCTACGCGCTTGCAGGAGCAGGCGGAAGCGATGGAGGTCAGGATCCTCCTCCTGAACGACAACGGGAGGATCATCGAGGACACCCAAGGCGACCTGAGGGGACGCCAGGTCAAGTTGGCCCAAGGGCCGACCGTCAGAAATATTCGCGGGTCTTATTATCTGGGCAGGTATACCCTCCCTAAGGGGCGGACCCTCCTCTTCGTCGCCCTGCCGGCGGGGCCGCTGCCGGGCGCAAGGGAAGGACGCTTGCTCGTTGCCTTGGCCACTCCCCAGAGGGGGCTACTCGCCGCCTGGGGCGATCTGGCTCCCCATCTTCTTTGGGCAGGGATCCTCGCCCTCCTTGTCTCCGTTTTGGTGGCTTTCTTCATCTCCCGCTCCATCGCCCTGCCCCTGGGCCAGCTCACCCACGCCTCGGAGGGGATGGCGCAGGGCAATTACAATCAGGAGATCGCCGTGGAGGGGAGCGACGAGGTGGTTCGCCTGGCGGCCAGCTTCAACAAGATGGCGCGGGAGGTCAAACGCTCCCAGCAGATGCAGCGGGACTTCGTGGCCAATGTCTCCCACGAGTTGAAGACGCCTTTGACCTCTATCCAGGGCTTCTCCCAGGCGATGCTCGACGGCGCGACCAAGGGGGAGGAGGCCTATCGGCGGGCGGCGCACATCATCAACGAGGAGGCCCAGCGGATGATCCGCCTGGTTAGCGAACTCCTCGACCTCTCGCAGATCGAGTCGGGGCAGGTGGCCATGGCGCGGGAGCCAGTGGATCTGGCCGAGCTGTTGCGCCGCTGCGTCGCCAGGTTCGAATCCCGGGCGAAGGAGGCTGGCCTTGGGTTAGAGCTTGACCTGCCATCTCCGCTCACCGTCCTCGGCGATGCCGACCGACTGGAGCGGGTCTTCGCCAACCTGTTGGACAACGCCATCAAGAACACGCCTGAGGGAGGGACGATCAGCATCCTTGCCAGGCAAGGGGGCCCTCAAGCCATCGAGGTCACGGTAGCTGACACGGGGGTTGGCATCCCACCTGAGGACCTGCCGCGCATCTTCGAACGCTTCTATCGGGTGGACAAGTCCCGCGCTGCGGGGGGCACGGGATTGGGGTTATCCATAGCCAAGGAGATCGTCGAGGCACACGGGGGCCAGATCAGGGTGAGCAGCGAGTTAGGGAAGGGGACGCAGTTCGTGGTCGCGCTGCCCACCCCAGCTTCCCAGCCGAGCTGAGAGCGGCTTGACAAATCTCCCCTTACGCGTATAATTAAATCAGAAGGTCATATGGGCCGCTAGCTCAACTGGTAGAGCAACGGACTCTTAATCCGTAGGTTACAGGTTCGACTCCTGTGCGGCTCACCAAAATGAATCGCAAACTGGGCGGTTGCTGGAATTGGCAGACAGGACGGATTTAGGATCCGTTGGAGATGATCCATGGGAGTTCGACTCTCCCACCGCCCACAGGATATACAGTGCCTAAATCGAGCGAGGTCTAATGGCCTTGCTCGATTTTTGCCTGCGCTTAAGCCACGGTGCTCTTACCCCTTCGTGTTGACGCCTTTACTGCAGAGCACACAAAGTACGCAGAGATTTATTGATTCTCTCAGCGTTCTCGGCGGCCTCTGCGGTTAAACAGTAGTAAGTTGTTGAATCTCGTAAAGTCGTACCCCTCGCACTTTGAAAAGTCTCATAAAGTCGTGCCGCTCTGTTGACACCATCTAGCGAGCCGGCTATTCTCTCTATCGAAGTCAGATAGAGGAGGATAGCG
>Ga0315314_1000708_pt1 | contig 33710 bp, 31 predicted proteins | sample TDP9_MG_FD_203631 | JGI IMG/M metagenome (GOLD analysis project Ga0315314, IMG submission 203631) | Freshwater sediment microbial communities from Lake Towuti, South Sulawesi, Indonesia - TDP9 | ecosystem: Environmental > Aquatic > Freshwater > Lake > Sediment | place: Indonesia: South Sulawesi... | reverse complement strand
TCAACTTTGGTACTCTTGACTATAAGATAGCTAGCTATCTTTGGATGCTCATGGAGAATCGCTCTTCAACTATTGTAGTTGGAGCAACAGCTTCTGGAAAGACTACTATGCTGAACTCCTTGCTCACAATGGTCCGCCCCAATCTAAAGATAGTAACCATTGAGGAAGTTCAAGAAATAAACATACCTCATCAGAACTGGATACCATTGGTATCTCGACCTAGCTATGGATTGAGCTCAGACAGGATAGGAGAAGTATCATTATATGATCTTGTAAAAGCATCTTTGAGGATGAGACCAGATGTTCTAGTAGTTGGAGAGGTTCGTGGAGAAGAAGCCTTTGTTTTATTCCAAGCCATAAGCACAGGGCATGGTGGCAATTGTACTTTACATGCAGATGATGTATATTCAGCTATGCAAAGATTGACCTCGAAGCCCATGGATGTATCGCCTTCATACATACCTTTCATCGATTTAGTAGTCTCAACTCGTAGGGTAGCCGTACCCATAGCTGAGAGTGGCCATCTGAAGATAGCCCGTCGTGTCATTTCAGTAGATGAAGTTGTAGAGTATAACAAGTATCTTAGAGTATTTGAATGGGCACCTTCCAGTGATTCATTTGTTGCTCATCGCCTTGAAGACAGCTACAAGTTAAAGAAGTTAGCAAGAGATAGAGCTACGAGTGTCGATGAAGTTCTAAAAGAGCTGGAAAGAAGAGTATTGATACTGGATTGGCTGAGAAAGAGAGGAATCAGAAATTATAGAGATATAGGAGCCATTTTCGAGCAGTATCATAACAATCCAAGTGAGATTTATGAAAAAATTGAAAAGCAAGTCGGACCCATTGTCAAGTGAATCAAAATCAGAGGCCATTAAGATATCGTTCACGGATAGGTTCAAAGTCTTTACCTTCAAGCTTCTAAGGAGACCGTCTATCTGGGTTAGTAATAATATGCCACAGCTCAGAGAGGATATACAAAAGTCTAACCTTGTAATATCGCCAGAGGTTCACATCTCTTTGGTCCTCTTCTTCACTATAATAGGCATGACCCTAACCTTTTTAGGTGTATATGTGATTTTTGCATACAGATTCATCTTCGGCATTTTTCTTTTGCCCATAGCACCCATAGTATTTGCATTAGGGCTTATAGTGCCTAAGTTGAGCCAATCGACAAGGGCAAGTGCCATAGATAATGAATTGCCTTTTGTCATAGGCTATATAACCACCTTAGCTGGCGGTGGCATTTCTCCTTTGACAACTCTCGAGAGATTGAGTAAGGTCGATCTTTATCCTGCTGTTGCAAAAGAAGCCAAACGTATATTGATGGATATAGAGGTATTTGGGATGGACCCTATATCTGCTTTAGATAAAGCTGCAAGATACAACCCGAATAGAGCCTTATCAGACTTTTTCGGAGGATACACATCTATTCTCAAGACAGGGGGAGATATAGTTAGCTATATGGAGTCCAAGCTTAGAGATATATTCACATATAGGGCAATAAAGATGAAGAGTGCAGCAGAGCTTATAGGTACCTTTGCAGAAGCATACATCTCTATTGCAGTCATCCTTGGCATATCCTTTTTCGTGCTTTTTGCTGTACAAGCCCTCTTAGGACAAGGAGGGGGGGCGAGTTTGACTGGCGTGGTGATCTTCTCAGTTATCTTCATTCCTCTTGTATCAGCATTATTCATATTCATGGTTCATAGTATCCAGCCCAAGGAACCCTTCACTTTCTTTAAGCCTTACTTAGCCTTCTCATTTAGCTCAATAGCAATCCCTTTGATGTTCCTTATGCCTCAAATAACGTTCTACACAAAGCTTGGTTTAGGGCTATTAATAGCAGTAATACCAGCAGCTATAGTCAGCCATCGTGATGCATCTCAAAGAAAGTCTGTAGAGAACATGCTACCAAGCTTCTTGCGTGATGTAGCAGAAGTTAGAAAGACTGGACTGGCTCCAGAGAAATGCATAGAGCAACTTGCTAATAGAAGGTATGGTGGGCTAACCAATTATGTTAAAACCATGTCGGCTCAACTCTCATGGGGAGTACCTTTGCGTAGAGTTATGATAAACTTCTCAAGATCGGTTAGAAGCTGGCTTGTAAGAGCTATAGCGTTTTTGCTCTTGGAGGTTGTAGATGTTGGAGGAGGAACAGTGAAGATGTTTGGGAGCTTAGCTGACTTCAGCCAGAGGATGAGCGAAATTGAGAAGGAGAAGAGGGCTGCTCTAAGACCCTATATATTCATACCTTACTTCGGTGCTGTGATGGTCGTTGTTACTACGATAATGATGTTCTACTTCGTCACTACACCTTTAGCTGGTTCAACTACAGGATTTAACGTTGGCGTGGATATTAGATTGGTAACAGACACACTGCTCAGTAGCGCTATCCTTGAGGCATGGATAATGGGCTTCGTTGCAGGCAAGATGGGTGAGGGGAGCATTGCAGCTGGTTTCAAGCATGCAGGAGCTCTTGTCATCATCAGCCTTATCGCCATATACATGACTTCCGTATTGTTCTAGTTGTGATCATAGTTTTTGAATTCTTGTAAAGATCCATAGAACTATCTTTATATTTTAGCCTCAAAAAATTGGATAATATGGATAGAAAGCTAGTGAAGCTGGATATACCTTTAAACTGGTTTCTTACAGTCCTTATTATAATGCTTATAGGAATGGTTATCGACTTTGCATTATTCTCAGTAAATCTAATCACTACAAGGGTGATGACTCTCTTCGTCTTCATTCTCGGCATAGATTCTGTCTTCGTTGTTTTGATACTCAGTTGGGCTAAGTATAAAGGAGTCCCTGTAAGAAAGAGGGAAAAGAAGTAAGTTAAAAGATTGTGATCAAGTTGTATCTAAGAATTTGAAATTCTTAAATTTCAGATTACTATTTCAATTCTTCCATCTCTAATTTGCATATCTCGTTGACTTGCTCCATAGCTCTATTTATAGTGATTTCAGCTATCATATTACAGTACTTCGCTATCTGTGCTAGACTTCTGACTATCGATCTAAGAGATATGGCAGCTCTTAAATCCTCTACCTGAGCCAATATCTTCTCCACTAAGTCCTTTTCAAACTCATCAAAGGTATCAACTTCTTCTATGACACTATTAGCCCTCCTAGCATCACGAGAGAAGAAAGCTTCTATAGCTTCATTAGATATTCTTTGCACTGAACTGCTCATCTTTTTTATACTCTTTATTATTTCATTTGAGGGCTTACATCCTAAATCAAGTATCTTTAAGATCTCTTTCGCTATACTTTCTGAATAATCAGCCATCTCTTCTAAATCTTTAGCTACTGTTCTGTCCCCAAGTAAGTGTAAAGGGTCTTCAACACCTATCTTCTTTGCTATAGCCTTATCTTGAGATGCTAGATGAATCTGTCTAATTATTAACCAATAGAGTTGATCAGCTTCATCCTCCATGAGTAATACTTCTTTTGCAAGCTCGATCTTCTGCTCTGTAAGTGCTTGAATGGCAGCAGTCAACATAGATGAGAGTATAACGTGATTCCTTCTCAGCATCCCATAAATAGAGTATTTAGTAGGGTCGATGAAGTTGTGCAGAGTTACATACTTTAATGTTTGCTCCACTATTCCTAGTCCTGTCAAGCGTTTAACTGTGCTTCGAATCTCCTCAAGATGCTCAGAAAAAGGCTCTCCTTTCCATATTATCTGTATTGTATCCCTTCCTAAGATGTAGTTCGCCGTTATGATCCTTGTGAGAAGTCTAGGCTCTTTACAAAGATCTGCACTAACTATGCATTTTACTAACTCCTTCTTCTCATGCTCTATGCCAGGGATAATCTTGAGAGAACCGTCTTCTCTCTTAAATGTTATGATATCCCCTCTTTTCAACCCCGCCTCTTTTGCCCAGTCCCTTGGTAATGAGACCACAAGAGTTGAAAATCCAACTTGTTGAACCTTTCTTGTATCCATCTTTCCACCATCTATACAGTCTATTTTACTATTTCCATATCGAAGATGGTATAAGGATATTTATAAATATTATATTTTTCCTGTAAATAAATTTCTCTCTAAAATCATCAGTAGTATACTAATAATAAGAAAGAGTAATTTGTAGTTGATAGCATGAACCTATTGGTTTAAGTCATGATATGGATGCACTGGATTAAATGGCAGATTGTGATAAAAACTATCATAATGCTACTAAAGATTAATGATTCATTAAATATCGAGCTTGATATCAAACTTGATATTCAGATCGACCGAAAATACCCGCAAGGTATATATTATAAAAAGCCAGAGTTATTTAATATGAAGCTACTTACAATAGAAGATCTGGATTTAGAGAATAAAACTGCCTTTTTGCGTGTCGATATAAATACACCTGTAGATCCTCAAACTGGTAAACTCATGGAGATAGAAAGGATAAAGGAAGCTGCTACAACAATACGTGATCTTTGCTTTGCCAAAGTCGTAGTAGCATCTCATCAAGGACGTGTTGGAAGATATGATTATGTGCCTCTAAATCAACATGCTAAAGTGTTAAGTGAGGTTTTAGGGAAAGAGGTAAAGTTCATAGAAGATGTTTTTGGTCCGGCAGCAAGAGAAGAGATAGCAAATCTGAAGAAGGGAGAAGTGCTTCTTTTAGATAATTTACGCTTCATAGCTGAGGAGAACATGGAGTATGAGCCTGATCAAGCAGCAAAGACTGTCTTCGTACAGCGCCTTTACAAACTGTTCGATGCATGTGTGTTAGATGCATTTCCTACTGCTCATAGGGCACACCCATCCATAGTGGGCTTTTCTCATCTTCTACCTACATGTGGAGGAAGACTCGTAGTGAAGGAGCTAAAAGCACTGAATAGGATAACTACTGCTGAAAAGGGACCATATACTACTGTGCTTGGTGGTTCAAAAGTTACAGATAGGATAGAGGCTATAGAGGCATTGATTAGCAACAACCGTGCTGACAAAGTCTTGCTATCTGGGTTAATAGCAAATGTCTTTTTCAAAGCTGCAAACAAGATTAAGTACAAACTTGGGATAAGCGGGGAGGATAAAATCGTTGAAAATGCTAGGGCTCTTTTAGCAAAGTATCCTCAAGTATTCGAGCTTCCTCAAGACATTGCTGTAGAGCATAATGGAGAAAGGAAAGAGATAAGCATTGATGAATTGGATAAAAATGATGTCATCTTAGATATAGGGTCAAAAACTATAGATGCTTATTCAAGAATCATCCGTAGCTCTGGTACCATATTCATGAGTGGACCTGCTGGGGTCTTTGAGAAGCAAGGTTTTGAGGTTGGAACAGAAGGGCTTTTAAGGGCTATGGCATCATCTTTTGGTACTACGATCGTGAGTGGAGGACATTTGACAGTAGCTTTACAAAGGTTTGGCATAAAAGAGTGGATAGACCATGTGAGCACATCTGGAGGAGCATTAGTCCTTTATTTGGCTGGTAAGCGCTTACCTCTTATAGAGGCTCTTGAAAGATCTGCTATGAGGGTTAAGAAATGATCAAAATAGGTGTAAACGGATACGGCGTGATAGGAAGAAGAGTTGCAGATGCCATAGTGCTCCAGCCAGATATGGTCTTGGCTGGTGTAGTCAAGGTGAAAGCTGATTATAAGGCTCGTATAGCTGTAGAGAAAAAGTACAATCTTTATGCATCTGATGAGAAATCCTTAAAGAGCTTCTCTGAATCTGGCTTAAGTCCAAAGGGAACGCTAAAGGATTTGCTGAAGGAAGTGGATATAATTGTGGATGCTTGCCCTGAGGGCGTAGGTGCTCAGAACAATCAGATTTATCAAAAATTCGATAGGAAAGCGATATTTGAGGGAGGAGAGGAGCATGAGCTTACAGGCCTATCTTTTGTTGCACAATGCAATTTTGATGATGCAAAGGGTAGGAAGTCTTTAAGGGTCGTCTCGTGCAACACTACTGCCCTATGCCGTGTGCTCAACTCTTTAGATAAAGCATTCAAGATCAAAAGGGCAAGGGCTGTTATAACTAGAAGGGCTGCAGACCCTGATGAAATTAGCAAGGGACCTATAGACGCTGTTGTCTTAGATCCTGTAAATTTGCCATCACATCATGGACAAGATGTGCGCACAGTTTTACCCCGTATCGATATTGTTACCATGGCATTAAAGGTACCAACTACTCACATGCACCTTCACTCTCTCATAGTCTCTGTAAAGGAGAAAGCGAGTGAGGATAAAGTAAGAGATGTATTGAGAGGAACAACAAGGATTCTTTTGATAAATAGCAAGGATGGGATAAAATCCACTGCCCAAGTAACAGATTTTGCTAGAGAGATTGGAAGATCACGTAGTGACTTATACGAAGTACCAATATGGGAAGATTCTATCAAAGTCATTGATGATGAGATATACTTCTACATGGGCGTGCATCAGGAAGCCATAGTCATACCTGAGAATATAGATGCAATAAGGGCTTTGATGGGCGGATATTCAAAAGAAGAATCTATTAAACTCACCAACAAGATGCTCGGAATAATGTGAATAATTGCTATAGTACTTCATCCATGCTTCCAGAGCGATAGCCCTGCAAATCCATAGTAACATAATCGAAGCCTAGAGATTTTAATTTTTCAGCTATTTTATCCATCAAAATTTCATCATAAAGAAGATTTCTCTCATCCTTTCCTAATTCTATTCGAGCAATACCATTATGATCTCTAACACGAACCTGTCTTGCACCTAAAAGATCGATTATATACTTCTCAGCTTCAGCAACTTTTAAAATGCCTTCATAGGTTATCCTCTGCCAGTATGGAAACCTTGATGCAAGACAAGCCATAGAGGGCTTATCAGCATTCTCAAGGTTCAAGTACCTTGCTATCTCCCTCACTTCCTTTTTCGATAAGCCAATAAGGGCTAAAGGACTGTAAACACCCTCTTCCTTTAAAGCGAGGGCTCCTGGTCTATGCCCCTTAAGATCATCAGCATTTGTACCATCTACAATTACGCTTATCCCTTCATCCTTTGCTACTTTTTTAAGTGTGGCGATAAGTTCTTTCTTACAATAATAGCATCTATCGGGGGAATTATTAGAGATAAGAGAGTTTGCTAACTCATCTATATCAACTATCATGTGCCTTACACCTATGATCTCTGCTATTCTCTTCGAGTTTTGAAGCTCCCAAGGAGGCAAGGTTATAGAGTTTGCTGTTACAGCCAGTACTTTATCTTTTAAGACAATTTTGGCTATGGCTGTGACTAAAGAGCTATCCACACCGCCTGAAAAGGCTACCAGAACTCTTTCCTTATCTTTGAAGAAATTTAAAAGCTCCTCGAACTTTTTCTTTATATTTGAATCTAGTTCCATTTGTATAAAATAGATTAATTCATCGAAAGATTAACTTTTCGTCTCTTTAAACAAAGTTGCTCTTGCTCTTTCCTCTGCAAGAACAAGAATTTCTCTTAATGGTAAGCCAAGTTCATCGGCTATCTTTTTTGCATCCTCATACTCAGGCTTTATTCTAACGATTTTTCCTTTGCCATCCTTTGCAATCTTTATCCTAATAGTCTTCTCTATCCCATCCAATTTTATCTTGACATCAAAGAAATCTCTTAATAGAATATGCCTTTTACAAGGTATTATGCGCACTCCTAGAGTGCCTGTCTCCTCCATAAGAACTCTTGATAGATGCTCAACCTTACCATGATCTGCTATGATTTGGATTATCTGCCCAGGTCTATTACCTTTTGTATAAATTGGGATTATTGAAACGCTTTTAGCACCTTCTTTCATTAACTTATCTATAGAGTAACCTATAACCTCTCCTGTCACATCATCAACGTTAGTCTCTATCAAAGATACTTCATCAGAAAGAAATTCTGGAATAGCTTCACCCAAAGTCATACGTAATATATTTGGAAACTCTTCGAAATCATTGCTTCCTGCACCATATCCTACAATGGATGGCTTGATAAGAGGGTAATAATCAATTGATTCTGCCATGTTGACTAGGATGGATGCTCCTGTGGGCGTGCATAGCTCAGCATTTATAGGCCCACCTATCATAGAGAAATTTTTTGACTTTAATATCTCAACAACTGCTGGTGAAGGGCTAGATAAAATTCCTTCTAAAGATCTAAAAGTTCCACCTCCAATTGCTACTGGTGTTGAATAAATTCTAGTATTATTGAATAATCCTAAATCATCTAGGCAAAAGGCTGTACCAATGATATCTGCTACTGTATCAACTGATCCTAATTCATGTAAATGAACATCTTGAGCACTTTCTCCATGTATCTTTGCTTCAGCATCTATCAAAGTATTAATGACATTCAATGCAAAATTTCTAGCATCAATTTGCAAATTAAGATCATTTATGCATTTTAAAATAGATTCTTTAACCTCTATTCCTTTTCTATGATCATAATCTTCATGAGCTTTAACTTCAACTCTTTTCGCTCTGAATCCTTTCCTCTTTACATCCTTTATTTCAATATCTAGGCTCTTAATTCCTTTAAGATATTTTCCTGATAAGCTCATAACATCCCTTACTTTATCAGCATTTACTCCAAGATCTATCAAAGCTCCTAATATCATATCTCCAGAGATTCCTGCAATCTGGCAATCTATCACTAATATACGATCTTGAACCATATTCATTAAGAAGATATCAATCAGTTTAAGCTTTGCTAGATTAAAAATTAGCTATCATAGGAGAAAAGGGATAAAGATAATTATAACGAAAGATTTGTGAAGGATAGATGAGGAAGATTCTAGAAAGGCTTGTCAAAGGAGAAATACCCATGGATGAAGCAGAAAAGTTGATAAAGTTATCAGCTATAGAGAGAGTGAGCAATATAGCAAAAGTTGATATTGGCAGAGAGTTTAGAAAAGGAATTCCAGAGATAATATTAGCCACTGGAAAATCACCAAAAGAGACTGCAAGGATTGCCTTTCATTGCATGAAGAAAAGAGGAAGGGCAATAGTGAGCCGTGCTGATGATAAATGTATCAAAGCCATAAAAGAAATGGTAAAATCTGATGCTGATATATTCATAAATAGACGCTCAAGAATCATTGTAATAAAGAGAAAGGATTTCAAATTAGATAAAACAGGAGGAAAAGTTGGGATAATAACTGCAGGCACATCAGATATACCAATAGCAGAAGAAGCAAAAATAATAGCTGAGGAGATGGGTTGTGATGTATTTACAGCCTACGATGTTGGTGTTGCTGGTATTCATAGGCTCTTTCGCCCTTTGAAGAATATGCTGAGAAAAGATGTTGATGCTCTTATAGTTGTTGCAGGTATGGAAGGGGCATTGCCATCATTGGTAGCTGGTCTTGTTGATATTCCTGTTATAGGAGTGCCAAGTTCTTTAAGCTTTGGATTTGGAGAGAAGGGAATTAGTGCATTGATGGCTATGCTACAAGCATGCCCTCTTGGATTGTCTGTTGTCAATATAGATAATGGAGTTGCTGCAGGTGCTTTTTCTGCTTTAATAGCTAATAGAGTAGCTAGTAAGAAGCTTAAGAGTTAATCTATAAAATTTTGTATAAATGGCTCTCTTTATCTAAATAGAGTTTACATCAGCAAATTTTTTGGTCAAAAAGGAATATATATACGATAAGTCCATTATTCACTCCGATATGAAATTCTTAGTTAAATGGTGTATAATGCCGATACCTCTAGAAATGATGAAAACAGTAGGACTAGCTGTAATACCAGCTGGTATCGAATATTGGAAGGCTCTTAAAGAAAAAGGCAAACTCCTTGCTCACTACACCTTCGTTGGGAAAAGCGAGGGATTTAGAATCTTAGATGTAGAATCACACGAAGAACTCAACGAGATCATCGCAAAGGATCCAGGCGGCATGATGATAAGCAGTGAAGCGATTCCAATCGTAGATTTCGAGTATTCACTAAAAGTCTGGAAAGAACTCCTAGAAAGGGCTTTGAAGTAGCCCTACCCGTTATTTTTGTAAGATATTCCAAATTAAACTACTTCGATCCACCTACACTTTTGCCACGTAGCCCATATTTGAGATTTCAAATTTACTCTCTAAAACGACATGCTAAACTATCCCAGCATAAATTATCTAATATTATAGAAAAAATAAAGGGGATTATGGTATAGGTGTAGTGAGCCATGGTATGTAATCTACATAATCTGTTACTTCGTCTCCAGAACCAGGACCTACTCCAAACGTTAATGGGTTACCTGGACCACTAATATCTCCCCACCAGTTATTCTCTGCATCTATTGTAACCCCTGCCCCTACATCTAAGTTAACTGCTGCCCAATTGTTTATTCCATATCCTACATTCTCGTATATGTTGTTGTAGTTTATCTTGGGTTCTGATTGTGTTATCAGATCATCTATGAATATCCCATCAGCATAGTTCCTTATTATGTAGTTCCTGTTATCATAGCTACCTCCTATTATAGCATCTGAACCTATCCCTTTACCAATGCCAAGCCAAATACCATATACGTTGTTTGCAATGTAGTTTCTTACTATAGTCGGGTCTGAACCAGCACAATGAATACCATGGTTGTTGCCTATTATCGTGTTATCACTTATTGTTGTTAGACCTAAATCAGGTACAGTGCTAAGACAATCATCTAGATATATTCCATAATGATTTCCTGATAGTGATCCAGTGTAGCCTATTATGTTGTTTGCTATCAAGCCAGAGCATCTCCACCAATCTATACCATTATCTTCATTATCATATATCTTGTTGTACTGTATGGTCATATCGATGCACCCATCTGCTTCTATTCCATCATCTGTAGAGCCTACTATAAAATTGTACTCTATGATTACATCTTCAGAGGGTTTATCTACATAGATGTTATCCTCCATATTGTAAGCTATAGTATTGTACGCAATTCTTGCTCCATCACATTCATGCATTAAAATTCCACATGCTGGTACCGAGTAGTCCCCGAAATATTCGTATTGATACATTATAGTATTGTGAAGAATCTGTGGGCTCTCGACATGGTATAGATATATACCACCATCACCATTGCCCAGAATCGTGTTCCACTCTATTATTACTGGAACATTGAAGTAATCTACTCCTATACCTCCTCCACTATTCCCAGTTATGACATTACCCTTGATCAGTAGATCTTCGCCTAAAATGGATGAGCCTGTATCCAAGTAAAGTCCATCTATATCTATACCTAGGCCGTGGTTACCTGTTATCTTGTTGAAAATAATCTTCACATGTGAGACTATATTCATATCGATTCCTTCACTCGGCCCAATCTTCATATCGTTATCTATGCCATCTACCAATATGGCTGATCTATAGATTCCCATTCCACCGTTCTCGCTTATGGTATTATAGGCTATCAGTACATTTTCCACCACGAAAAGTACAGGTTCTGGGTTTCCAACGATCTCTATACCGCCACCTCCATTCCACATTATTTCGTTGTATGTTATCACTATGTTATTCGTGTTTTTGATGTATATGCCATTACCAATGTTGCCCAATATCTTGTTGTAGCTTATCGTCAAGCTTAACTCTATTGTATTAGGATCCCAACTACTATCACCAGAATAATAGATTCCACAAAAATCATCTATAGGCACAGAATGAACATACAAATAATAGTTCACAAGTATCTTGTTGTATGTTATGGATACTATTGGGCAGTACTCTAGAAATATGCCATGACCCTCATTAGCAAATATAATGTTAGATGCTATGCTAACATCATTAACAAAACGAAGCTCTATCCCTGCTAAATGATTTGTAGATATCTTGTTTCCCTTTATCTTAATGTTGTGTAATGAGTTTGGATCTTCTAAGTATAAATTTAAGTTGTTGCCGTATATGCCACAATCAGCATCCACTTCTACTACATCATTATTGGCAATGATGTTCTCAAGTATTGTTATATCTGTCGAATCCATGAAGTATATGCCATCATCCCAATTCTGAATTATCGAGTTCTCCTTTATTATTATGTTTGAAGATTCAATGATCTCTATACCATTATCATGGTTGTTGACTATTATGTTGTTATAGACGAATCCACTTGCACCATCCAAGAATTGAAGAGCACCACTCCTAATACCTGTACCATTCGTAATTGTACATCTCTCAATGTATAAGTATGTATTTACGATCTCTATTTCCGCCCATCGTAAATCTATCATAGCACCTTGACCATAGATTCTAGTAGTACCAGTTATTGTTACTCCTCCTGTGTATAGAATGCTAGGATTTAGATAGAATATACCGCCAGTACCTCCACTTATAGCATCTGATAGCTTCATAGTAGGCTGAGCAATTACTTGAATCGGCATCATGAGAAGCAAAGGCATCATTAGCAACATTGCTATTGTTATAGTTCCTATGATTCTTCTCATTTCAGTTCAGCATAAATTATCTAGGTTTATTAATAAAGCTTATCATGCTAAAATTGTTCTATCTTAAAAAATAAAGAGTGGATAGTTTTAAGGTATCTCTGAGAATAGCCAAGGTATGTAATCAACATAATCTGATACTTCATCTCCAGAGCCAGGACCTTCTCCAAACGTTAATGGATTTCCTGGACCGTCAATAGCACCCCACCAGTTGTTCTCTGCATTTATATCAGTAACTGCTTGAGGTACACTATAGACTCCATATCCTACATTCTCGTATATGTTGTTGTAGTTTATTATTGGGTCTGAATCATCGCTAGAGATGTATATACCATCAGCATAGTTCCTTATAATGTAGTTTCTGTTATCGTAAGTGCCACCTATTATTGAATCTGAATTCCCAATGAGCATAATACCGTACAAGTTGTTAGAGATGTAATTCCTTATTATAGTAGGGTCTGAACTAGAGCAGTGTATGCCAACACCGTTGCCTATTATCTTGTTATCACTTATTGTCGTTAGACCTTCGACTCCGCTAAGAGAATCAAATATGTTTATTCCAAGCAATTGACCTGATATTAGATTACCATCAGTATGGCCTATTATGTTGTTTGCTATCAAGCCAGAGCTATCTCTCCAGTAAATTCCAACCTGATTGTTGTGTATATTGTTGTACTGTATGGTCATGTCATCACAATCATCGACATAGATTCCAGCCCCAACTGATGCACCTATCATCGTGTTGTACTCAACTATTACATCATTAGAGCCCTTTATACCGAGGTTAAAGCCTATATTGTATGCCATGGTGTTGTGTGCTATTCTTCCTCCTTCACAATTCTCGAGATAAAGCCCTACCTCGATCTCATACATAATAGTGTTGTAGATTATCTGTGGGTTCTCACATTCGCGTACATAGACTACTCCACTACTCAAAATCGTATTCCATTCTATTACTACTGGAGCATCCCAGTACTCTATGTATATGGCAGCTTCACCTACATTGTAATTGATAACGTTGCCCTTAATGAGTAGATTTTCACCATAGTCGCCATCTCCACCATTCTGCGCCTTTGCATATATCCCAACCATCTCATTCCCCATTATCTTGTTGAAGAGGATGGATACATCAGACACGTAATCCTCTAAGAATATCCCTCCATCGGCGTTCCCGATTATTGTGTTGTATGCTATGAGTATGGGCATCATCAAGAAATCTTCGTCATATCCTTTTAGGTATATTCCAGGACCATTCCCTATTATCTCGTTGTATGTTATTACTACGTTCTGTGTATTCACAGCATATATCCCGGTATCTGCGTCTATACCGTTTCTGATTATCTTGTTGTAGCTTATTGTAAGGCTCAATTCTACTGTATGAGCACCAGTGCTTGTAGTTATATCTGGCCAATCCTCACCCCCTCCGTAGTAGATGCCAACCTCTTCGTTTGTGAGTATCTTGTTGTATGTTATGGATACTATTGGACAGTACTCTAGCACTATGCCGGTTTCAGCACTGTATATAAAGTTCGATGCTATGCTTACACCAGTCACATTTTTAAGATATATGTTGACTTCATCGTTTAATCCTATATCGTTCCCTTTTATCTTTATGTTTTGCAGCAAGTTTGGATCTTCATCGTAAAGATCACCATTGTCGCCTATTATGCCCGCACCATTGTTCTTGATTATGTTCTCAAGTATGGTTATGTCTGTTGAGTCCTCGAAGTATATGCCTCCACTACCAACTATGCCATTATAAATTATCGAGTTCTCCTTTATGATTATGTCTGAAGAATCTCTTATCTCTATACCATTGTCTTGGTTGCCAGCTATTATGTTATTATACACGAAACCGCTTGCACCATCTTCAAATTCAAGAGCACCATTCCCAGGTAGACTCGTACCTCTTGTAATTGTACATCTCTCTATGTATAAGTATGTATTTACGATCTCTATTTTCGCTCCTTGTAAGTCCATCATAGCATCTTGACCATATATCCTAGTATCTCCAGATATAGTAACTCCTCCAGTATACAGAATGCTAGGATTTAGGTAGAAAGTACCTCCAGTACCTCCACCAACTGCATCTGATAGCTTCATTGTGGGCTGTGCAATAACTTGAACTGGTATCATAAGAAGCAAAGGCGTCATAAGAAGCATTGCTATTACAATTGTTCCTATGAATTTCTTCATTTCAGTTCAGCATAGATTGTATAAGTTTATTAATAAAGCTTATCACATTGAAAATATTCTAGGATTTTCTCTCTTACCTTTTAGTATGTGTAGAATTACAACTACATTAAACCCAGCGTAAAGTTGGTTTACTCTCTTTTAAAATTTTAAGTTTTGATAGAACTGATTCTCTTATCTCATCTAAGCTTTTGAATTTACGGACTATCTTTCCATCTCTTATTAAATCACTCAATATTGGATAGCATCCATCAGGCTTTGGATTCTTGTAGAAGGTTACTATATCATCGAATCTATCATATGCTCTATAAACTTCTTTCCTACCAGATATATCTCCTCTTTTTGCTCTGAATATATCTCTATCATCTACTATTAACTCTACTATCTTTGCACTGAAGTCAAGAGTAGGAGCATTGCTCACACCTGTGCCAACACCAAAGCCATCCACAATATCTCTTAACTCAAGAATTATATCCTCATCCAAGCCTCCTGATATGAATATCTTGACTTTATCTGCACCTCTTATCTTCAGCTCCCACTTTACCTCTTCTATTATCTTCCTCCAATTTCCCCTCCTTGAGCGAGGAGTATCCAGCCTTATTCCATACAATTCATCTCCTAAAGTTTCGAATGCCATAATAGCCTCAGTCTTTTCATCAGAGAAAGTATCAACTAATGCTATTCGAGGTACTTCTTTTGGCATGACTTCATCAAAGGATTTCCATGCTATCTTTTGATCCCCAAAGCACTGAATCAATGCATGAGGCATGGTGCCAACAGGCTTCTTCCCCATCATCTTTGCCCCTAAAACGTTCGAGACACTATCAAAGCCTCCAATGTAAGTTGCCCTCTCAATCATAGGTGCCAGAGCAGGATGAGACCTCCTAGTTCCAAAGCTGAAAACAACCTTATCTCCTGTGCACATCTTCACCCTAGCAGCCTTTGAAGATATTCCAGATGACATGCATACTAATCCAAGTATTGGGTTTTCATACTTTGCAAAGTCCCTATATCTGCCTTCAATCTGAATTATAGGCTCGTATACAATTGAGCCTGGAGAGACCAAGAATACCTCTCCTTCCTCCATAGCCCTAACGTTCAAAGGCAAGCCTTCTAAGAGCTTAGCTACCTCATAAATCCCGCTTACTACTCCCCAGCTATCTGGATATGGCAAATTTCTCAAATAAACCTCCATGACTACTCTTGGATCCAATCCTTTTTTCTCCAAGACTTGAAGTGTATATATAAAATAAACATCCGTAGTCTCTGATCTTTTTATTTCATCTTCAGTAGCTATCCAAAAGGTTCTATCTGAAAGGTCTTTATTCTCCTTGTAAGAGCTCATGCCCTCCATCAAAAACAAAGCAGATATAAATTTGATGATACGATCAATATTTTGCAACTATTCATTTAACAGATGAAAATTTTGCCTTTATTGTATCAAGAGATGGAGATAGTCGACCTCTATCAAATATGTATTCGCCCTGGATTGACAGAGTTCTCACACCTTTTTCACATGATTTTTTGCTTTTTATTTTCAAAGGTTCGAAAACCAGAATAAACTTTAAAAGGGAGTTGCACACACGTATATGGTTTGGTTTGGAGAATGCAAGAGAATTTCGCTCTAGAGGCGTCAAATCGCTTCTAGACTTGCTTTGTTTGTCCGCCTTAGGTGAAAGAGAGATGACAGCTTACGAAGTAATGGCTTTAATTTATAAAAAGTTTGATGTTCTTCTCAGCCCGGGAACCATATATCCAAGAATTGCTTATTTGGAGAAGGTTGGGCTGATTCGAGCAATCAGCCTAGGTCGGAAGAAAACTTACACTTTGACAGATAAAGGGAAGGATTCTCTGCAGTTTTGGTTGAAAGAATTTGATGAAATATTGTTCGGTCTCCGCTCTTTTCTAAGAGTTTTCACAAAAAAGGAGTTGTCTGCAAATCTTGTCGGAGCCTAAGGAACATAGAGTCGAGACGGAGAAAGAATTAACCGATTTTGTGAATCTGATAAAACCTAGAGATCATATCATCTTGTTCTACACTGGCATAGAAGACAAACATAAGGTGCTATTCACATTCATTAAGGTTGGTTTGGACAGAGGCGAAGCCGCAGTTTATGTTGCGAGCGAAGAAAACCCCAGACAGATTAGGAAAGCCATGAATAAATTTGGCATGGATGTTAAATATCATGAGGAGAGTGGTGCGTTGAAGATTCTTGACTACAAAGATGTCTACATTATCAACGGAAGATCCAATGCATCAAGGACTTATGCACTATGGGAGAAACTGTATAATGAAGTAATGGAAAGAGGATTCAAGGGCTTGAGGATAGTGGGAGAAATGTCCTGCTTCTTTGAAGCAGGTCTGTATAAAGAGCTTTTGGATTATGAGAGAAGCCTTCACCGCAGGTTTGAGATTCCAATGATAGCTATTTGCGCCTACAACACCGAAATCATAGATAGGATGGGTGTGACAGAGCTACTGCTAAATTTGATTGAAGCCCACTCTAGAGCGAGCTTCACAAGACGGAGTTTGGATCAGCTGAAGATTGACAAAATTCGATTGGCAGAAAGATTACTTGATTCGCCCGATAACAAAGAGAAAGATTATTAAAAAACACATAAACTTATTTCTGCTCACGAGCTTTAAGAACTATGGCTGAGACATTCTTATTATTCACAAAAGGTGGGATTTTGCCTTCCATGAACATCTTATAAATTGTATCTGGATTTTCATTCATAAGCCTTAAGAAGGCTGACCATGATATTACACTTTTTGCAATGTAATCTGAATCGAATTTGATTGCCATAAGAACTCTTCCTTTCTTTGAGAATTTTGCAGCCTTAGGCACTACAATAATCTTCTTCAAGTGCGTAGCCTTTGCTTGAAAACCTTTTGCGTTAGGGATATCCGCTTTTGTTAAAGCCACTATATAGATGGCATCCTTATGGTTAGGGTACACAAGCCAATATTTATCTCCTTTTATCGCTTCGATTAAATCCTCTACTTCTTTTCTTGAGCACTCTGGATAGATTCTCTTGAAGTGGGCGAAAAGATTTGATCTGCTCAATTCGCTCACATCTAAAAGAATAATTAGGCTTGATTAATTATTTCTTTTAAGCTAGATTTTATATCTTAAATACTAATCGAAGAGTGAGGATCCAAGCACCTGAGAAGATAGCGAAAGGAATTATACTGATGATGGCTGCATCATATGGATTGTTTACAAATTGAATCATAATGCTGAAGGTTGCAAGAGCCAAGAAGAAAGCTGCCAATAATCCTATCCCATAAGCCAAAAATCTTGATGCTTTACTCAAACCCTTACCCCCCTTCTGTTCAAAATTCGTTCAATTTATCCTTTATGAAATATTTCTATTTTTCAGTTGGCTTTATCGATCATGTTTTCATCTTCAGTCTGCCTATGCTTATAGCGCATGATTTACACAATCCATGATAAAAATAGCATTCTTTGCATACAGATTGACCACATCTTCTACAAACCATTACTGCAACTCTCTTACCACAATTAAAGCAAAGAATCAAGATTTTTCTCTCGATCTTATTGAGATTTTATCTTCTTTATGATTAGCTCAGCTACCTTTTTTCCTGATAATAACATGCCCCCAAAGATAGGACCCATCCTTGGTGTCTGATGAAGGGCAGCTACTGCCATCCCTGCAACATAAAGACCAGGACAAACCTCTCCAGTATTTTCAACTATCAACTTCTCAGCAAGAGTTGCCCACATAGACTTCTCCCCAGGGATCATTATATTAAGCTCTGGTATCTTACGTGATGCAACAGCCAGCACTTCAGCATCGTGACCAGTGCAATCTATGACTGCTTTTGATTTGATGGGAAGGGGATCGACATGAAGACCTGACATAGTGACAGATGTCCATTGAACTACTGCCCCTATTATCTCCAATGGTGAGCTTCTGAAGATCAAATCATCAACAACGACGCCAAAGATTATCTTAGCTCCAGCATCTATAGCTCCTGCTGCCAATTTTGCCATCATGGCTGCTGTATCTGCAACGTATACACCATCCTCAACCATTTCTAATCTGCAACCAATTTCCCTTAGTATATCGTCTGCAGGGCTTTCGATGACCAATTTATGAAAGCTCATGCCACCCCCTCCTATGCCTCCTCCAAAGGATAGCCTTCTCTCTAGAACTAGGGTTTTTAGACCGTTTTTTGCAAGATAAATCGATGCTGTTAAGCCAGCAGGACCAGCACCTACAACTATTACATCACACTCTGAGAATTCTATCCAGTCTTCAGTAGCCTTTTTTATAATAGCCTTTGTGATAAAGGTTTCATCTACAGGTTTGATTTCCTCTTCCAATTTTATACCTCGAAATTTATATAAGTAACTTATTATTTTAAGATTTACCATATTGAGATGCCAAGTTTGTGGTCGAATAATATCTGGGAAGCCCATAACTAGGCATACCTGTTGTGTCAATAAGCTATACATATTCTGCTCAGAAGAGTGCATGAAGAGATGGACTCAGAATTGGTTAAGGCATCAAGAGCAGATAAAGGTTAGAAATTTGCGAATCAATCCAAAAGTTTAGCATTTGTAAGAATCTTTATGGAATATGGACCTAGAATGATGAGGTTTAATAAGAAATAAAATCATCATGATATAGCTAAATGGATTGTGTTCAAACTAAAAAAGCATAGAATTAATATCTGGCCTCTAATAAATTGATGATTAGATGATAGATCTCCATCAGATAATAGAAAAAATACCGAGAGCAAAGTATGCGGACTTTAAGACAATAGAGTATAAAGAAAGTCAAGTAGCCCTTAGGCCAGAGTCCTGTGAGGTCTTTGAGAGTTTATCAGAAAAGATTGTTTGTCGTGTCATTGATAGAGGTTATGGTGTAGCTAGTGCAAGTAAAATTGATGCCAAAAATGCTGAGATAGTATCTGAGTTAGCCCTAAAACAGGCTAGAGTAGCAGAAAAAGAGGCGAATCTATTACCTGTAGAGCCTCAAGTAGGAGAAGTTGAATATAAAGAAAAGAAGGAGTTTGATGTAGAGAAGGCCAATAAGATCCTTGTGAATATTAGGAATGAACTGAAGGAAAGGTTAGGGTCTTTATATGCAAGGTCAGAGCTGATATTATCACATTATCATATCGATTCTACCTTAGTCACTTCAGAGGGTACTAGTGTTAGAGAGAACTCTCCCCTAACTGATCTTACCATTTACCTTATTGTTAGAGATATTCTCCAAGGCTTTGCAAGCCGCATATTAGGAGGTAAGGGAGGATTAGAAATTTTAGAGGGGCGTGATTGGGATCGTATTCTTGATGAGCTGGTCTATAGGGCAAGAGATGCGTTGAAGGCAAAGCTCTTGTCGCCCCTTGAGAGAGGAAAAGGTTTCAAAGTGGTACTTGATAGTGAAACTGCTGGTGCTTTTGCCCATGAAGTAGGTCATATGCTGGAGGCAGATACATTTCAGGGGAGATTCTTTCAAGCCTTAAACATTCATGAGGATTTTGTCATAGAGGATAATCCTACGATCCCTGGGGCTTATGGATCTTTCACATGGGATGATGAGGGTGTTAAAGGATCAAGAAAGACCCTTATTAAGAAGGGAGAGACAAGATTATTACATACAAGGCTCACTGCAAAGGATGATGAGCAACCTGGAAATGCTCATGGAATCACCCACATACCACGCCCTACTGTCAGCAATGTGTACATAAGACCATCTGACTGGAGTTTAGAGGAGATGTTTGAAGACACGAAGAATGGAATATGTTTGAAAGGTTTAGTTAGGGCTGAAGTTGATACATCTGATGGTAAATTTGAACTCATTCCTGAAATAGCATATCTTATTCGAGATAAGGAATTAAAGATGCCTATTAAACAGTTGAAGATAAGAGATAGCATAAGGAATGCTATTCAAAGAGTTGATGCCATAGGGAAGCTAGCCACTTTACGCCCGAACTTGGAGAAAGGTTTCTGCATATCTGAGGGCGGTCCTCACATAAGAATCAGTGACATACATTGTTTTTGATCAAACTTTATCTTAATCTGGATATGAATTTGTACCAATTGCCTTCTATTTCTTATGAGAAAGGCTAACCTTCTCTTACTTATGATTCCATGCTTAGTTTGATAGGACAAGTGAATAAGAACGCATCTTCATAATTCTATGATGTTCGAAACTTTTCTGCAGTCATTTCGGGGTTTTGAGCTTTTCTGTTATTTTGACAGATTTTCATTTGAGCATGAAAACACTAAGTAGAAATGAAAACTTACTTTTATCCACGCATAGAATTGAGGAAAGATATGTGATTTAAAGGATTCATTATTCTTTCGGTTCTGGCAGAAGGAAGTCTAGCATATTCACAACTAAAGCAGGTCTACAGATAATATCTCCATCTTATCGAGGAATCTAAGAAGGTACGGCTCAAAAAGTTAGGAGAACAGAGGTCTGCAGGGCAAAGTACGACTTGAGGCTGATGAGAGATGACAAACTTGCATGAAGACACCATGGGGTATTGTTTCAGAAATGCCTTCTCATGAAAAAAGCTCTTCAATGTTAGAAATGGTATAAATTCGAGTCTGGATTAAGTTAACCTTTAAATTACTCATAATAATAGCTATATAGGATGTGCTCTGTTGGAATATTTCTAGGAGAGGCTTCTTTAAGATATTCTTTCCCTAATCATCCAATGAATAGTGGTAGAGTTGAGTCTTTTTGGCAAAAGCTTAAGGAAGAACTTGGTAATAAAGAGAACGTCAAGATAATAGAGCCTATAGCTACAAGTGAAGATTTTCTACTTCTCTTTCATACTAAAGAATATATAGATTTTGTGAAGAGAGCTTCTGAATATGGTTTTGGTTATCTTGATCATGGAGATACGCCTGCTTATAAAGGAATCTTTGAGGCATCAACCTATGCTGTAGGTTCTACCCTTCTTGGCTTGGATATGATCATGAAGAAAGAATTAGACCATGTCTTTAATCCTGTTGGGGGGCACCATCATGCTAGAAGGGATAGGGCTGCAGGCTTTTGTGTTTTTAACGATGCTGCCATAGCTATAATTCATGCCAAGAAGATTTATGGTCTCAAAAGAATCCTTTACGTCGATATAGATGCTCATCATGGAGATGGTGTCTGCTATGGTTTTTATGATGATCCAATGATATTCATAGCCGATATACATGAAGATGGGAGATATTTATATCCAGGAACTGGATTCAGTCATGAGACTGGTTCTGGAAAGGCTGAAGGAACAAAGCTAAACATACCATTAGAACCTGGAGCAGGGGATAAAGAGTTCAAAGAAGCCTTTATCAAGGTTGAGGAGTTTGCTCATCAGATAAAGCCTGAGCTGATAATATTTCAATGTGGTGCAGATGGATTAGAAAATGATCCTCTCACTCATCTACGTTATACAGAAGAGGCTCATAGGTATTCAACAAAGAGGTTACATGAAATCTCACATGAGCTATGTAATGGAAGAATAATAGCTTTAGGTGGGGGAGGCTACAATTTGAATAACGTTGCCAAAGCTTGGCTAGAAGTGGTCAAGGGTCTTTTAGATTGATTACTTCATCATAATGAATCTTTGAAGCTTTTTAAGGGCTTGCACTTTCTCCTTTTGATCAATTTTAGCTTGCTCTATAGCATCATTAAGGATTCTGATGGCTTTATCCATCTCTCTCTTATCGATGGGCCTTGGGACTCCATTCTTACCCCCAAAGGCAAAGGAGTACTTTACAGGATCCTTCCAACTCGCTTGCTTACCATAGACTAATTCAGAGATTAAAGCTAATGCTCTAACAATGGAAGGACCAACTCCCTTAAAGGATAATAACTCTTCATAATTCTTTGGCTGGAATTCATACAATCTTTTAAAGACTTCCCAGTTCAGATTTCTTGGCATTGAAAAACCCTCTATGTTTACAATTTTAATTTGATCTTGAGTCCAGAGGTCTAGTGTTGGAGAATTACTTATTCTCTTTATGGACGATATTAGGTTGCTAGGATTTTCCTTCACCAGATCGACACATGTCTTCCTATTCTCTTCGGCTTCTCTTGCCGTCATGTTAAGTACTAACAATCTCTTCACATCCCCTACTATAGCTTTATGAGGTTCAACGACAAAGCTATCCAAATCCTTAGAGAGCCAATGGTAACGTCTTGCAGTCCTATCTTCTACATTCATGCCTTGCTGAACAACAGACCATTCTCCTTTCTCTGTAAAGAAAAATGCATGATGGTATAATGGATAGCCTGCTTGAATAGCTACATTATCAACCTTTGCACATATTCTGCTTGCATACTTTAATTTCTCTATATTTGAGGAGGATAGGTTGAAATCTTCACCTATGTTATCTATCTCTGATTGAGTTTTTAAGGAGGCTTTTCCTTTACCACCTGCAACCTTTATTCCATAATTCTCATGGGAAAGTACTCTCTTCAATACCCCTGTAACTACTGTTGTTAAGCCTGAAGAATGCCAATCAAAACCTAATACACAGCCTAAAGCTTGAAACCAATATGGACTTGAGATCCTTCTTAAGAATTCATCAGTTCCATACTCATTAATGATAAGCCACATGATCTCTTTTGATAGATTCTCCATTCTATAGATGAGCCATCTTGGTGCATGCCCTCTATGCAAAGGAAGGATAGTGAATCCTGTTCTCTTCAATACAATTCCTATATTACTATTCCAACTATTTATCTTTGAAGTAGCAAATAATATATCTAAGTTTTACTCTTATATCTTAAGGTGAGAAAAATGTTCCGGGATGAAGATATTGATGAATGGTTCAGAAGGCGTTGGCGCGTACCATTCTTCAGTAGGAGATTCTTTGAAGATTTTGATAAGATGTTCGAAGAGTTCTTTAAGGATATTGAAAAGCAAGTTCCTAAAGACCTTGTAAGAGAGAAAAGACTTCCTGATGGAAGCATTGCCAGAGAGTTTGGACCGTTCGTTTATGGCTACTCAGTAACAATAGGTCCAGATGGTAAACCCATGATAAGAGAGTTCGGCAATGTCAAGCCTTCTACAAAACCTTTACCATTTGGAGCACCAAGGCTTGGGATGGAAGTTAAAGAAGATCGAGAGCCTTTAGTGGATGTGTTTGATGAAGGAGATTCGATTAGAATAGTTGCTGAATTGCCTGGAGTTGAGAAGTCAGACATAAATATAGACAGCACAGAGAAGACCATGGTTATATCTGCAAGCACTGAAACAAGGAAGTATAATAGGAGGGTTGAATTGCCTTCAGAAATCGATCCAGCAAGTGCAAAAGCATCTTACAATAATGGCATATTAGAAGTAAAGGTTAAAAAGGCAGTACCTACTCCAAAGGGCAAACGCATCAAGATAGAGTAACCGAAGAACAAATTACTCTCGTATCTCACCCATATTTAGCAATTCTACTGTAAAGTTTTCTTCTTAATGATATTTATGATTAAAGTTATTCTCGTAAAGGTTTGTTTATGACTTCATTGATCTGATCTGCCATTATATGACCCACTAGCTTAACCTCACTACTTTTTACTCCAGCCATTCTGGACAATCTATCTTTGATATCCTTTGCGATCATCGTGGCGAATACTGGTGGGCAGAAAGGAGCTGTCAAATGAAAGCTGACAGAAACTTTATCGCCTTCTATCTTGACTTCATCAACCAAGCCCATATCTATGATAGATAGGCCTATTTCTGGATCGATAACATTGCTCAATTCTTCCATGACTTCTTCTTCAGTGACCATTTTTCATCCCTTGAATATTTAAGAAAATTATTATCATTAAATAGTTTTCTAATTTAACTCAGAATTTAAATAAATTTTAGCATGCCTTAATCTAGAGGCTATGGCATCAAGTTGATGGTTATAGGGATAAAATTGTTAATTCTTCATAATCTTTTGATTTAAAGTATCGAGCAAACCATCTTCCCATTCTACCGGCTCCGCCTATTATTACTGCTTTCATCTTAACATTTCACCCATCCTCCTTAATCCTTCTAATAGTAAATGCTCTGCTTGGCAAGCGCTTATCCTGATGAAGTTAGGATAATCCCCAAAGGTTATACCAGGGGCTACACAAACTTTCTTATCATTTAGAAGGCCAAGAGCGAACTTTCCAGCATCAAAACTCTTATCCTTGCTTATCTGAGGAAATACATAGAAAGCACCATCAGGCTCATAATAAGATAAATTCATCTTCTTTAATTCCTTACAAACTAGATTTATCCTTTCTCTGATAAGATTGGCATATCTTTTAACATCATTCTTACATTTCAGAGCTTCTATTGCAGCATATTGAGTGAATTCTGGCACACTTGTATATGCCAAGGCTTGAATCCTTGATATCTTCCTTATGGTTTTAACATCAGATATAGCATAGCCAATCCTAAAGCCTGTCATGCCATAGCTTTTAGAGAAAGATGATACACGTATAGATTTGCAATCATGAAACTCTAATATGCTATTAAAAGGCTTGAAGGAATAATCTGAATAAACTTCATCACTCAGTATAGTTATATTCCTCTCCATTGCCAAATCTACTAATGCTTTCATATCTCTCTTCTCAAGAACCTTTCCCGTTGGATTATTAGGGTAGTTAATTATAATCAGCTCTGTAGAATCATTGATGAGATTTGATATGGATTCTATGTCAGGCCTCCAACCTTCCTCAAGATTTGTCTTAACGCTAATGGTTCTACCTCCTATAGCTTCTATACAATCAACATAGGCTGGCCATGCAGGCTGTATAACTATGGCTTCACCACCTGGAGAGAGATTTGATAGAATGCTAGCATAGACAGAGAATCTACCTCCTGATGTTACAGCAACTTGCTCAGGCGATACATCTATACCATATCGCTCACTTACAGAATTTGAGATATCTTCTCTTAAATTTAAAATTCCTGAAGGCTCTGTATAATGAGTATAGCCTTTCGATATTGCATCATAAGTTGCCCTTTTAACCCTCTCCGGAGGACCAAAGTCTGGTTCTCCAACTTCTAGATGAATTACTTTACTTCCCTCTTTCTCCATCTTTTTTGCTAAAACGAACATATCTATTACGCTAATGGCTTTTTTATCTTCATCTATAGAAATCTTCTGCGCCCTTACAGCTTCATCTATCAATAAGTTTAGAAGCCTTAACCCAAAGCGCTCATCAACATTATACTTTTTACATGCATCTATAACAGAGCTCTTCAGGTCCCTCTCCACTTTATAGTCTATGATAGGTAAGCCTATGGAGCGTTTTATTTCATTTATCCTTTTTGCTAATGAGAGGCGAAGACCTATCAGCCTTATTATTTCGTTTGTAGTCTCTCTAACTTCTTTACGTAAAGCCTCCAGCTCTGATTCGCTTGGCAATACTCATCATCCTTAATTAAAGCCTGCCTTTTATGACTGGAGGTATCAAACCAGCCCTTATAGAATGATCAGCCATAACACAAGCTACCATACTTTCAACTACAGGAACTGCCCTTGGGACTATGCATGGGTCATGGCGCCCAGGTACTATTAAATCGACTTCCTTTAAAGTTTCAAGATGAACTGTTTTTTGTGGCTTTTTTATTGATGATGTGGGCTTAAAGGCTAATCTGAGCACTACTGGCATACCGTTAGAAATTCCACCAAGAATTCCACCAGCTCTATTTGTAAGCGTGACTATCTTTCCATCCTTTACAAAAAAAGGATCATTACATTCCGATCCTCTTAGCCTTGAAGCTTCAAAACCAATACCAAATTCTATGCCTTTCACAGCTGGTATGGAGAATAAAGCTTTACTCAAATCAGACTCAAGTGAAGAGAAGACAGGCTCTCCTAAACCTATGGGTACGTTCAAAACTTTACACTCAACTATACCTCCTACGCTATCACCTTTTGACTGCTCATCCATTATCTTCATCTTCATCTTTTCTGCTACTTCTAAGTCTGCACATCTTACTTCATTAGAGTACCTAAGCCTTCTAATCTCTTCATCAGATACTTCTCTTGCTTTAATCCCTCCTATCTCAATAGAATAGGCAAGGACTTCCATGCCAAGAGTATAGTGGATAAGCTTCTTGGCTATTGCCCCTGCCATGACAAAAGTTGCTGTCATTCTACCAGAGAAACGCCCTCCTCCCCTCCAATCATTATAGCCTCCATACTTCCAAAATGCTGTAAGATCAGCATGTCCTGGTCTTGGAGTCTTTCTTATCTGCTCATAAGGCTTTGAGTCTACATCCTTATTCCATATTAAGGCGCAGATAGGAGCACCTGTAGTGTATCCGTTGAACACTCCTGAGAACAATTCTACTCTATCCTCCTCAAACCTTTTGCTCGTTACTACGGATAAACCTGGCCTTCTTAAATCAAGGTCATGCTGAATTTCATCTTCGCTCAAAGGTAAACCTGCAGGGCAACCATCTATTACTACTCCTACACATCTACCATGACTCTCGCCGAAGCTTAATACTAAGAATCTCTCTCCAAGAACGTTTCCTGTCATTTTTATGCTCCTTCTATAATTGCTCCTATCGATTTTATATCTTTGATGAAATCTGGGTAAGATACATCTACTGATTCAAGACCTTCTACAATACAAGGCTCAGATGAAGCCATAGCAGCAGCACAAAAAGCCATGAAGAGTCTGTGATCTCCATAAGAATTTAATGAGCAACCCTTCAATTCTTCACAATATTCAACCACTATGCCATCTTGTAACTCTTGCACATCAGCACCAAATTTCCTCAATTCTTTCGCCAGTATTGATATTCTATCTGTCTCTTTGAACCTAGCATGTTCAACGCCTTTTATAATAAACCTTGGTCGAGCCTTTAGAGCTATTACTGATAAAACAGGTAATAAATCAGGAGAGTCTGATAAGTCGAATTCTCCTCCCTTCAAAATCTTACATCCTGATATAGTGATTTTACCTTTCGGTCTATCAACACTAAAATCAGCTTCGATCTTCTCTAATATATCTAAAATACGCATGTCTGCCTGAGGGAGAGAGAAGTTCAAGTTCTCTATTGTAACCTTTTTCCCAACTAATAATGCAGATGCTATCAATAAAGATGCTGAGCTAAAGTCCCCTGGCACATCAAAATCTGCTGAATGGTAATCTTGGTTTGGTGGAATAATGTAATCTTTGTAGTTTTTATGAATGGCATTTCCTCCAAAAATTCTCATCATATTCAAAGTTGCATCTATGTACGGTCTGGATACAGTCTTACCATAAACTTTTATCGATGTTTCATTCTTAGCTTTCGGAGTTGCAACTAAGAGGGCAGATATAAATTGAGATGAAATATCTCCTCTTATCTCAGCTTCTCCTCCTTTGATTCCACCACCTTTCACTATTATTGGTGGCAAGCCATTTTGGCGAGATGAATAGCACTCAACTCCTAAGCTCGATAATGCTGAAAGTAAGGGTTGCATAGGTCTAGACCTTATGCTCTCATCACCAGTGATTATCGAATAACCCTCTGGTATTAGAGATGCTATCGCTGTTATAAGGCGCATGGTAGTCCCTGAATTCTCCACATTGATAATATCATCAGGCGTCTTAAGATTTGGATTTCCTTCAATATGAAGATAATCTTCTATTTTGTCTATCGATGAGCCTAAAGATTGGCATGCCTTTATTGTGGCAATAGTGTCCCTTGCTAAAAGAGGATTATTAACTCTAGATCTTCCAGAAGCAAGGCTTGATAGGACTACTGCTCTATGAGTATAGCTCTTACTTGGCGGGGCTTTGACTTTACCATGAAGATCACTTTTGAATACCTTTATGCTCGTCAATCTAAGATCACCGATCTTGCCTTCTCATGGTTTATCTTTGTGTATATTATTTCTCCAGGTAGATCGAACCAGACTGAGGCTACATCATTAACTCTATCACGATGGCAGACTGCAGCTATGGCAGGCCCTTTTCCTGAAAGGCCTGAACCTATAGCTCCAGCTAATAGAGCACTTAGCATGGGCTTTGTGCTGAAGCCTAATGCTGTAGAACAGACTAGACCGTTTAAAACCATGGCTTCCCAGTATTGCCCTTTCATAACTAATGAATAGGCTTCCTTAAAAAAAGATCCAAACTTCTGAAGCTTTATTTTATCAACATCCCTTGTATAAGCCTTTTCAGGCGGGGCGTATATAACTATGTGGTAATCTTCTGTTAGCATTTCTCTTTTTTCTATTATCCGCTTTATGTTATCAGTTGCAACCAGCCCTCCAAAATAAGATGCACATGCATCGTCAAAAGCTCCAGTTATAGTTACACCTGCCCTTATGGAGGCATCTACACCTAGATTGATTATCGTTAAATCATCTGAATTCATCTTTAAAGCAGCCATCGTTGCCAAGACTATTGCATTTGAAGCTACGCTTGAGCTCTTAAGACCTTTGCCAATAGGAATGTCAGACCTCGTAGTAACTCTTGCTCCATAGCCCTCATAGCCTAAATTAGTTAAAACCTCTTTTACAGCATGTTTAGCCAAGATTTTATCTTCCTCATAATTGCTCCCTATGATCTTTACATCTATTTCATCTGAATTCTCTATCAATTCTACCTCGGCTTCTGTCTTCAACTGAGTTCCAAGGGCAGCACCATTACCAGTTGCAATGGCATTTACTATAGATATTGCCCCAAAAGCTATTCCTTTCCCTTTCATAAAATCACCCTAGAGCCTTAAGAACAGCTCTCCTCATTACATCAATAGGTGCATCTATCCCTGTCCAAAGCTTAAAAGATGCTGCTCCCTGCCCTACGAACATCTCATATCCAGGGATGGTCTTTGCACCCATCTTTTCAGCATCTCTAATCAACTTTGTCTTCTTAGGATTATAGACTACATCAAAGACTACCATATCTTTCTTGATCAATTCTTGAGGTATGATGCTTTCATCTAAATTTGGGTAAGTACCTATGGGCGTTGCGTTTATGAGGAGATCGACAGAGCTTATGGCTCTCCTTAAAGATTCTATGGTAATCTCCTCTACATTACAAATCATTTTCAGCTTTTTACTCAATTCTTCTACCATCGATTTCGCCTTATTAAGAGTACGGTTCATTATGATAATCTCTTTACAACCTTTCGAGACCAATGCTACTATGCATGCTCTAGCAACTCCCCCAGCACCTATCAACAAGGCTTTCAAACCTTTTAAAGAATGAACTTTTTCTTCTAATACTGATATAATCCCATCTACATCTGTGTTATAACCAATGAGCTTACCACCATCGTTCACTACAGTATTCACAGCACCAACCAAGGATGAGCCTTTATCTATATCATCAAGAAGATTCATAATGGCAACTTTATGAGGCATTGTAACATTGAACCCTCTTACCCTTAAAGCTCTCAAGCCTTCTACAGCCTCCTTCAAATGAGATTCACTAACATCAAAGGCAAGGTATACATAATCAAGATCTTTAGCTCTAAAGGCCTCATTATGCATTATTGGTGATAAGGATTTATCTATTGGATGACCTATTACACAGCATAGATGGGTTTTATTACTAATAATCCAATTCGAATAACTCATAAAGCTCTCTCAACTCCTTAACCATGATCTGGGCTGGTGCAGTAGGCGAGCTTGGTAATGAAGCGTATGTGAAAGGGCTACCAAATATCGGGCAAAGAATTCTTGATATCTGCCCTTTCTCACCCATGCAAAAAGCTACTAGTTGATTAGGTTTTGAATATTTGTACAAATTTAAGATGGAGATATTATCAGAAAAATCCTTAGCCATTGTGACGATCTTTACTATTTCTCCTAAGGGCTTCGCCTTATCAAGAGTGCTTTTAAGGAATTGAAGAGAAGGGGTATCTTCAAATTTATGCCAAGACAAAATTATCGAAGTTCCTGAGCTCTTTATCAAATTCAAAATTTCAGGCTTGCTCTGGGCAAGGCTTAGCTCAATATCCATGTATGCAGGTCTAAGCTTTGAAAGATTCAATAACACTTCTTGCCTTTCTTCTTCACTTCCCTTGAACTCTCCACCCTCACTTTTGGCTCTGCATGTTAATATGCATCTATTAATATGCTCTTTTATGGCTTCTTTTATAAGTGAAAAGTTTATTTGAGCTAAATAATCAACTCTTATCTCAACCAAATCTGAGCCGAGATTAAAAGCTTCTTCTATCTTTTCATTAAGCTTGTCTATATTTCTAATTCCTATAGATGTGCATATCTTTAATCTTCTTTTGAGCATTTTAAAATTATCTACTTTTCTATTATGTGCTCATCTACTTGAATACCGAAGTGTCTGCCACTAGGTGCATGTGAATAAGCTAATACCTCGTCTCTAGGCTTTATTTCCGTAGCTGAAATCAACTTATTATCCTTCCCTACCAGCCTGATCGTTTCTGCATTTTGAACCAATATGCTTGCCATACGTCCATTATATGTTGCTCTTATTAGTCGCAAAGGTCTCCTTTCTATCTTGGCTCTCCCTACAATAGCTGATTTGGTTATACCTTGGCTATTCACAATCAAGACCTCATCCCCTGCCTCAATCTCAGATAGGTACTTTGTTCGAGCATCTGGTAAAAGTATGTAACTATGGACAGCTCCAGCGTTAACACGAAAAGGTCTTGGAGCAGTGAACTCAGAGCCTATTGTCTCACTATGAATAAGAAAGAATAGGTTAGATTGACTGCCTATCAAAGCTCCATCCCCTATCTCTAGCATAGACACAGTATCGATACAAACTCTATCACCCATTCCCACATCTTTCACTTCTTTTATCTTTACAAAGATTAATTCAAGCCTTTTTGGTGCTGAGAGATAGCCTATAAGGCCCTTTATATCATCAGGACTTTTTGGAGAATATACTACACCATCCACGCCCAATTCAAGTACTCCGAACATGGTCTGAACTTCTTCTAAGCGCTCTATCTTTGCATAGAGCTTCGTATTCTTCTTATGTAATTGAGCGACTAAATTCTCTAATGGAATTATCTTCCAATCTTCAGTTTCAATAAAAACACTCATGGCTCCTTGCTGAGAGGCATTCATCACTATATCCTCGTCCGCTTTTTTTGAAATTCTGACCATTAAAGCGAATTCTTTACCCATTCTTTTAACATCCTCAACCTTGTTGAGAGAGTCTATTAATATAACATCTCCTTCATTGGATAAAGAGAATAATCTAACTTTGCTACGAGTATCACTATCTATCAATTTTGGATCACATAGAAAGGACTTGATGTTATTCTCAATGGCAGTCTTTACAATTTTAGAGGAAATACTCTTCTCATTAGGCAAGATAAGTATGATTTCTTTATCCAAAGTTTTCTTAGCCAATCTTTAAAGCCTCTAAAGCCTCTTTAACACTCTTTCCCTTCATTATGATCATGAATAGTGCACGAACCATGGCATCAGGGCGATCATGCTGGAATACGTTCCTCCCGAAGGCTACTCCCATGGCACCCGCCTTTATAGCTCCATGAGCCATCTCTAATACATCGCGATCAGTCTCAGATTTCGGTCCCCCAGCTATCACTATCGGTACAGGACAGCCTTTAACAACATTCTTAAAAGATTCTGAATCTCCTGTATATACAGTCTTGATGATATCGGCACCAAGCTCAGCACCTATTCTTGCTACATGAGCTACTACTTCTGGATTGTTGGGATCCTTTATGTTCTCCCCTCTTGGATACATCATAGCTATAAGAGGCATTCCCCATGTATCACAATCATAAGCCAAATTGCCAAGAATTTCAAGCATTTCATGTTCCTCTTTGCATCCTATGTTTATATGCACAGAGACTGCATCAGCACCAAGCCTTATAGCCTCTTCAACAAATCCTACTTGAATCTTCTTATTAGGGGCCAAGCTCAAGTTAGTGCTACCTGTAAGGTGCATTATCATTCCAATTCTTGGTGGCTCTTTTAATGAATGAATGATGCCTTTATGTACTAAAACTGCTGTTGCTCCTCCCTCACTAACTTTTTTGATAATATAATCCATGTCCGTGAGACCTTTCACAGGCCCTATGGTAATGCCATGATCCATAGGTATGCATAACATCTTTCCATTTGATGTAATCCTATTGAAGCGAACTTTCTTACCCCAGACCATATTAACCACTATATCATCCTCAGGGCTACCATCAATTCTCCTAGAAGTATAGATGAGCCTGAGCCTCCCCTTATCGTATTGTGGCTAAGTACATGCAACCAAAGAGAGTTAACATCTGATCCACGGCGAATCCTTCCAACTGTTACACTCATACCTGGGACAGAACCTGCAAGCCTATCGAGGTGAGGCTGAGGTCTATCCTCTTCTTCTCTAACTATTATAGGCTGGGCTGAAGCCATTGGAAGCTTGAGCTCTTGAGGTTTTCCTTTGAAGGAGATTAGAGTATCCTTTACCCTATCTACATCTACTCTCTCCTTAGTCTCAATATATACAGATTCTAAGTGTCCATCTATAGTTGGCACTCTGTTACAAGATGCTTCCACTTTTATATCTGCTGGCTTGATTCTATCTCCTTCTATGCTACCTAGAATCTTACATGGCTCTAATTGAATCTTATCCTCTTCTTCAGCTATGAAGGGTATTATGTTATCTATTATTGAGAGAGAAGGAACTCCAGGGAAGCCTGCTCCTGACAGAGCTTGCATAGTTGTAACTACTACCTTATTTATCGTCAAAAGGTCGTGTATAGGCTTTAAAGCTATAGTCAAGCCCAAAGCAGTACAATTTGGATTTGAAACAATGAAGCCATCCCATTTCCTTCTACGCTTTTGAAAATCTATTATGCTTAAATGATCAGGGTTCACTTCTGGTATAACCACTGGTACATCATCGTATGGACGAAAAGCACTAGAATCACTTATTATGTGAAAGCCTGCCTCTGCAAATTTTGGCTCCATTATTTTTGCTATAGAAGTCGGTAAAGCTGAAAAGACTAGGTCTGCATCTACATCTTTTGGTTCTGTAGGCTTGACTATTACATCTTTAAACTGCTCTGGTATGTCTGGCGACATTAGCCATTTGCCTGTAGAACCATACTTTTTGCCAGCTGATTCTCCCCCTGTTAGACTTGTAATTTGAAACCAAGGATGGTTTAAAAGAAGGTATAGATAATTTTGTCCTATCATTCCTGTTGCCCCTAATATTGCAGTCTTGATTCTCTTCATATTACCCACCCTTTA
>Ga0315314_1000707_pt1 | contig 33733 bp, 33 predicted proteins | sample TDP9_MG_FD_203631 | JGI IMG/M metagenome (GOLD analysis project Ga0315314, IMG submission 203631) | Freshwater sediment microbial communities from Lake Towuti, South Sulawesi, Indonesia - TDP9 | ecosystem: Environmental > Aquatic > Freshwater > Lake > Sediment | place: Indonesia: South Sulawesi... | reverse complement strand
CAACTCGGCATTAGATGTGCTTTCGACGGTCGGGCAGTTATGATTCGACGGAAAGAGAGCATCAAGATTTTCTCTGATAAAATAAACTTCTTAAGTGGCGTAACGGTCACTGGGCATTCGCCAAAATGGAAAGGCTATGAAAAGAAAGAGTTATTAGAAAAACTGTTGTGTAAGCTCTACAGGCGGGTTCCTGGGTCCGTAAGTTAAGCGTAGAAGCGCTGACCGGAAAGCTCAGTCAGGTAGAGCAGCGGTCTAGGCCGGAGGCTGAAAGGCTGAGGACTGGGCTGACGCTCTTAACCCGAAGGTCGAGGGTTCAATTCCCTCCGGACCCGCCATTAGATGGGTATAAATCCTTATATTTCTCGTAGCTATTTACTATAACTTATGCCTAAAGGTCAAGTTGCGTCTGTTTATGAATACTTGCTTGAGGATAACGACTTCAAGCGTTGGTTTCAGAACGTTAAGCGCGGTAGCGTCGTTACTGCTCAAGAATGGCTTAGAAGGATGGGTTTGGTCCATAAGAAGTTTGGAAAGACGCCTAGAGAGATAGCTTCCTTAAGCGGCAGAGAGGCTACTCGCTTCCTTCTAGACGTAGTCAGCACTTTGGAGGAAGAGGGGGTTAGCGGCGGCTACATAGCGAACATTATTAAGCCGTTGAGGAGTTGGCTTGATTTCAATGGCATAACGATACAGCAGCGAATCAAAGTATCCGGAAGGGAGGAGCTTGTGAAGGTAGCTGATGAGAGGCCTCCTACACAGGAAGAGTTCGGAAGGATATTGAGTATGGCGGATTTCAGGGCGAAGGTCGCCTGCTCGCTGGTCGCGTTTTCGGGGTTGAGGCTTGAAGTATTAGGCGACTATCTTGGGAGCGATGGCTTGGAGATTCGAGACTTTCCAGAAATGGCCATAAAAGAGAGCGGAGTCGAGTTTGAACGTACACCTACCCTCATCGGCGTAAGAAGATCTCTATCAAAATCGAACAACCCATTCTTAACCTTCCTATGCGATGAGGGATGCCAGTACCTGAAGAATTACTTGGAATGGCGGATGAGAAGAGGGAAGAAGATCACGCCGGAATCCCCTATCGTAACGCCTTTGAAACTAGCGTTATCAGGGCAGCATATACGCACAACCAACATCGGAGACATGATTAGAAAGCCGATCCGAGCGGCTGGATTCGATTGGAGACCCTACGTCCTCAGAAGATACTTCGATACTAGGCTGATGATGGCGGAGTCGGATGGGCTTATAATAAGAGACTATAGAACTTTCTGGATGGGCCATAAAGGGGACATAGAACACACCTACACGCTTAACAAGCAACTGACGAAAGATGTGGTTGAGAAGATGCGTGAAGCCTACGCCAAAGCCGCGGGAAAATATCTAATCACAACCAAGAAGGAGACTGTAAGCAAGGACGAGATGATCGCTACATTCAACAAGCAGTTCCTTCAAATGGCAGGATACTCTGAAGAGGAGATAAGCCAACTGGGAGACCTATCGGAACTGACGGCCCAACAAGTCCAAGAGCTCATTCAGAAGAAGTCGATGCGAGCCCTAGGTCTGAACGGAAACAGCAGACAGAAGATCGTTCCAATGAGTGAGTTGAAGAATTACATAACGCAAGGCTGGGAGTTCGTCACAGCCCTCCCCACAAATGAAGCCATTATCAAATTACCGTAGACCTAGTTCCTGATAGAGAAGCCTAATGAAAATCTCAACTTTAGGTAGAATCGCCTCCTTAGGTAGACAGTCGGGCTCGCTTAGAATAACATTCCTCAATGTGCTGGTTGCTGGGAGCATTCTTTTCGCTATGGCTTTCAGCTCGATAATAGAGACGTCTTTCGACTCTTGACTGATAGTCGTCAGAATCGTTCTTGAAGCACTATCCCTCACTCGACATCACCTGAGTTTAGCGAATGATATGTTTTCACATCGCTTACCTTCAAACTGCAAATCGCGAAGGAAAGCTACATCGGGTTGACCGCAAAGTAGGAGATAGCAGTCGTAACAGAGAAAGGTCATAAGATCACCCTGTAGCCCGCGGGCTCTTCTCCGCAGAGTTGGCAGATGTGTTCGCCGGTTGGTTTAATCGGTTCCCAACGGATTGTTCCCGCTTTCAACATCTCTTGGTAATGGTACTTCGGCGAGAGCCAACAGGTATAGCAGACATCGACGCTGCTGCTGGGTTTAGTAGCTTTCAAGGCTTGCTTCGTGCCAGTGAAGAAATCTGTATGCTGATTCTTCCAGTCCTCTTCGCTAGGTCGGATCAGATCGGATTCCGATCTGGTGATTTTTTCTGAGCTTGAAATCGAGCTGATTTCGGCTTTCGGGGTTTGATTTCCAGGTTTTTCTTCTAGGGTTTCAGGTCGGAAGGAGGGGAGGTCTATCTTAATGCCTTCTATCGGATCGATTAGAATAAGGGTAGGCATCTCCCCCTTTTCCGACCTGAAACTCTGCTTCAGAAAGCTCGTTTTAGGCTCTTTTCTGGCTAGAAGCCAGTTTTTATATCTCTCCTGTAACTGCCAGATCGGAATCCGTTCTATTCCGACCTGAGCTCTATCTGAGCTCTGCAAACAATAGACCTTGAGACCATGAGATCCTCTTGATTCCTCTACCAGAAAGCCTTTCGATTGAAGTGCTCTAAGCCACTTATAGCAAGTGGAGTCGGTTCTTTTTGTTAGTTCAGCTAAAGTTTTTGTTGTGATCTGCTTCTGGTCTTTGTCGAGTTCCTTGCACCATTTGAGAACTTGGACGTCTTTCTCAGTCATGTCAGCGAATGTTTCCTTGATCGCTGTCTCTCCGATTTTCCAAGCGATCCAGAAGTCTTCAGGTGTGGAGACTAGAACCTTTCTATCGCCGCCGTTTAGGATTATAGGTCTTTGTCGGTAGAAAAGCCTAGTAATGCCTTCAATCAACAGAGTGAGTTTGTCGGTGTCTCTTCGGACTCTGGTTTCCTTCTCGTCGAGTAGCGGTGTAAGCAGTGTAGCGTGTGGAATAACGACGTCTTTCGGAGCTTCCTCCTCAGCAATACCGAATGCTGCTTGAATAATCTTCTTCTCTCTGGAAAAATCCAGCCTTTCGCTAGGCAGCCTCTCCTTACCTTGCAGCTTCGCATCTCTTACCCGAATATTCTGCTCCTTAGATTCATCAGCCCTTACAACCCAGAGTCGATTCTGAAGTTCGGGTGGAATAGCGAGTTCGGTCGAGGTCAATATCACATTTTCAATCTTGGTTCGAATTCTCTCCGTCTTGAATCTCTTCGGGTCTTCAGGATCAGAGATTGTTACGAGAACCATCAGTTCTCCTTCACTGATTACAAGTTTAACGTCAAACTCAGCCGTCGATTCCTCCCCAGTCTTCGCGCTTCTCCGCTCGGCGAGGTATAATGTTCGTAAAGTCTCTCCAAGGTAACGGAGCGCTTTATCCGTGAGGCCGGTAGCTTTCTCCCACGAAGACTTCGGAAAGAGGGATAATACCGAGTCGACGATTGTGTTCTTGCCGGCTGCCGTTTCACCTTCAATCTCGAAGCTCTGTTTAGCCCAGTTTAAGATCGGGAGGAGGACCTTGTTATTGTCTTCACCTTGAACATTTCCCTGGGCGTTATGGATGCGGTAGAGCAGACAAGGATCTTCAAGAAACTTCACAGCTTCCAATCGAATCTCCGGATCAATCTCTTCTTTCTCCTTCTCCTGAGCAGCTCGCTTTCTTGAAGAGTCGCTTAAACTGATTCCTTCAGCCTGTTTCTTAGCGTTGAGTTGCGTCTCTCTAATTAATCCGCGTTCAACCGCCTTGTGTAGTACTTGTTTAAACAGGCCGCGTCGTAGAGCTCCTGGACCAGCATCCTCGCAGCGAATTATTCCCTCCTGAACAGCCAGCCATAAGGCAGCCCCTCCACCTGTTCCATGTCTAAAGCAGTACCAAACGTTCTTAGCCGGATTAACCCAGAAGTTGCGGCCTGTCTCACTTCCATGAACCGGGTGGACACCGTAATACTCGTCACCCTGCTTCCGCAGCCCTGATAACGGAACCACTTGTAGAATGCCCAAGTCCACGCCAGCCTGCTGCTTCTCCTTGCTCGCGGCCTCCTCAACCTCACGGATCTGTTTCTCTGGAACTAGATGATCGCCCAGCAAAGCGGCTAGCAGCTCTTTCGATATCGTAGCCAGAGGCGCATCGTTATCTATTCTATATCTTTGTCCGTTGGGATGTACGCTTCCCGGCCCAACAGTCTGGAAGCCTTCCCACAAGATTTCACCCGCATGTTCGCCGCCTTTGGTTCGGAGAAACATTTTGCCAGTTAGGTTGCTGAGGAAGAAGTATACGGGAGCCTTGTGTCCGGGAGATTCAACAGTTAGGGAGGATGGAAACTTAGACTCGACGATCTGTTTTATCTCTTCATGGTCCGCGTTGAGAATTGCTAAGCCGTAGCCTGCTGCTATGCCATAGTTACCGCCCTTACGAAGCCATTCCTGTAGCCTAGGATCATCCGCGTACATCAAGTTTTCAGGTTTCTGCCAATCATCCTCGAAGGGCCTCTTCTCCATTTTCTCTACTTTAACAAAGCGAGGACCTAAGCCATTCAACCGCTGCACTAGAACCTCTGGAATTTCAACCCGTGGGTACTCCCCGGTCATTATGATTCACTCCCTGCTTGACGCTTATTTTTCAACGGACAATTGTTCGGCTCGCAGAATCTAGGCATGTCCCCGTTAGGTCGGAAAAAATAAAATTCCTCTTCTCCTCGCGTTTGATCGACTATGTTGTCGTCAGGCGCATAGATGACGGAACTTTTGCCACACTCAGGGCAAACCATTCATCTTCCTCCTCACCCTCTTGTGTAAAAAAGTTCAGACTTTCCCTGTGTAGAAGTCTCAAAAAATGTAAGATGGAAAATCGCTTAGATTATTGCGAACCAGCGGTTTCGCTTATCTTCTACGATTAATCCGGCTTTTTTAAGCTGATTTAAAGCTCGAAATATCGTTGCCCTTGCAAAACCGGACTTGTTCTCTAAATCCGATAAGAAAACGGGTCCATTCAAAAATATGAATTTATAGAGCTTGGTCACAGCTGAACCTAAATCGCAGAGCCTAATCAACCGCTCAATAAGAACTGCGGCCTTCTCCTTGCTGGTGACGATCACGGGTATTCTACTCTTCCATGCAGATTACCCGTCTGCCAGTCGGAAGTTCATATTGTTAACGCGGTATGAGCTTCCGGCTGAACGGCTACTTCCTTAACGGCAACTATATTTAAGCGTTTCAAACTTTTTAAAAACGAAATTTTAAATTTCAGATTTTAAAAATGAAATTTCAGAAATCAAATTTCAAAAACGAAAAATGAAAAATGAGAAATGAAAAATCAGGAATGAGGAATGATGAATTCAAAACTGGAAATTGGAATTTCGCGCTCCTCAGCAAGTTGGGCTTATATCATTATTGTAACATAACAGAGATGTCGTAGGCCCAAGGAAAATTGCAATCATCGGAGATTCGCGGACATCTAGGAGAGTACGCCTTAAGCTTTTGCCCTCCGGGCGTGTCAACGTGGTACCTGAAGTAGCTGACATGGTTGATGCTCCATGATCCAACTCTAATTAGGGGATCTCTTTTCGGTCAAGCTTACCTCTCGCGAAAAACGATAAAATAAGGGATCCCTTATTTCCGTCATTTTCACAAGAGGGCTTCCATATGGCGCTTGAACGTAGAGCTCGAAAGGTCTAGGAGACAGTTGAGTCGATAAAGAACCGATTCAAATCATGCGATTTTCACTTGGGCTTTCTTGATATTGACGTCTCAGTGTTAGTACCTTTTCTTGGGATATGGTTTGAAGGCTTGAATTGGCGTATTTTGAGTGGTCTTCAGAATCCCAGTTCTGTCTTCATTCTTGCGAGATCCTTCTCCAGTCTATGGAGCTGCAGGATCTTGTTCCAGCCAACGATTCTTGTAACCTCCTGTATCTCGTGGAATGAGCCTTCCAACAGTAGCCTAGCCTTCTCTGAGTACTCCTCTGTCGTTATTAGAAACGGCTTGCTGTTCCATTTGTCCCACGCATGCTTGAGCTTCGTCAAGGCTTCGAAGAAGTCTCCGTGAAGATGGACCTCGAAGGCGTGTGATGGGTTCCCAGCCTTTATCCTCTTCCAAGCCACATCTAAACGGTAGCTGTCTATCGGGTACTCGACCTCACAGATCTTGCCTTCGAGCTTCCCGATCTCGCCAATCAAGTCTCTTATCTCATTATGGTTTGGGGTTAGACTGCTCATTAAGACCTCTAATCCATGCTCAGTGATAGCATAGGTATGCTCCTTAGTCTCTGTGATGTAGCCCCATTTGGTCAAATTCGCCAATCTACCAGCTGTCTTCATTCTTCCGATGGCGAGCTTGGATGAAAGAGCAGCTCCGTCTACGGGGCCTTCTCGAAGGAGCTTCAAGACTTCTAGGTACTTCTCTTGGATCAAGTTGATCCATCCGATCAAGCTGGTATGGATGTTCGATGTTATAGTGCTTTCCTTCTTGCTATTAACAATCAATATTATTAGTTCCTACTTTTCTCGTATTGCCGCTTCCAATTTGAATAGGGAAAACAATGCAAGAGAAAACAGGTGGCAGACTCCAAGATTCTCAATTCAGGACGCTATTCAGAAAAGGTGCAACACAGATAATCCTCTTCCTCGCTTTAAAGGGAAGAGCGAGATACTCCGAGATCAAGAAGCAGAGATATGTGATTGGGGATAGATCTTTAAGCCGCATACTCAAGGAGCTCCAAGAAAATAAACTGATTAGCCGAGAAGCTCTCGCTACATTCCCAGTATCGACGAGTTACTCCCTGACAGAGAAAGGGAAGATCGTCGCGAAGCATCTAAACGAACTCAAGGATCTCCTCTAAGATAGTTGAAAGCGCTCTGAGATTGAGACCTCAATCCCGAAAATTCAGGTGTTCCCTGAAAAGACAAACGTCTTTGTTGATCCCGAAGGATTTGTCAAAATACCGAGATGAATGGGATTTGTCAAAACAGTAATACGACTAGGTCGTTAAGGGCGGCGGCGAAGAGCACCGTGGCTGGAGTAGGTTCTACGTGCGTGGATAGGCAGAAGATAATTTCACGAAGCTCAGATGTGTCCTCTCTTCTTCATCTCCCGTTGTCGGAACGGAATGAATAAGAGCCTCCGAGACCGAATCTAACTTGTAAATTATGCGAAAGGGCTTGTATCATCGGCACTATACCGGAGAGGTAGAACAACGCTGGAAAAGATGGGTGAAGCAAGGACCCGAAAGCAACTTGTAGAGAAAGCGCTGCAAGCTGCCAGCTGGTGGCCGATAGTCGATTTAATCAAAGGAGCAAAGTACGACACATGTGCGGTCAGAGAATATGAAACTCAAGAGGGCCCGGCGGACTACGTTCTATTTCACAAGGGCAAGGCTGTTGCGGCAGTGGAGGCAAAGAAACTTTCTCTAGGTCCGCAGAACGTTTTAGTTCAAGCTCAGCGGTATGCACGGGGATTTCGAAATGGTTCATTCAAATTCGGTGAGTTCCACCTACCTTTCGTCTACTCAACGAACGGCGAAGTCATCTGGTTCCAAGACATCCGGGAAAAGGGCAGCCGCTCTCGCGAGGTTGCTCGCTTTCACACTCCTTCAGCCCTGAGCGAATTCCTTGCGCAGGATCGGACAATTGCTGCAGAGTGGCTTCGGAAAACGCCGAACGATAACGAGTTTCTGAGACCGTACCAAAGGGAAGCCATAGGTGCAATCGAGCAGGCGCTATACTCCGGAAAAAGAAAGATGCTCCTTGCGATGGCCACCGGAACGGGAAAAACGTTCGTCGCCATTTCTCTTGTCTACAGGCTTTTGAAGTCGGGATTTGCCAAGCGCATACTCTTCCTCGTTGACCGCCGCGCTCTTGCCGCTCAAGCAGTAGGAGCTTTCGCAGCATTCGAGCCCGAGCCTGGGCTGAAGTTCGACAGGATATATGAGGTCTACAGCCAGAGGCTGCGCCGGGAAGACATCGGGGAGGAGTTCAAGTTTGATCCTAACCTTCTGCCTGAAGGTTATCTGACGAATCCGCAGCCCCAGCACGCTTTCGTTTATGTTTGCACAATTCAGAGAATGAGAATTAACCTGTTTGGAAGAGCGGGCATGTTCACCCCAACCGTCGGCGAAAGGGAAGAGGAGGAGGAAGCCGAGAAGCTTGATATTCCTATTCACGCGTTTGACTGTATAATCGCCGACGAGTGTCATAGAGGATATACCGCGACTGAAGAAGGCAAGTGGCGAGAGGTGCTCGACCACTTCGACGCAGTAAAGGTAGGGTTAACGGCGACACCGGCAGCTCACACGAAGGCTTACTTCACCGATATTGTGTACAGGTATGAGTATGAGCGGGCTGTAAGAGAAGGGTACTTGGTTGACTATGATGCGGTTCGGGTTCAGTCTGACATCACAATGCACGGTCTCTTTCTGAGGGAGGGAGAGATTGTCGGGCTGAAAGATAGAGCTACTGGAAAGCTAACTTTCGATGTGCTGGAAGATGAGCGAGTCTACGACACCACGGACTTGGAAGAGAAAGCCACCGCGCCGGATAGGAACAGAAAGATCATCAAAGAGTTTGCTAAATATGCGCTTGAGCAGGAAAAGGAGCTGAGTCGTTTTCCAAAGACGCTTGTGTTTGCAGTAAACGATCTCCCGCACATTTCGCATGCGGATCAAGTTGTCGATATGCTTCGTGACGAATTTGGGAGAGGGGATGCGCTCGTTCAGAAGATTACAGGCAGCCCCACTGTGGACAGACCGCTTCAATGGATTCGCAAGTTCCGAAATAGACCGGAGCCTATGATAGCGGTAACTGTGGACATGCTCACAACTGGAGTAGACGTTCCGAAGCTGGAGAACCTGCTGTTTATCCGGCCGGTAAAGTCGCGCATTCTTTTTGAACAAATGATTGGTAGGGGTACGCGTAAATGCGAGGAAATCAACAAGACCCATTTCACAGTCTTCGACTCCATCGGAGTTCTGGAATACTTCCGAGATGCAAGCGTGTTCACTGCTGAGCCGCCTTCTAAACCGACAAGAAGCATTCGTGATATAGTTGAGGCGATTTATGGCAATCAGGATAAGGACTATAACGTCAGAGTTCTGGTGAAGCGTTTTCAGCGCATCGCGAAGAATATGTCAGCGGAAGGTCGTGAGCAGTTCGATTTATTCATTCCCAACGGAGACATTGGCGACTTTGCCGCATCTCTTCCAGAACGATTGGAAAAGGATTGGCCTGGCACGATGAAACTTCTGCGGAACAGAGAATTCTTGGACTTGCTGGAGAACTACCCTCGCGCGCAGCCACCTTTCGTAATCGCGCACCGCAAAGAGGATGTTGTAACTTCTGAATATGTTTTCAGGACCTCGGACGGACGCGCGCTCAAGCCCGAGGATTATCTTATCGCCTTTGAGCGCTTCGTTAGGGAGAACCCTGACCACATCGAAGCAATCAGAATACTGCTTGACGGACCGCAGAAGTTTGGGACGAATGAACTGAAAGAGCTGAGAGAGAAGCTGGCGAACCGACCGGAGAGATTCACCGAAGAGAACCTAAGAAGGGCTTATCACAACGAGCTGACTGACATAGTCTCGATGATACGTCACGCTTCTACTGGTGAACTTCTGCTGTCGGCGGAAGAGAGGGTCGACCGGGGGTTGGCACGACTGAAGGAGGGAAAGAAGTTCACGCGAGAGCAGGAGAAATGGCTTGGGTACATCAGGGACCATCTAGTGAGGAATATAATCATTGAGGAACCCGATTTTAAGTGGATTCCGTTTTCAAGACATGGAGGATGGGAAAAGGCGAACGCGGTGTTCGAAGGTAAGTTGCCCGAGTTGCTGGCTGAAATTAATGTGAGGGTGTTGACATGAGCGAAGTCGTCCAGAAGCTTTGGGGTTTCTGCAACACTCTACGGCATGATGGAATAGGTTACGGCGACTACATAGAACAACTGACGTACCTATTGTTTCTGAAACTTGCTGCAGAGAAAGGCGTCACTCTTCCCGAGGGCTGCACTTGGGAGGACTTACGGGCGCAATCTGGAACGGAGCTCCTAGATCTGTACAACGACATTCTCCGCACTCTTGCAAAACAGAAAGGCATGCTGGGCGACATTTTTGCCGGCTCTCTGTCGAAGTTCCGTGAGCCCGTGAACCTGAAGAAGCTCATTGGGCTTATCGACGAGACGCAGTGGACGGCTCTCGATATTGACATCAAAGCCGAGGCGTACGAGGGACTTTTGCAGAAATATGCATCAGAGGAGAAAGGGGCAGGGCAGTACTTCACCCCACGTGAAGCGATAAGATGTGTCGTACGCTGCATAAAGCCAGATATCAGAGCTCATCCCAATTTTACAATACACGACCCTGCTTGTGGAACTGCGGGCTTTCTGATAGGCGCGTATGAGTGGATGATGAGCCGGACCAAAGAAGGCGCTACGCTTAGCCGAGAGGATCGTGAGAGACTTCTGAAGCGAACGTTTTCCGGCTGCGAGATCGTTCTGGACACCAGACGGCTGGCGCTGATGAACCTCTACCTACACGAGATTGAAGCGGACGTTTACTACATCGATGCTCTAGGTGAAGGCCCACACACTTCAGAGAGATACGATATTGTCATGACCAATCCTCCGTTCGGAACCAAAGGCGCAGGCGAGGCTCCTACGCGTGAGGACTTTACCGTTAAAACCTCAAACAAGCAGCTAAACTTCCTACAGCATGTGATGACCATTCTGAAGCTCGGAGGGAGGGCTGCAATAGTGTTGCCTGACAACGTTCTTTTCGAGGAAACTGCTGGCAAGGAGGTCAGAAAGCTCCTGATGACCGATTGCAACTTGCACACGATTCTTAGATTGTCGATAGGCACTTTCACGCCTTATTCGCCCGGCGTCAAAGCCAACATCCTTTTCTTTGAAAAGGGTCGCCCAACAGAGATGGTATGGATTTACGACCTTAGGACCAATGTCGAAAAGGTGGCGATACGCCATCCGCTGACTGCCGAGTATTTCAAAGATTTTGAGGCTTGCTACAACGCCAGTCCGCGCAAAGAAACTGAGAGGTTTAGAAAGTTCACTAGAGAAGAAATTGCAAAACGCAATGACAACTTGGATATCTTTTGGATGAAAGATGAATCTCTCGGGAAGACCGAGGAAGACGTCGACTTCAACGAGGTAGTTAGCGAAGCGATAACGAGTCTTCAAACTGCGATGGATTCTCTAGAGGAGCTCGCAGCATTACTTGCCAATCGCACTTCTCCCGATAGTGGTGCCAAATGAATGCAGATGGACAGCTCCCGCCTAAATGGGAATGGGCTACACTAGGTGACATCTGCGAGGTTCGCAGGGACCAAGTGAATCCACAAGAGAAACCGAACGAGAAATTGAACTATCTCTCGATTGAAAATATCGAGTCGAATTCCGGAGACTTGGTCAATTTTGTGCCGACAATCGGCAGAGACATCAAGAGTCCGAAACTCGTTTTTACGACTAAGGACGTACTGTATAGCAAGCTTCGGCCATACCTTAACAAGGTTCACGTTCCGACTTTTGATGGGATAAGCGCGACCGACCTTATTCCTATTCGTCCACTAGGAGGAATCCCAAGGGAGTACATCGCATACTTCCTACGCGCTAGACAAACCGTCGACTACGCCAACTATAAGATAAGGGGGATTCAGCTTCCCAGATTACCAGTCGACGAACTACTCGCCCTTCCGGTGCCTGTTGCGCCACTTCCTGAGCAAGGAAGAATTATAACCAAACTGCAGTCTTTGTTTCGAGAAATCAAGATTGCAAAGTCGGCACTCGACAAGGTTCCCCCTCTTCTTAGAAGGTTTCGTCAATCAGTCCTAGCTGCTGCCTTTCGTGGCGGACTGACAGAACGAGACTCTAACGAGGAACCTGCACCAGTTTTGCTTGAGAGGATTAGGCACGAGCGCCGATGGAGATGGGAGGAACACCTCAGGGCCAAGGGCAAAGACCCGAAGAAGTACAAGTACAAAGAGCCTGAACTTGTGAGAGCTGAAGAGCTTCCAGAGTTGCCCAGCAGTTGGATTTGGGCCAGGTTAGGAGAGCTGATTGAATCGATGAAGAATGGACTCTATAAGAGAGCTCAGTTCTACGGACATGGGACTCCTTGCCTGCGAATGTATAACATTGAAGATGGTAAGATCGTGTGGAAAGATGTGAAGGAAATGAAGCTCTCCAAGGATGAAGTCGAAGAATATGGTCTCAACGTGGGGGACATACTCCTTAATCGTGTGAACAGCCGAGAGCTCGTAGGCAAGGCGGCTGTCATACCTGCCGGACTCGGCAAACTAGTATTTGAGAGCAAGAACATCAGAGTTCGAGTTTGGAAGGGCTTCATGGAGCCGAAATATGTCTCTTTCTTTCTCCAGACAGGTCATGCACGGGGTCAGATAGAACTCGAGTGTAAACAAACGGTAGGAATGGCCACGGTCTCACAGCAGGATATCAATGAATGGTTAATTCCTCTTTGTTCCTCCAATGAGCAGAAACGACTAGTTAGTAGAATTGAAGAATTATTTGCGCGAGCCAATCAAGTTGAAAAGGCTGTTGAAGTGACATTGAACAACTCTAGCATGCTGGAACAGTCAATTCTAGCCCGCGCCTTTCGAGGTGAATTGGTTCCGCAAGACCCCGACGACGAACCTGCCTCCGTCCTTCTCGAACGCATAAAGGCGCAACGAGTAGAAACTGTCAGAGGAGGCAAGTTCTCTAGTCCAAGACAAACTCTATTGGAAACTGCCAGGACGAACTTTTCCACTACAACATCCAGCCTGTTTTGGGAGTAAGCCACGGAGGGATTTGCGAGTTAGTGACCTCACATAGTTTTCGGACAAAACGAAAGGCTAATAGCGACAAACCAGATTTTGGGACAGTATAGATTGACGGGGTTCTAAATGGACTTTGAGAAGAGAGCCCAAATTATAGATGCACTGAAACTGTCGCTGGTATTAGCTGTCATAGCCCTAATCGTTGTGGCGTTGTCTAATGCGTCTATGTGGTTTGTATCCGCTACGGTTCAACCTATGAATATGATGTCGGTTTCAGGAGCTTTGGCGGCCGGGACTATAACATTTGTTGGAATAGTACATACCTTGCTTTTGCGAGAAGAAAATAGGAGGGTGGTCGTCAAACGCGTCTTTCTTTCCAACTGCATTAAGCGAATAAGAGATTGGAAATCAAAAGAGGTTGAGAGCCAGATCAAAAGCATGTATGACGAGGCTGAGAAAAGTTGGATAAGGGAACTGGTAAGAACAAAACTGGTTTCGACGTATCAATTGTATATGGACTTCACGCCGTTCTTCCTATTCATAGCTGCCATAATAGGCTGGCTATGGCTTCCGATTCTCGACACGAAAGAATACATTCTGTTGACCTTGGGGGCATTCTACTCTGGAGTGGGTATTTTTGCTTGGAACATCTACAGACATATCGCTAACCTGAAACAAGTTCAATCCGTTTCTTCTCCACGCCGCGGAGGTGGAGAGATTTGGATTCGCAAGATAAATGGAACAGTTTTTCCACAAGGTTTGAAAACGATAATTGCCCAAGTCGCGAACGCTCAAGAGATAGTTATCGAATTGGCATTTAGTGGGAAAATTACGAATGGATTCTTCGGAGCATTTTTAAAGGGCCAAAGGTTAGCGAAGTGGGCACCAGACGCCGCCACCTATTTCGCAGACTTTTCCTATCCTAACGGCATTCAATTGACTATAGATTCAGAGTTCGACATAGGTATAATTCAAGGCACACGCAAGTTTGACGATACAATATCGATTGTGAATCTACCATTGAACCTAGCATTTTCGCCAGGAAAGGGTGTTGCTCCGATACACGACAAGGTGAAGGAAATTGAGATAGGAGTTTACGAGGACCCTATCCATTTGCCAACAGACAGACCTCGTAGAGCAAAGCTGACGCCCATCAACTTTTTGGCTGAACGATTCTGCTTAGACAAGGTCTTGCTTAGGATAGAGTAGGAGAGTAATTGATGCCTGAGGATCGAAATAAGGCCAAAATAATAGTGAAAGGAGGAACTTGGTAGTTTATGGAGAAAATTGAATTCTGGGCCGATGAGGTTGTCCGCGCGGGAAAGCACGCTTACTTTGTCTTCAGTGCTGATCCGAGGCGACTTAAAGGTTTCAGAATCACTCTTAAAGCCAGCATACTAGAGACAGGGAAAGACATTCGCTATATGCTTATGTCTTATGGCGATTATAAAAAGTGGGCACATTGGAAGGCTCATCCTACGACCTACAAACTAGACGCGAAAGGCAGGATCGTTAAGACAGCTAAGGGTTTTCCAATAATGGTCCCAGTTCCCGAGCCTGAAACCACAAAGATATTCGATGTGAGAACAAATGTTCTTGAAAAAACTATTCCCATTAGAGAAGGAAGCTACGCCTTGATTCTTGATAACACATATTCGACAATAACAGATAAGACTCTATGGATGCATGTGATTGAGGAGTGGAATACAGAACTCCCTGTTAATGATTTGCCAGTGGTCTGTCAACTGGTTCCCAACCTACCTAAAGATGTGGGCATATGCCTTACAAAAGCCAATGAATGCCATGTCAATGGACATTACGAGCAAGCCAGTGTCATGTTTCGCAAAGCCGTAGAGTTTGCAATTAGGATCAAGCTGTTACAAGCTCGACTAAGCGAAAAGGCGCTATATGACAAAGAAGGCAACGAACTTTCTTTAACTGGTAAAATAAAGACGCTTCGAAGATGCAACCTAATTACACAACGCACCGCACAAGACTTAGACAAAGTCAAATGGTTTGGCGACATCGGTGCTCATGGAACGACGAAAATTGTTCAAAAAGATATTCAAGATAATATTGAACCAAAGGTTAGGAATTTCCTAGCCGGATTAGATCTGAAATTGTGAGACTCGGTCTAGGTGTGAAAAATGACATTTTCCAAATGCGCGGATTGCAAACATGCTGGAGATGTATATGAAATATGTCCAAGATATCATCGGAAGAGCTGAGGATGGCTCTCCTATTAGTCGAGATTACGAGTATCCGTCACTCTGCAGGGATTGTCCTGATAGGGATTCCGACTTCTGTATGAAGTTTAAGGATCTAATTTGTTACAACGAACAAGACCCTTTTGACTGCAAAACTGACTTAGAAAAGGATGATCTATATGGAAATGAGCTACTTAGGAAACACATAGAAGCAACGGAAAAGGCACTATTGAAACGTGGTCTGTCTTCTTAGATTACCAGACGGTAAAGTAACTGCGGATAATTATTGCATCCACGCAATATCAATATTCAGCAACAAGTTGAATGATTTCTTACTGTTTTAAGCTCTTCAAAAACGGTGCCTGTTTTGGAGTGATATGAGTTTCAACTATGGTACGGAGAAAAGTAGAATATGGATGGCTTTTCTCTGTACTAATTCATCTGCTTTTGAACTCGATCTCCGTAGACCAAGTCTCAACGAAACCGTTTTCCTGAATCATTCGGCGTTTCTCAACCTGACAATATCTGTAAGATGACTAAGTTCAAGAGTAGCTCTGAAGTATTCAATTAGAGAGCCGGGGACACATTGATTCTGATCAAAAGCCTAGAGATAGAAAGCTACCGGAATATAAGACATGCAAGATTAGATGATCTAAGAGAGTTCAATATCCTAATAGGTGCGAACAATTGTGGAAAGACCAGTATCTTGAACGCCATAACCGTTCTGACTAGGCTAGTTCATGGATCATCGTATGACTATCTGTGCCCCAACTGTGAAAAAATCCGCAAGTCAAGTACTCAGTCTCTTGCCGGGTTCTGTTTTTTGCTAGATGCAAGAGACTCGTATTTACAGAAAGGACAGGCCAAGATAAGCTTCTCTTTCAATCAGGATGAGGTGGAGAAACAGGTTCCTGGGGTTCTGCAAAAGCAGGAAAAGATTCTTTCTGGAACCAGTGCCTGCTACAGAAAGGAGCTTGTCGCAAGAGAACGATACGGCACCTTAATCGGCGAACATCTTTCCATTTTCACTCACGACGACATCTTGGAGTGGCTCAAAAGGATTGTTCTCCTATGTCCTGAAGGAAGACTTCAAACATATAGGGATAAGCCAATTCGAGAATACGTCCAAGGTAAAATCGTTCGGGGAGACCAGTATCGAAAGTGGCTTAGTTTCTTGAAACAGTTGGTTGACCCAAAAATCTCAGACTATACGCAGATTCTACAGCTCGTGAGAGAAACTGACGGCCAAGGTTTTGAAACAACGATAGAAGAACAAGGTTCCGGTGTAAGGTCATTGGTTTGCCTCATGGCCGATATTCTATCAAGTGAAGACACTAAGATACTTCTCGTGGATGAACCCGAACTGGGATTGAATCCGTCCTCGAAGCAGCGGCTTCTACAGTTTCTGCTACGAGAAATCGAGAGAAAGCAGATATTCATCGCAACACACGACCCAACTTTCGTAAACCCGTCACTGTGGAAAGGCTACGATGTTTCGGTATTCTTGCACTCCTTGTCGAAAGGAGAATTCGTTAGGATCAATCTGAAAGAGAATAAAGAAGATCCCGAAACATTCGCCGGTTATCTGCCGCAGACAACGAGCCTCAAGGACATACAAATTTACGTTGAAGGTTCAAGCGACGTCTATATCTTGGAGACCTTTCTCAGAAGATATCTTAAGGATGCTTGCAGAGATTGGTCAGAGGTCATAAGAAAAATAGGCATCTATCATCTAGGCGGCGATTTCTGGCCGCATTTGCTCTATACTATACCCGACTGCCCTCCTTACAAGTGCATTGTTGTCTTTGATGGCGACAAAAGGGAAGTAGTCCGAGAAGAATACGAGAAATTTGAGGGCTTTGAATTCTGTAGAGACTTAAAGGAGTTGAAAAAAGTCATCGGCACATGCAAGCCTATTTACTGCTGGAGAAAAGAGAGAATTGACGACTATCTTTTCCTTACTCCTCCCGGTAGAAGGCCCCTAGACTATGATAAGAAGCGAAACGGACCTAAATTCGCCGAAGAAATGAAGTTTATTCCAAAAGAAATAAAAGACCTGTTTGATGTGATCACCGGAAACTCTAATATCGTTCGTTTTCGAATAGCAGTCCGCCATGAAAACCAATCAATGCAGTAGCATGTAATGGAGTACCAGCACCAGCTCGACATCGAATCTCAAGTTTCTCCCAAAAGTGACTTGAATCCACGCCTGGTTCTTTGCTAGAGACCTAGGCTGGAATATTACTCGATTTCAGAGGTTCATGGAGAATCTAACTCAAATTTCGTTCGCCCCAATCTCCCAGAAACGAAGACCCATTGGTCGTGTTACTCTTCAGACCGCTGCGATGAATTTTAGAACTCTTCTAGGTTTACACGTCCTTCTTGCTAGATTAAGAGCCTATCCGAAAAATAAGATTGTTGAGGTCTTTGGTCGTCTCTTTTGACAGGTACGTAGACTGAGTCCTTGCTCAGCTAGAGTAGGCATATTGACTGGTCAAACACTTTTCGGATAGGCTCTAAGCCATTTCAGGATTCGTATTCTTCCTTCCACTCAAGTATTGATCGGGTGGCATACTCGGGATGTCTACTATAGACATACTTCAGCAGCTCAAGAAGTGACATATCGTTGAATCGTTTCAACATTCTTTGTATTTTTTTCTCAGTTCCGGACGGTGACTTTTTCAGAATTCTTTCTGCCACACCTTCGCCCTTCGGTGTTAACCTGTGTATCCAAAGCGTACCTTCTCTTGAGTCAGCAATCCTATAATTGTATAGTTTTACGTCCACCAACCTGTCATGCTCAAGCTCGTCTATGTCTTTGTAAAACTGTATCGACAACGGACCGAAGTCCCCAGGCTTGAATTTGTAGAAGTCTCCCTTAATCATATTTGATTCTGTTTTTTGCAAGAACAGCAATTTCATGAATCGGGTCCTACCTCTGATTTCTCCTATGGCATGCAGACCTAGGACAATCCATTTTTCTCGATCCCACCTTACCGGTAGATCTTCCCACAGACCAAACCGTTTAATTCTTTCAATTTGTTCAAATCCTCGGTCGGCTAGCTTTAACCATCTCTTCGAAGGCACATACTCTTCTCGGCTTTCTTCTTCATCCCAGACTTCTTTTTCTTCAATCAATCCCAAATCTAAGAGCTCATCAACTCTTCCTTCTATGGTTGTAAATCCTCCGCCAACAGCTCTGTATATTTCCCTTAGGCCCTTCGCCCCGACGGACAATGCGGCAAGAATCTCCATCGCCTTTCTTTTTCCTAGGATATAACGCATGATTTCAGATTCCAATATAAGATCGCCACCATCACTTTCTTCTAAAGCTTTAAGTTGGTAAATCGCTACACATTATGTAGCACACCTATATATATTCTGAGACATTCTCTTCAAGAGAGGCTACGTTGAATGACTGGAAAAAGGAGCTTTTGTATTTCCCCAAATTTGGATAGATTGCTATATTTAATTGGGTTCCATAACGACCTACATGGCCACATAGAAGGAACTAAAAAAATTGTGAAACTTGTATGGCTAGCGAAGGTTGAAGAAAAAGTAAAATTCGACTACGATTTTGCCACGAAACACTGGTGGCCACCTCACGACGACAGACTTGATACAGACATTGATGTACTATGTAATCTAGATCTTGTTCGAGCAGAACTAAAGACAAGACTTCTCGATTCCAATCCGAATACAAGTCACTCATATTCGCTCACGGATTATGGAAGAGTTCTATTAAAAAAGCATATAGAAAGAAATCTAGGCAACCCTGAAGCGGATCTAATCAAAACGACAGTCAGCAATTATGGAGTTTACAATGATCCGGAACTAACGCTTTTAGCTCTTTCAAAATATCGCCGGTAGCTCCTTTAAAGCCGCGAGAAGCAACTAGTCGCTGGTATGCGATTGTCTCGTTCTCATCAAGTCTTTGTTACTTATATTAGTTGGCTTCCAAGAGCCTCCAAGCTCAGCATAGAACTGCTAAGAAAGGGACAGAATATACTCATAGAAAACGGGTATTACGTGGAGCCGCAAGGAGCAGGCGATGACGCAATAGTTTTCAAGGTAAAAAACCCGTTGAGATATTTTCCGGATCTCTATAAAGATGGAGAGCCCTCGCGGAATTTGTCTGCGTTAATTTACGAAGTTCGAAAGGTTATTCCGAATATCGAGGATGTCAGTGCCATAGTCACCATTTACAATACTGGACTCGTTCTAATAAAATGCGAAAACAAGATAAATGAAGAACTCAAGGATCTGGCCGAGAAAGAGATTTTGTATAACCTTAATTCGCTATTGGAACTCTTGGAAGAGGATCTTTCAACTCGTCTTTGGCTTTGGTCCACAAAACAAGGAAACTATGCCATAAGACTTCGCGATTTACCTGTGAGAAAGATTGTGCCAGACCTTGCACGCAGATTTCTATATTTCTCAGAGGATTTGTTCACAGCTTTCGAAAATGAAATAAGCCACAAAATCCGTCAACAGGATTTGAGCTCTATTCAAGATAGGGTCAGAAATTTTAGTTTCTCTTTTTCAATGTGCTCTACATCTTTTCTCGAACTGATTAGACAATACCTAGAAGAATCCGAGTTCAATAGCCTCAAGACAAATGTTGAGAGCCTACAGAGACGCGTGGATACTTTCGTGAGAAACATAAAAGAATATATTAGCTACGGATAAATTCTCAGGATCGCAATAGAACATGAATGACTTCTTGTTAGGGCTGATATCGGGTCTTTTGATCGCCTCTTTTGGATCCATTTTTACCTTACTATTGAAATTCTTCTACGACAAACACTTGGACAGAAGCAGGGCAATTCAGAAATTCTATTCTCCGCTTGCAGAAACGCTGGGGATACTCACTTCAGCACTACTGGATGAAGATTTGGAGAAGGATCTAGTAAAGTTGGGAAGCATGCTTGAATTTATCCTATTTAACGCAGAATTGCTACTTGAGCGTCACAATGAATACTACTCACGTCTTCAAAGTTCTGATCAAGAAACTATTTTTTCGCTCATAGGTTTGATTCGCTTTACCCGTGATAAAGAAATAGGATGCGGGGAGCATATATCGACTGATACTAAATCTGAACTGTTGAAAATAAGCAGTGAACTAGCTAAGAAACTGAAATCTATCATAGATTGTAACGGCTAGTTCCTACAGTCGCTAGACTTGGGACAAATCAATTAAGACGCTTCCAACGTATGTTATGTGTTTGGCGATGTTCAATATGGAAATAGACGTTAGGAAATTATGTGAAAATCTTATTGAACTTGTCAAGACTCCTGGGCCTACTCAAGCATGCGTCAGATTGTCTGAGAACGATCCCAGAGTCCTTGGGGAATTTCCAATCGAGAAGAAAATCGATGAGATTGTTAGGAAAGTCGATACTGAAGGCGACTTGCAGGTTTTTACCCACATGGGAAATCTTTTGGTCGTTGGAGGACTGAGAGAGATCCACACTCCGCCAAAAGAGAGGGAAATACAAGAGATAAACGATATTCCAGTAACACTTGGTTCTCACCTAGATGAAATAACCTATATTGTGACCAAGAAACGCGATCCGCATCTGGGCAGTAGACTTCTTTTACCACTATGCAACCCACCTAAGCTTGGCATCGAAAGAGAAAGACGAGCAAGTATGATCATAAGTGACTTGCTGGAACCTGATTGCAGAATAGTCGGTTTTCGATCTAGGAAATTCGTAGACGACATCGGAACTGGAAAAATCTACAAAATTGAAGAAGAAGCAGAAGAAATTGAAGAAAAAGGAAGAAGAAGCATTGTGAAAGCAGGTACAAGAAGAGCTGAACCAATCTATTTTCTTAACGTTGAAGAAGAGAAGGAAAATATTATCTCAGGAGATATGGTAATACAAGATTATGGGCCATGGAAAGGAACATCTAAAGAACCTCAAGATCTCTATGACACTCTTATAGCAAAAGCATTAGACGATAGAGTTGGTTGTATCAGTTGCCTTTATGCTATAAAGGAATTGGCGAGAAAGAAAATAGCTTCAAAGGCTATTCTAACAAGTTCAGAAGAGGGCGTCCCCTTTGATGTTTCATGGGGGAGACTTGTGAGATCAACATACGCAAAGTTTTGCAGGGATGATGTACTGAGTTTGGTCTGCGATGGCATGGATGGTAAATGGCTAGAAGAGTTTTCAGATGAGACTATAGAGAGAAAACATGTGTCAAGAGCCGTTATAGTACCTTACACCTCCTCGGGAAAAGGGGGAGGCGATATTGGAGTGTTTTCGCTTCTTAGAGATGCGGTTATCGAGCGACTCAAAAAGGATTATGGAGAAGACATAGCAACTCTCTCTACCGACTACTCAAGTCGGAGTTACGAGGTAAGGATAATGGATCGATGGACAATGACCGGTTTTGTTCAATGGACTTGCGGAATTCCAGGACATCCTCAGGCTGTCTGTCATAATCGCGAATCTGTTCTTATCAAACAAGTTGTCAACATAATACGTACATTGGTATATGCAACCGCTTACTTGAATAAAATCATAAAGGACAGACCAAATCAGCTATTCCAGTAAGGAAGAAAGAAATTTTTCATGTTCCTTGTTTAGACGTCCACGAAGTTCTTTCACGCCTTCACCAAACTCTTTGGAAATCGTTGTCAATTTTTCTAGTAGTTTGTCAACTTCCTTTTTATGAACTGTTCTGGCAATCCAAAAGTATTCGATTTCTGAACCTTGAGGCAAATCCTCCGGGCTCATATCTCGCTCTTCAAATCTTATAGAGTCTGCATGTTTAGCAGCTATGCGTTTCGCTAGCTCTATTTCAACCCAATTCTGAGGTCTTGGTTCTATACCCTTGATTAACGAAAGTTCATAGCTTGACGCACTTCTTCTTCCGAGAGAAAGCTCCGTCCATATCTCATGCTTTCTTAGAACGTCTTTATATGTCTCCCAAATTTTCTCCTCGCTGTTTGCGTCAACCAAGTCTTTATCGGCGCTTTGATTATCGCGCATGACTACCGCCCGGAACTTGTGTTTTCTTCCCTTTGATCTACCGGAGGGAAATCTAAATGAACATTCTTGAATTCAAGTTCTTTCGCATAAACGATGTATTCTAAACTTTTCATGGAAACACTCGCATTTCTTGTATTCAGATAAGATGATATAAAGATTGTTACACCTTTTGTAGCACTTTCTTCGCCGAGGCGCAAGAACAGAGCCAAGGCTGCCACGCTCCGAGGGGTCTTAGTTGAGGATTTAAACCCAAATTGGTTCTAATCCCTCCGGTTTGTCACGATTTAGGTTCAAATGCTGATCACCCTGCCCCGAGCGATTCTAGCCAATCACAATAGATCTTGAACGAGGGTTCTACATACGCGACTTTCTGATTTTTGAGTTTGTGAAGGCCGAAACCTCCCTCTTCTGGCGGATTATTGGAGATAAACGGTTCGGTGAAGATTACCCAAGGGAATGATCCCTTCGAAGAAGACCCTTTTATGGAGCTCAGAGTTTTTTCGTAGAATTCTACTTGCATCCTTTCAGCGGAAGGCTTTCTCCACATGAGAGCCACAAGGGTTTCGTAAAGCGAGCGATGCGTTGTGTATCCGAACTCGCAATTGATAACTGGCTTACCGGATATGCGGCTGGCTTCATCTGTTTTGGGTCCAATTTCGCTTCCCAAAAGAGGCCATTTCCAGGCATAATTTGGATAGTTGTCGATCCCCACAAGATCGACGTCCAATTTGTCTCTAACACGTTTCATCTCGATTTTCCAGTCTTCAAGGCGATCGCTCAATCTCTCCTTCTTGGTAAGTAAGCCATATGCTTGGAGTTTCTTTGTGGACGCGTCGAAAAAGGTATGCATTTGAGGCACATAGGTTTCTAGATCGTCGGCTTCTACGTTCGTCATCGTTAACGCTTCAGGAGCGCCGTCTTCGATTCCCGCCAAGATATTGTTGAGCCTACGATACTTCCTCTCGATGTCTATTGAGAGCGTGAACCATGTTGCAGTTTCGCCTCTCCAACCCGCAAGCGGGGATGATTGGAGTATCCATTCTTTAGTGTCTATTTCATTCTCCACCCCGAAGATGATCTTGCGGTCATGTTTTTTCGCTACCGCATAGATTTTGGACGCGGCATCTTTGGAGTATTCATAGGATTCATCTATAAAGTCGTCCAAGCGTTCTATTGGGATTTTTCCCACATTTTCGACTATGCCGACATCGATCGGAACGATCAGGTTGTAGCGTGCCTCGCAGAATTTCTCTATCGCGTCGAGATAGTTGACGCCGTTCTCAGCCTTCTCCTCAAGCAGACGCGTAGGAATCTCGTGGACCCTGAGCCAAGTTATCGGCTTTCCTTTCAAGACATCCAAACAGAGTTTAGGAATCGATCTCGCATGCTTAGCTTTAACATTCATACCGCAAAGGAACGAATCACCGATCCCTTGAAGCGGACCTGACACCTGCCGCACCCCTAGCACTATAGTGCCCTACTCTTACCATATACTAAGCCTCTCGTCGCAATTGTTAGCTACCGCTTCTAGGTGATTTCTGTCTTGACACCCTTCATCATCCTGTAGAGATGAATTTCTCCGTCGATAGCTTCTGCGAAGGTGCTTTCACCTTCAACCCAGCTTCCCGTGTTGCAATAGCCTTCTTTTCTTTTCATCTCTGCTCTGTGTGTGTGTCCGTAAACAACTCTTCTTATCTTTGGGTTTTGGCTGATTCTCCTGGCTCTCTCAAGGATGCCTTCCTCAAAGATCATGGGCCTCGTCATCTGGCGTTTTTCCATCAGCGTTAGGAGAGCTTTCGGGCGTGGTTTGGTTCGCAGAACCTCGGGCAGCTCGCGTCTCAGAAGTGTCTTCCTCTCGTACGAAGGTACGAATAGATTGACAGCAAGGTCTTGGTTTTTGTAAAGATATTTCAAACCCTTTTCTAGTTTTTCTAGCGTCGTTTTATCCTTCTTCTTTAGAATTTGATGGATAGACTCGCTCATCTCTCGTGGGATAAATGGAGCTCGTTCACTGGCTAACGTAAAGATAGTCTTCTTTCCCTTGTATCTCCGCAACCACTCCATGACTAGTTTGTAGGGATCGTAGAAGTATCTCTCAAGAACTGAGACAGCGGCTTCATCTAGATGGTATATGGCTTCATAGACGAGGTAAATAGCTTCCTGAAGAAAATTGTATTTGTAGATGTCAAAGTAATCTCCATGCGTCAGGAACACGTCGCCTATGATCAGGTATGGATAGTGGGCGTTCATCCAAAGAAATTTCTCAGTTAACCCTCGTGCTTTGCAAGAAACCCAATTGTGGTAGTCATGGTTCCCTATGACGTAATCTGTCTTAATTTTCAGGTTTCTAATTCTTTCAAGATATGGATGGGCTAGAACCAGGCAATCTATCGGGTCGGACCTCCACAGGTCGAGTAGGTCTCCAATCAGTATGATCTCATCAACATCGTGGGATCCTTCTAGATAGTCTAGGAGGTGATTGAATTCCGGCGCACTAAATTTCTCATAACCAAAATGGCAATCAGAAATAATGACGGTCTTCAATTTTTCTCCATCATCCATGTACAGTTCTTAACCTTAAGTCTTATGGATACCGTGGCACAGTATCAGAATTTCCAAAGTGTTAAATTGTGCTACGCGATGTACGCATATGTTGAGGAATATATGGAGGCATTCGTCTTATGAAAGAAGCCAAGTTTGTGACCATAAGGCACGTTCTCAAAGAGGATGTTGCACGCATCGAAAAAGTTCATCCTCGCATATGGAGGACTAAGTTGTGAAAGTTAAAGTTCCCGTAATGGTCCAGGATGAAGAGATCAGCCAATACAAAGGGATGAGAATAACCGAGCAGTTCACCATTACTGGCGAGGACTTTTTCCTCGATGGGCCAGTGACCAGACGAGTCGCCGTTCTCAACTTTGACACCGAGACCGGCGCACTTTTGCCTGGCGTTCGCTTTCAACCTGCATCACAGGACCGAGAGCTTGGCCGCTACGAGATTGCAGATGAGAATGATATACATGCGTGCGATTTCAATCAGGTCAGCGTCTTCGGCACTGTGCTTCAGACGATAAAAATGTTTGAAGAAGAAGACAACCTCGGTCGCCAAGTCGCCTGGGCCTTCATGGCACCTCAGTTGCTCGTCGTTCCACGCGCTGGCGAGTGGGCAAATGCCTATTATGAGCGCGAGTCCCACAGTCTCCAGTTCTTCTATTTTAGGAACGTCTATACCAGCCTTTCACGTGATATCGTAGCCCACGAGACCGGTCATGCCGTCTTGGACGGTATCGCGCCCGACCTCTATAATGCCATCACGCCTCAGTCCTTGGCATTGCACGAGTCGGTCGCGGACCTCACAGCCCTGATAATGGCCTTCCGCAGTGGCACCCTTTGCGAGGCCGTGCTGGACCATACTGGGGGCTCTATCGAGTGTTCCACCGCCTTTAGTTCGCTCGCCGAGGAGCTCGGGCGCGCCTTAGGTGTACACCCCCACGCGGGCTACCTGCGTTCCCTGCTCAACGAGAAGACGCTTGACCCCAACTCCGACAATCCTGTAGCGCGCAGCGAGCCTCACGCCCTCAGTGAGGTCCTGAGCGGTGCGCTGTACAAGGTCATGGTAAATATCCACGAGGCCATCAAGCATGAGTTGGCCGGAAAGGAAGGTCTTTCTCCTTCCGAGATCCCGGGCGTGGCGCTGTGGAGGGGCCATCAGCGATTCAAACGAATGATGTTCCGACCGCTCGACTACCTGCCCCCTGGCGAGGTCTCGTTCGCCGACTATGGACGTGCCATAATTGCCTCTGATCAGGCCTCCTACCCCGACGACGAAGACGAGCGCGAGTGGATCCGCGAAGAGTTCGTTCGTCGGCACATGGTCGCTGATAGGGCTGCGCTAGAGGTCAAGAGTAACTTTGAACATCCCGCTCTGAAGGATGTCGACCTCCAGACCCTTATTGATAGCGATTGGGCCGCCTATGAATTTGCCAACCACAAGGGAAGGGAGCTTCTTGGCATTCCAGAGGGCATTCCATTCCGAGTACGGCCCCGGCGCGATGTCACCAAGCTCTACTATCACCGTGACAGTGAACAGAAAATCCGCAAAGAGAGAATCCGCGAGTGCCTATTCAAAGTGTCATGGGACAGCACAGAACCCAATCAACTTGGCTCACAGTTTCCTAGGGAACGTCAGATCACAGTTGGGTCGACTCTCGCAATTGACTGGGAGACACGAAAGGTTCGCGCTCTGTTGACTTCACGGCGCAAGGTTGGGTCAAAAGAACAGCTTGAGCAGCAAGGAGATCGGGACCTAATGCTCAGCCGCCTAGTGGACGAGGACTTGCTACAACTTAGTCGTCGCGCGATTGGTCCCGACGGCAAAAGGCTCGACTCGTTGATCGTAGCCGAGTCAACGAAAGATCTCATGCGTATTCGTGGCACGGCTCGGATGCTACACATTGTAGGGTAGGGATAGTCATGGACAAGCTGCACGTGCGTGTCTACAACGTCCGCTTTGGCGATGCAATTCTCGTCTCTGTGCCGGATCGCGTTGCCGATGACAAGATAGAGACTCGCCATATTCTCATAGATGTCGGGAACACTGCGACCGGCAAAGGCGGTGATGATGTTGTCTTTCGACCGGTGATCGATGACATCCTCAAGGTGCTTGGTGGTCGTCCTCTCGACCTTTATGTTATGACTCACAAGCATCTGGATCACGTCCAGGGGTTGTTGTACGCGCATAAGCAACTCTTCCCAGGCGAGGGTCTCCGCCAGAAACTCCAACTGCGCCACGCTTGGCTTACTGCTTCTGCCGAGGGCGAGGAGTACTACAAGAAACATCCAAAGGCCAAAGAACGTAGGGATATGGCGGAAGGAGTCTATGATGCTATCAGGAGCTTCTTGGACTCTTCCCCGGAGCGGCAAGCTTGCATGGATCTCTTAATGATGAACAACGATCCAAGAAAGACGGATGACTGCGTGGATTTCCTGAGAAACCTAACAGGGAATGATTGGTATGTCTACCGCGGTTTTAACCTCGAAGGCAAGCATCTATTTCAGGACGCGCACTTTGAGATTTGGGCGCCAGAGGAAGATACATCCGTCTACTACGGTAGGTTTCACCCGATGGCGCTAGGCGTTAGGCGCGACGAGAGGGCGAAGCCAACTCTCACTCTGCCAACGCCCCCATCTGGTGTAGACGCTGGCGCATTCTACAATCTAGTTGAGATTCGCCGTCACGGATACGTTGATAACCTACTGGCGATCGACGCCGCCGCCAACAACACCAGCGTGGTCTTCAGCCTTGAGTGGCGTGGGTGGAGGCTACTTTTCACTGGGGACGCTGAGATCCGTAGCTGGAGGACAATGTATAAGCAGCACAAGCTGAACCCGTTCCTAAAGCCGGTCCATTTCCTCAAAGTCAGCCACCATGGTAGCTGCAACGGTATGCCCCCTGCTGAAATGCTGGACACAATACTACCAGAGCCACCGCCTGATAACCGGCACCGGCGTGCTGTTGTCTCCACATATCCTGGAATCTACGACAAACAAGGCAAAGTCCCAGATGACGAAACGCTGAATCAGCTAAGGCAGCGGTGCGAACTATTCTCTACACAAGACTTGGCTGACGGTGAATGCAAAGACTTCGACTTCGAGGCCTGAGAATACCCGTAGGCAGATTCGCTCAAGAGCCATGGCCCAGTACAAACCGGCGGACTACGTCTATCACCTTGAGATGCAAAGCTGTAACCGACGCCTTCTTGTCTTTCTCCGGCTCGATTGTCTTCAGCGTTCCATTTGATCTCAAGCAGTATAGGCTGATTCGCTATGAAGACTCAGTAGCAGAGGGGCATATCCTAAAAAGGAGTATTTCAGAAACGATAAAGTCAATAAAATCATTGTAAGGTATCTAGATATGACATCCTCATACAAGCTATAGACATCTCCAACTAAGTAGCTTAGACCCAAACCAAAAGTGTTTCGAAACTTAAATTCAAAATACAGGTTTTCCTTAAGGAAAGGTGTAGCAACTAACGCCAGTCGAGCTTTCTTAGCAGTGACTCAGTCGGATTTAATTCGTCTTGTACAACTACTATTCTTTGAACCAAAATGGTTTCAATCGATGATGCTTGGTCAAAATATCGGTTGGCTGAACAGGCCCTGAAAAGCTATGACTATGCAAACTGCCTCTTCAATTCCCAAGCCTCGATAGAACTGTCGATCAAGTCACTACTAGATGGCTTGCAGATTAAGTACGAGATGGAACATGATGTCAGCGATAGGCTGGACGAGGTGCCGAAGAAAATCAAGTTAGAGGAGTATGAGATCCCCGATTTGTCGAAACTAAAGGCGTACTCTAAGCTCTGGGTCGGGGTGAGGAATCTTGCTGAGTATGGAGACCAGAGATTGAACATAGCCGCACGTAGCATTTTCTCAGAACACGAGGCCAAGCTTGCACTTGATCATTGCTCGACCACCTATCACAAGTGCAACTATTGGCTCAACAAACCACGGCTCTTTGACACCACTTAATTCGTTCGCTCCAATCTCCTATAACTAAGACTGTTGGGTCGTGTAACCCCTCAAACGGCCGAATCAAATTTCAAATCACTTTAAGGTAAGTAGTAGAGCCTAAACCCGTCGATGAATAATATGTTCTAAGAAGTCAATCTACAGTTTTCTCGCTGATGGCTTAAGTATGAACTTAACTCTAGTTTCATCGACAATCAGGGCGTAGATAGTGAACGACGCAACTACTTAAGCACCACGATTCTCTCAGACAAGAGTACTACAAGTTTCCAGTTCATCAATCCTTTCTTGAGCTAAGCAAGGCAGAGGATCACTTCGAAGCGCAACAGCTCCCAGCGAGCGCGGCGTCACTATTTCGTTCGGCAGAGTTCTTCTGGAAAGCGCTGACAATACTCACTCCGGGCCAATTCTTCGAGCAGGATCATGAAGCAGATACCAAGGATACAATGAAAATTTCTGACGATATACTTTCAACAAGCGAGAAGTCCAAGGTTCTCAAGATTCTAACCCTCTTTCCGGAGAGCAGACGGATTCTGGCAATTTACGGCTTCTATGAAATTGGGAAGAGCGCGAAGTCACCTCTCGAAATATTCACCAAAGACGACGTGAGTCGTATCCTAGAGACAGGGTTGTGAATCAAACAATTCATATCGAGGAAAATATGATTCCGCGTGTTTCTTCTTTCTTGCTTGATGGAAAAAATGTTTGCGCAAACTCTTAAGAACAAACGTAACTGGTATAACTGCATTGAACTCATATGTCTAGTAAAGAAACTGATTTTAGGAAAAAGGTTCTCACCTATTCACAGTTCATTCTTCTAAAGTTCTCCGAAATAGCAGGAATTCAAGTTCAACTAGAAGACCTCGCCCTCGATACTTCTCATATAGTCCTTGTTGATGGTGAAGTCGTAGACAAGTTATTCCCGATTTTAAGGGCGGACCAAATTAGGCCTGGTGTGCATCTTTCTGTGACACCTTCTCTGATAGTGCTCGGAAAGGCTATCGAACCAACTCTTGTCATAGGGATTCGTCCGGGTATGGAAGCAAAACTGGAACGCTACGTAATAGACGAAATTCCTCTGACAAAAGAAGAGCTAGAAAAATTTGATGAAATTAAGGACAAAATAGTAGATTTCCTTAAAGACGTGATTGTGCTTGTAGTGGCGGAAGCGATTGCCTTGGCGATAGTTAGAGCACTAAGCAGCTAGTATCACGGTGGTCTTATCATTTCTTTTAGTCTGGATAGAAGTTCTTTGGCCTTGCCAGTTGGTTTGTAATACCTGACGGCTTTTGGAGCTGTTTTTGCAGGATTGGCCAACCCAAACTCGCTAGTAACAAAACCGTGCTCTTCCAACCACGACAGGTGAAAAGACACCAATTTTCGCTCAAGTTCCAGTTCCTCAGCGATTCGCGATGCATACATAGGTTTCTGTGAGTCCTCCAGCAACTTGCAAATCTTGTATCGAGTAGGAAGCAGCAGGCCGTACACTTCCTCCATTTCTAACTTCACTTTTTCTATCAAACACCTCCTCTCCTCACACGGATGACAGATTTTCCACATAAAATGTGAAGCATATCCTTCCAAGTTTACATGTGGTATATAAGCTTTCGGAATCCCTATTAGCGCTTCGGATGCAACACTTCCGTTTAGGATAGACATTTTCCTTCACGTTGGTCAGGCTTTTCCTCGCCGAAAGGGATATATAAGAGATGGATATAAGCTTTCCTTATCGGGTAGAGAATTACCCTAAAGGCAACGAGGTGACACCTATGGAAAAGCCAGTTACAACCGAGATCGGCTCGGAAACCAAAGGCAAGTTCTACACATTGTTCATTGACGATAAAGAATATCACGTCGAGAAGTCGGAGCTTACTGGCGCAGAAATTATGGATTTGGGAAACATTCCGCACGAGCTCGGCCTCATACTGATTCAAGAGGATGGCACCCAAGTCCAAGTCAGGGAAGACGAAGTTATCGATCTGAAACCAGGCCGACGGTTCAAGAAAGCTCCTCGGTTCAAGAGAGGATAGGTTTTGCTGGATAGACGTAGTCAGGAAATAGAGCTGCTTCGAAACAGGTACGGCCAATTCACATATAGCGAAGGCCTAGACTGGGTAAGGTTCAATGAATTTCCTCTCCCGCCGGGCTGGAACCGAACTGTTACGTCACTTCTCGTAATCATACCGCCTGGCTACCCAGTAACACCGCCTGACAATTTCTACGTAGCGAGCGGGTTACGTACGGCTTCTGGGAACATGCCATCGAACTACAGTGAAGGCCACAGCCATCTGGGCGAGCAGTGGGGTCAGTTCTCGTTTCATGTAGAGAGCGGAGGTTGGAAACCGGCAGCCAACCTCTTGCTAGGTGACAACCTGCTCACTTTCATGCTGGGCGTCGAGCGCAGACTCAAGGAGGCGAACTAGACTGAACCGCTTGGTTATGAGCAAGAATCTCTGGCAGACAACCCGGGGTTATCTATTAGGTTGCGATAACGAGCGGTTTGCCTTCTTACTATGCGGTATAGCTGAGATCGACGGCGGCTTAACCTTCTTAGCAAAAGATCCTATTCTGATTTCAGATTCGGAAGTCGAATATGCGATCGACGGAAGCTTGCAGGTTAGCCTCGACGCGCTACTCAAGGTGACTAACAGGGCTAGGGCAGAAAAACTCGCTATTACAGAGGCGCACAGCCATCCCGGTGCTTGCAAGGCCGCCTTTTCTTTACTGGACATTGACGGTCTGAAGGAATTTGTACCATATATTTTGAAAGATCTTCCTGGCATGCCGTATGCAGCTACCGTTTGGAGCGGGCAATACATCCACGGTATATGCTGGAACGACGCGTTCGAAGAAGGGAGACCCCTGAGTGAGATCCTTGTCGTTGGTGATAACATTATCAAATTGTTTACAGAATCGACGACAGCTGGAACTAGAAAAGAGAAGGAAAAAATAGCTGAAGACAGAAACGCTAGACAGATTCTAATGATTGGCCGCGAAGGCCAGAAGCGAATTGAAGAAATTAAGGTAGCGATTATTGGGCTTGGAGGAAACGGATCCCATGTTGCTATGCAGCTAGCGTACCTAGGTGTAAGAAATTTCGTGCTTGTTGATTTCGACAGGGTTGAGACGACCAATATCAACAGACTAGTCGGCGCCGGTCCAGAGCAAATAGGGAGGGCTAAGGTCGAGGTTGCCAAAAGAATGATTCAGTCCATCGCTGGGAAGGAATGTACGCATGTGATGACGTTTCAAACTGACCTAAGGACCATTGCAGTGCTTGAGGCCCTAAAACGGGTTCATGTGATTTTTGGCTGCGTGGACAATGACGGAGCGCGCCTGATACTTAACGAGCTCGCACTTGCCTATTTGATTCCCTATATAGATTGCGCAACCGGGATAAACATACAAGAAGGCCGTATGGTAGAGGCAGGCGTACGTGTGGTCGTTGTTCATCCAGATGGCCCTTGTCTGCTTTGTTGCAATGAGATTGATAAAGCTGAAGCCTCAGACTATCTGGCCTCGCCGGAAGAGCTTGAAGATAGAAAGAGGAGGGGCTACGTCAGCGGGGCGGACGTACCCTCCCCTTCCGTTGTGTCGTTGAATGGAATCATTAGTTCCGTAGCCGTAACTGAATTTATGGCTCTTGTAACTGGGTTTAGACCTGCCCAAGTGTACACCTCCTATGATATGCTTAAGCAGAGCATGGTGACTCGAATGGTTAAGACCGATCCAGAATGTGTAGGCTGTTCGATCAAAGGGATAGGCGATAGGTCCAACATCGCTAGGTACGCCAAAAAGGTCGCAAAGAAGGACTCTTACCGGGTACGCCTAGTCAGAATTCTACGACGTGATTTTTCGAGGGAAGGGAGTTGAAGCGTAGCATAGAAGCGCTACTTCTAAGCCCAATTCTCATTCTGTCAAACTTCACGATCAAGCATGAAGACCAGAATGAATGTGTCGATGAGTTCAGGGATCTGAACGAGCTTACAAACCTTGAAGCCATTGACAAATCTCAAACGATAGACTATGGAAGGAGGTGATTGACTTATGCATTACGCAAAACAAGGAAGCGCTATTGGGCCGGCGTTCGTTGTTTTGATTCTGGTCACAGCTACGGCATGGATGCTACTTGGGGTAACTCCTAGTAGTGGCGATCCCGGGAGTGCGCCGAATATCCCTCTTCGGAATGAGAAGACCGCTCATGTCCTAAGAACAAGAATCGATGGGACCGACTGCTCTCTCTGGGATGTCAGAGACAATCGGACCGGTCTTCTGAAATTCATGGTTTTAGTGAAACCTGTCGATGGAAGACCGATTCGCGACCCTGGGATTCAATCGAGAATCTTCTCTGTGAGGTTGGCTCTGCAAGCAGCATACGTAGTGAAATCAACAAGTGACGAAGCTAGCAAAGTTGAGGAGATTGCAGCGAACATCGGAAGGCTTGGAAGCGTAGCGATATCTATAGCCGAATCTGCGGGCCAAAACTCAATAGCAAAGGACCTTAGGGAATTCAGCGCATCAATGGGAGAAAAGACGCAAACGGCGCTAGCGGTAGCAGCCACCGTTAGGGGAAGCAGAGAATATGCTGAGCGTATGATTAAAGATCCCAGCGAGGAAAACGCGGACCTTTTCTTAGCAAGCCTTGGAGCCTCTGCTGCCGTAACGTTCTCGCAACGAGCAGCGTTAGTCTACTTCATTATCTCGACCGCCCTACAGCAGATAGGAACGTCGCCAGGGCCTTGGCTTGAGATGTTCTACAACCAAGTAACCAAAGGAACTAAGCCGACGATCGCTCTTCTTGAAAGCACATTCGGAGCATACGAAGCGTCTGTTACCTCAACTGAGTTGACTGCTCGCGGAGTTTACTAGGCAATCGAAGAAGACCTTGCGGCCTGAGTCTTCGCCCCAATCTCCTAGAAACTCAGACCGATAAGACCGAGTAACCGCTTACTCCGCTGCAATATATTTCAGAACTTGCCAAGGTAGGTCTATTGGCCTCTACGTCAGGAGTGATGCACAAACAATATTTTTCATAGGCGCTAAAATGGTAGAATAATTCCAAAAGGCGAGGACTAATCTGAATTTTGTAGTCCTCGGGGCGATGACCTTTGAGTTTTGTTCTGATAGAGGATTTAAACCTAAATGGGTTCTAATCCCTCCGGACCCGCCAT
>Ga0315314_1000706_pt1 | contig 33734 bp, 29 predicted proteins | sample TDP9_MG_FD_203631 | JGI IMG/M metagenome (GOLD analysis project Ga0315314, IMG submission 203631) | Freshwater sediment microbial communities from Lake Towuti, South Sulawesi, Indonesia - TDP9 | ecosystem: Environmental > Aquatic > Freshwater > Lake > Sediment | place: Indonesia: South Sulawesi... | reverse complement strand
GCGTCAGCTGAGTCAGCAATACTGCTGTAGAAGTGTTTGCGCACCCACTCTATCACCCCTGAGCCCATCATCAATAGCTGCGGGTTCCAGAAGCCTCTCACAGCATCGTTCTCGAATAGAAGCCCCTCTTCAAATCCGAAGCGGTTTGGATGAAAACCGCTCGTCCTCAACATCAAGATCTCCCAAGTACCCGAACTCAAAATCGCCTCGCCAGCTCTAGCCCCTGAGCCTATAGCAGCGAACTGAGTATCATGTCCAGCAGCAACAACTGGAACATTGACTGGAAGCCCTGTCCTCCGGCTTACACTTGGAGGTACGTGTCCGATGACATCTCCAAGCTCAACCCATCTTGGAAAGAAGGATGAATCCAGCTTCGCTAAGGAAAGCATCCTCTCAGACCAGTCGCGTTTTTCCAGAGACATAGCCATCATCGTTCCGGCGCTGGTCGGGTCGATCGAGAATTCGCCTGATAGTTTGAAGCTCAGTAGCCCAGGCATCATCAACCAATATTCAGCCTCGTCGAGCGCCTTGGAAGAGTGCTTCCTCAACCACATCAAACGGAGAAGGGTATTGAAGTGAACTATCTGGTAACCCGTCTCAGCGAAGATCTCCCAAGGATCGATCAGATTTCCGATCTCTCTCACCAAGCTTTCAGTACGGGTGTCGTGCCAGCTTATGACAGGATACGTCAATTTTCCGTCGCGACTGATAGGCGCTCCATCTGCACCGAACGTGCAAACAGTAACAGCCTTAACTCGATCTTTGCCAACTGAAACACAGACTTGTTTACAAGCATCGCACATCTTTCGCCAAATCTGTTCAACGTCCCATATCAGCCAGCCTTCCTCGCCGCCAGGTTGCTCGACCGGTCCGTTCGGATGACCGGCGCTCTTGACAACGGTGCCTTTGCTATCTATCGCCATAGCTGTCACATGGGTAGCACCGCAATCAAATACAACGACCAAATCTTGTCTCATCATCACCCCTCGCTAAACTAAGAGAGATTTCTTCCATAGCACGATGGCATACAGAACATTTGTGAAATACGAATACGCAAGACTATTTCTTTCATGAAATGCTCTCTCAATCTAACATACGCGGTCCTGAGATATTCTTTTTCTCTTGAGCATATTCAACAGGATTCAGCTGAGAACTATGAATTAAGCCTGAGGGTTCGTATAGATAGGCTAAAATTACACTCCTAGGAATATCTTGCGAACGGGTGGGTTAAAAGATGGAACAGATGAAAGCCGCTGTCATCCACGATATTGGAGACATGAAAGTCGAGAAAGTCGATGTCCCTCAGATCAAAGCTGATGAAGTTCTTGTCAAAACGAAAGTCTGTGGCATATGCGGAACCGACGTATCCATGTTTAGAGGCCGATATCTTCCGGTTAAGCCAGTTATTCCAGGACATGAGTTTTCAGGGGAAGTCGTCAAACTAGGCGAGTCAGTTGGAACGATAAAAGTCGGAGATAGAGTTACTGTGGACGAAAATGTGTCATGCGGAGTATGCTACTTCTGCAAGAGGCAGCAGAAGTTGCTCTGTCCAAACCTTTACCAAGTTGGAATTCATTCAAACGGAGCGTTTGCCGAATACGTCAAGGCACCAGCGCAAAACGTCTTCAAGCTACCTAAAGAGATGTCATACGAGTATGCAGCTTTCACTGAACCCTTAGCATGCTCTATCAGAGCTGTTGATCGAGCTGGAATAGTGACAGGCGACTCAGTCGTCGTGATGGGAGACGGTCCTATCGGGTTGGCGCTTGTGCAAGTAGCTCGATTAGATGGGGCTTCAATGGTCATTGGCTGCGGTCACCACGAGTACCGACTTAAGAAAGCGTTGGAAGTGGGTGCCGACGTGGCTGTGAATACTGCAAGAGAGAACCCTGTGAAAAAGGTAACTGAATTGACCGACGGTAGAGGTGCGGATGTCGTTATCGAGGCCGTAGGCAGACTTGAAACCTACCAGCAAGCTTTCCAGATGGTTAGAAGAGGAGGGAACCTGGCGATAATGGGCGTTCCTGCAGCAGGATTGAAGATGGAGTTGAGGCCTTTCGACGACATGTTCAATAAAGAATTGACCCTTCACGGTTCATTCGCGGGAACTTACGATACCTGGATTCGAGCTATCTCGTTGATCTCAACAGGAAAGTTTAAGGTTGCCCCTTTGCTGACGCACAAGTCTGCTTTAGATCAGATCCCGAAAGCCCTAAGCCTGATGGAGAAGAGAGAGAATAACGCGATAAAGATCCTCACGTCGCCTGAATACAAAGGGCTCTCAAAGATAGAGTAGAATCTCCTAAGAAGGCAAATCCCTTTCTACTATTTTTGAAGCTCAACTAGCTGAGCTGTTGAACTCAGGCTGTCGACGTTCGAATCTTCATCTATTGGATTTCCTAGCTAGACTTGGACCTTATCCAATCTGTCTCTTATCCACTTCTCTTCGGGCGGTTCTAGAACCAGCGACTTCAGATAAGCTATTGCTTTCTTGCATCCATCAGTCCGATTGATCACTGGGTCTTCATGCTCGAAACTTAGAACATAGTCGTATCGAACCATCGCTAGCGCGGTGAGCACTCTCCTCCATTTCACGTCGCCCCACCCTACCACTCTGAATCTGAATCCTCTATCAAGCCTACGCCAATCTCCAGTTGCAGCAACCCCAGAGTAGGCTAGATTCTCCTCGACGAGTTCAGCATCTTTCGCGTGAACGTGATAGACCCTGTCTCCAAGACGTTTAATGAAGACGACAGGGTCTACAAGACACCAGAGTAGATTCGCAGGGTCCAGATTAAACCCAAATTCTTTTCTTCCTCCGAATGCTTTGGCCATTTGCTCACAAGTCTCAATGTTGTAAGCTTGCTCTTGAGGGTGCGGTTCATGAGCAAACCTCACTCCATGCTCTGCGAACGCATCAAGAATCGGATTCCACCTTTCAACTATCGCTTTGTAACCTTTCTCCCAAAGCTCAATGCCGCCAGGCCAAATGAACCACCTTGAAAAATTCTCACAACCAATGAACCCATTGACAACGTCGACATCAAGCGCAGCGGCTGCTTCAGCAGTCTTCTTCATTCTCTCTGTACCGAACTTCACTTTTTCCTCCGGACTTCCTTTCATGATACTATCGGTATCTATGCCATGCGGACCTCCGACGAGTTGCCCTTCAATATGGTTGCTCAAAGCCGATATCGTTAAGCCGTACTTCTCCACTGTCCGTTTGAATTCAGTAGCTCCACCCTTCAAGATCTTCTCGATGTTTATGTGATTGCTTCCCTTATCAGCAGCGATTTCAACCGCTTCATATCCTAGATTTGAAACATATTTCAATACATCTTCCAGCGGCTTTTCATTGAACATTACAGTAAAGACACCTATCTTCACTCATACCCCCCCATGGACTGTGTCTACTGTTAGTCGCTTCATTTCTTAAGAAATTATTGTCAATACTCTAAACTCTAAGGCGCTTTCATCCGTCGATTTCAAATTCAGCTTCTCTTCGAAGAGAAGGAGGAGTTGAGATTAACTCACTTTCTTTGAACATAGCTGAAGGCGTCGACTGGGCAGATGAAACCGCACATTCCGCAGCAACTGCAGTATTTCTGATTTATCACTGGGAGTTGCTTCACTTTACGTCCTTTAACGGGCTTCATTGTTATTGCTGGGCAATATGATTCAGCGCATCTTCGGCACCCGGTGCACTTCTTCTCATCTACTTTCGCTACGTAGTACGGGAAGTTCGTCTCCTGTGTAGATTTGATGTACTGTAGCGCTACTGCTCTAAAATCGTCTATAGTCTCATACTTGCATTTGACCATGTACTCCTTAAGCCAATCATTCGTCTTGGTTATCAGTTTTATTCCGTTTTGAACCACTCCTGTGAGCGTTTGACACGCATAGGCTCCAAGCATTATCGCCTCAACGACATGTTCTGGGCGTGTGATTCCGCCTCCTGCGAAGCAGTTTATGTTAGAAATATTCTTTGAGATCAGAGCGGTAGCCTTGTACATACTGAGCCTTAACGCTGCGCCTCCCATGTCTGCCGGACAGTTCGCATCGAGCGCTGGAAATAGTCCCTTGCCTCCGTTCCAAATGTCTGGAGGAGCTATTGCGAAATACTTGTGTGTGGTCACAACGTGTCGAGCTCCTATCTTCACAGCTTCCTCTGTAATGTACATCATCCTAGGGTAGCCGCTCTCTGGTGTGAGTTTGAAGCCGACTGGAAGCTTCGTGGCTTTTACAGCAGCTTCGAGCACAGGGAAGAAGACCTCAGGGGCAGCCCCCATCGCCATCCCCCACTTCGCCTCAGGAGGGAGCTTACGAGTGTCAACGACCCCCATCAATCCTACCGGGCAGCCAGTATTCAATTCGATAATATCTGGACCCAGCTCCTCGACTCTCTTCACGTGGTCGCTCCATTTTTCAGGATCAGACTCATGTACAAGGGCTTGGGCGATTATAGGCACATCCTCTGGCAGCTTTGATCTGAGAGTTTCAATCAGTTCCTTGGCCCAAGGAAGGAAATTGAAAAGATTCTTCGCTGTGTAGATATGTCCAAGGACCAAGTTTCCCTCGCGTACCTTCAGCCAGCGACCTACATACTGCTGATTGCTGAATAGGCTCTTGAAATCAAGCTTCTTCTCCCACTCAGTCGGTTCTCCAGGCACAATGGCTGGGATGTAAACAAACCCAGCACCCGCGTTGACATACTTCAAGTACAGTTCAGCTGCTTTAGCTCCGGGGAACCAAGCTTTATCGAGATTGTGAGGAGATACTCCGAAAGGGGAACGCATCTTCACTCCATCGAGTTCGGTCGAGATGTATACCTTAGACTTGCTCACATTCTCAAACTCCTAGCATGGTGGTTCATTATGTCAGAGTGTAAACTTATTGGCTTATCGGTGCTGACATCGAGTCTTTCCAAAGAATTGTGAATTCTAAGACTACAATGCTAACCAAATACTGTCTACTTCTTTCTAACGTAGTGCACATACGATGCCTTTGGAAAAACTATCTTCCTCTTAACAACCAACACTACAATCGTCGCGGCGTAAGGGACCAAGAATAGGAAAGGATACGGTACAGGTAGTCGGGAATCTGAAGCTCAAAAGCAAATGTGCGCTAGTTAGCGGCCTGAAGTCTATCCCTAATGCCTGCATGCGCCAGAAACCTTTTCCATAAGATATATGCTAACGGACATGTTGTTCAGGAACATCTTTTAGGGATGAAAGGCTCAAGCTGAAGAAAGCGGCTTGAGTCAGCCTCGTGCACCCTAGTCGACGTGGCAATTAACGGCTTGGGCTTTTTTCTTTCTGTTATCTTTCCTATTAGCGGAGACACAAGGGTTGCAAGAATCATTACCCCAACGAAAAACTGGACAGCGCCTACCGTCAAGCCTGCGCCGCGCGTCATATAGACTGAGCCGGCGTACAAGAATCCGAAGAAGATTGATGATAACATAATGCCTAAAGGATTGTTTAGGGCTAGCATAGCTGCTGCGATGCCTATAAAGCCATAACCTTCGACCGCACCATGCTGGACGCAGTGATAGACACCAAGCACTTCATTTGCGGCCCCAAGCCCCGCGATACCGCCGCTTAAGAAAGAGGCTATCATTACAGTATTGGCAATACTTACTCCACCGAAACGAGCTGCATCCGTACCGGATCCGACAGCTCTTATATTGTAGCCTAGAACACTCTTCTTCAAAAACATGTAGATGATAAATGGCAATATCAAACTGATTATTATTCCGAAATGAAGCCTAGTCCCAGATATTATGATGGGCAGCTCGGCTGAAGCGGCTATCGGAATTGATTTTCCCTCTACTTGTATACGTTCGATGTCGGAAAAAGGATAATACACGAAATAGTGCACTGTCAAGTGCCCGACGAAGTTCATCATTAGGGTTGTGAGGATCTCGTTAACACCATATTTCGCTTTTAGAAAGCCGCTGATGAGGCTCCATACGCCTGCCCCTAAGAACCCAAACAGATATCCCACGGCAATATGCAGAATGGGAGGCAGATTTGTGAAGTAGATTCCTCCTAAGAGAGTGAAAAACATTCCCATGTACATCTGCCCCTCTATACCGAGGTTCCAGTAGCCTGCTTTGAAAGCCAGGGCGAAGCCTAGGGCTGCCAACATGAAAGATGATGATCTGAGCAACGTCTCCGCTACTTTGTATGGAGTTGAGAATGCGCCGAGGAACATGGCGGAGTAGGCTTCCAACGCATTAAGACCAAAGGTTTGGAGGAATATCGCAGCGATGATGAAGCCTAACAATACTGCAATGATGGCACTATAAATAGATTTGAAATCAATTCTTTCCATTTCAATTCTGCCGATTACATAGTGAATACATGTTGCAAGTTGTTCAGAGGAAGCACACGCGCATCAATCTAATATGGCTTCCTCTAGGGATGAATGGACGGATAACCTTGCCTCGCTCTTATTTATAGAGCTAAAAAAGGTTGAAGTAGACCTACCCTTTTGAAACGGCCTATCCACAACTTGCAGGGTAGACTGGGAAGAGGAACGCGAAGCATACTCTTAAAGATAAAAATAGAAAAGGAGTGCCTAAGCGCTGGCACTTGAGTTTACCAAGTTTTCTTCTCTTTTCTCTCGGGGACGTATCCTCCCGCCAAAGCCTGATCGCAAACTTCTTTAATCTTCTTTTGTACGTCTTCTGGTAGTTTCTTGAACGGCTCGTTGTATACAGGTTTGATAACACTGCCAAACATCGGACACAATCCAGCTGGGAATTGCCTCCCTATCGGCGCGCCTCCGGCTAGTATGTTTTCAATCATAAGTCTTACGGGCGCGTAGTCGTGCATGTAATCCATTATGAAATCAATGTAGTCCTGTTCGGGCGCCATCCATGACTGTGGAACGAAAATCCCGGTAGTGCCGACATTTCTTTCCTTGCAAGCTGCCATAGCTCCGCTATCGGTCATGGCGGCATATTTTCCTATGAAGTCTGCTCCAGCGTCGATCATCATTAGGGCCGTCGTCTTCCCTTTAGCCGGGTCTGTCCAAGAACCTGCATACGCCTTGAAAACTTCGACTTTAGGATTCACTAATTTCGCGCCAACCTCGAAACCGTTGACGTACGCGTTTCCGCATGGGGACTCCGTGCCACAGAATGCACCTATCTTATTGGTCTTCGTTAGAAAGCCTCCAAGCATTCCCGTAACATATCCAGGAGCTTCTTCCATTAAAACAACTGAAGTGGCAGTTGGGCCGTTCTTAGTGACACAAGTATAGCCTGTCTGTTGTTTCGGATACTCAGTACAGATTTTCAGCGCTGCTTCAGCACCTTGAAATCCCCACCACATAACGAAATGATATTCTTCCTCAAGATAGTCCCTATACAACTTCTCTATGTCAGCCCATGCTACTGATTCGCTTAGCGAAGTTTTACAGCCGTACAGCTCTTCCATCTTTTGTTGAGCTGTCCAGCACATACTACCCCACGAACTATCATCTCTAGTGCAATCCGTCATGCCCGCAAACTTGAACTCTTTCGGATCAATTTTTGGCTTCTCGACAGGTTTCGTGACGGTCTGCGTTAGAGTACTAGTAACTGTGCTTGTTACCGCAGGTCCTGGCCCTGGAGCCGGTGCTGCGCTCATCCCCACATAATACCCTGCTACACCCGCAACGACCGCCGTTACCACCCCGGCACCATACTTCAAGTACGATCTTCTATTAACATTTTCAGACATTTTTGCACCTCCTTCCCCTTCTTGATTTTCCAAAAAAATCTTCAGACATAAGAAGGTTGGCTCAAGAATATATAAAACTTCGGAACCTACTCTTAGACTGGCGAGCTGTGTAATCGATGAGTCGATCAACTGAAAAAGTTCACAAGGTTGAAATGAAGAACATCACTAAGAGTTTTCCAGGCGTACTCGCGCTCGATCATGTAGATTTTTCAGTGGAAGACGGAGAGATCTGCGGATTACTGGGTGAAAACGGTGCTGGAAAGACTACTTTGATGAATATTCTATCTGGACTTCACCGTCCAGATGAGGGTGAAATATACCTTAACGGCAAAAAAGTGGTATTGAAGTCGCCACTCGATGCCATTGATTTAGGAGTTGGAATGGTTCATCAACATTTTATGCTTATTCCAGTATTTACGGTAGCCGAAAATATTGCCTTAGGATCTGGAGAGCCGGTCTCTAATGTTGAGAAAAAAGTCAAGGAACTCTCCGTAAAATATGGGCTCAAGGTAGATCCTCGATCTAGGGTATCGCAACTCCACTTGGGTGAGCGGCAGAGAGTTGAGATTATAAAGGCGCTCTACAAAAAGGCTGACATCTTCATATTCGATGAACCGACGTCGGTTCTCATCCCGCAAGAGGTTGAAAGTCTATTTTCAGTTCTTAAGTTGTTTGCTGCTGAAGGGCGCTCTATAGTATTCATTACACATAAACTCAATGAAGCTTTGGAGATTTGCGACGAAATAACCGTCTTAAGACGGGGGAAACTTGTTGGAAGTGTGGAACCAGAAAACACTACTGGAAAAGAGCTAGCTGCGATGATGGTAGGCGCAGAATTCGCTACTGTCGAGAAAGTGCCGCATGAGCCTGCAGAAACAGTCCTAGAAGTCAAAAATTTGACAGCTCTCAGAGACGATGGCCTTGTTGCGTTAAAGGATGTTTCTTTCAGCATACGTAGGGGAGAAATATTCGGGATCGCTGGGGTTGCCGGTAACGGTCAAAGTGAACTTTCCGAAGTGTTAGCAGGTTTACGCAAATGCGTTAAGGGAGAGGTGATTGTCAATAAAAAAGATCTTACAAACACATCTCCCAACAAATTTAGACAAAATGGTGTGAGTTACATCCCTGAGGAACGCATGAATGTAGGCCTTATACTGGACTTTACGGTTGCTGAGAATTGTATCTTAGGAAAACAGCATGATGAAGCTTTCTCTCGCTTAGGCCTCATCAAATCAGATGAAGTAAACAGACACGCTGAGGAACTGGTCACTAGCTACGATGTTGTGACCCCTAGCATAGATTCTTCTACAAAAGTCTTGTCTGGCGGTAACCTCCAAAAACTGATCGTCGCCCGTGAACTAACGCGAAAAAGTGATTTATTGATCGCTGCTTATCCTCTAAGAGGTTTAGACGTCAGAGCCACGGAATTCGTACGCCAGAAACTGTTGGATGCTAGGATGAATAATGTGGCTGTACTTTTTATAAGCGAAGATTTGGACGACATCTTCGACTTGAGTGATACTATAGCGGTTATTTATGAGGGAAAGATTATGAAGATCTTCCCACAAGCGAAAGCCAATAGAAAGGAAATAGGGCTATTGATGGCTGGTGTAAAAGAAGGCGGGTAGGTAAGGGTTCAAAATTGCGTATCGGATGGAAAGGATTGGATATTCAAATGCGCTTGAGACCGATGTATATGGCTGTACTCGCAGTACTGTTAGGTTTCATTGTCGGTGCAATATTCCTCCAAGCCTCAGGTCTCAATGCGTTGGAAGCCTACTCCGCCATGTTCCTCGGCGCATTCTCAACCCCTTACAAAACAGCGGAGACATTAATCAGAGCATCCCCTTTCATGCTGGCAGCTCTAGGCTTCGCCATAGGGTTCAAAGCGGGCTACTGGAACATAGGTGTAGAGGGACAACTTGTTATAGGAACAGTTGTGGCTCTTTGGGGAGGAATCACGTTTACATATCTGCCTTCTATTTTGCTTATTCCGCTGATATATCTGCTCGGGTTCTTGGGCGCAGGCGTATGGAGCCTCATCAGCGGCTTTCTAAAAGCGAAGTTTGGTGTTAACGAGATCCTCACAACTCTAATGATGAACTATGTGGCTTTTTGGGTAGGGCACTACCTTGTGCATTTTCCTTGGGATGATCCGGAGGTATATGTGCCACAAACAATTCCGATAGTCGCTTCAGCCGAGCTGCCCATCTTGGTATCTGGAACTAGGCTTCATGCCGGAGTCATAGTAGGCTTGGCATCGGCCTTCATAATCTACATGTTTCTCAAGAAGACATGCTTAGGTTACTCTATAAGAGCTGTCGGATTTAGTATGGAGGGAGCTCGTTTCGGCGGAGTAAGCGTTTTCAAAACTGTGATGATAGCCTCTTTCTTAAGCGGTGGCATCGCAGGGCTTGGTGGCGTGGGTGAAGTACTTGGCGCCTATCACGTCATATTGGAGAATTTAACTTATGGTTACGGCTTTACAGGGATTGCAGCGGCTATGCTAGCTCTAAGTAATCCTCTAGGTATTATTCTGTCCTCAATCTTCTTCGGATTCCTAGTTACCGGGTCGCTCTATATGACGCGCGGCGCAGGCTTAACGATAGGCGCTATCCAATTTTTCGTTGGGATAATGATTCTTGCAACCCTTGTGTCTCCGCTGATAGGAAAGATAACAGAAAGAAAAAAGTTGAAGCCGTTGATCAGCAATGAATCGAGGTGAGATCAACCTTGGTTGAATTGTTATCACAGGAATTTGTTCTGCCCGTATTGGTTACAGCCGTAATGTTGGCAACTCCATTGTTGTTGGCTGCACTTGGCGAGACTTTGTCGGAGAAATCTGGAGTATTCAACATAGGGATAGAAGGTTACATGCTAATGGGGGCATTCGCCGCGTATGCTGGCGCTTTAGTTACGAGAAACCTGTGGTCAGGCTGCTTGATTGGGGTTGTATCAGGTTTAGCATTAGCCTTATTACATTCTGTTCTATGCGTAACCTTGGGTTCAGATCAAATCGTCAGCGGTATAGGGATCAATGTGTTTTCCTGGGGCATTACCAGTTTTATCTTCAGGATGCTGCAAGCCACAATGGGGAAGGCCCCGATGGGTTTAGGAACATTCAAACCAGTCAGTGTTCCAATTTTGAGTGATATACCTTGGTTGGGCCCCGCTTTCTTTGAACAGAGTATTTTAACATACCTAAGCTACATCTTGATTTTCATTTTTGGGGCAATCTTGTATCGTACACAGTTTGGCTTGAAAGTTAGAGCAGCAGGTGAAGACCCGCTTGTCACAGAAAGCCGTGGTGTAAACCCAATCAAGATACGATATGTCTCTGTCTTGATATGCGGTGCAATTGCAGGTCTCGCCGGTTCTTTCTACACTCTAGTGTGGTTGAGCGCATTCAACGAAGGTATGACAGCGGGGCGCGGATTCATAGTTCTAGGAACAGTTATAGTCTCTGGCTGGAATCCCTACTTCACTTTTGGGGTGTGTCTGATCTTCGCCTTTGTTGAAGCGTTAGGTCTGAAACTGCAAATATTCTATCCCCAAATTCCGTATCCATTCATGCTGATGCTTCCTTACGTCATTACTATTATTGTGTTAGCGCTTAGAAGAAGGGTGGTTCCACCGAAGAAATTGGGCGTTCCTTATAAAAGAGGCGGCTAGAAAAGAATTCTCCAGCCTTTTCCAATCGTATTCGATGAATATCTAGTGGAGCTGGAATTTGCTTTACTTGAAGAATATCTTCCTAACAGCTCTATGCGCTTCTATGGCATCTTGCATACTTTGCGCTTTGATTAGATCCTCTTCTGGCAGTTTGTCCAATAGTTCTGCCATATCTTTGAAATTTTGAATACTAATGTTACAGGCTTGAACAACGTCTTCTCTATATGGGAAGATGTCGAGGCCGATCCATCCTTCATAATTCACTTTTTCCAGGCAGTAGATAAATTCGAGAGCTTTCATAGTGTTTAGTGAGCCGAAGAAAAGATCGTCATCCCAGTATCCATAATTGTCATTTATATGAACGCCAAATAGTCTCTTGTATCTATCTAGAAAGATTACCGATTCTCCTGGGCTTTCCTGTCCCATTAAGCAATGGCCGAAGTCGATGGTTGCGCCAACATTGGGCAGACATATTTCTTGACATATTGCCACAGTTTTTCCAACGGTTGCCGTCGTCATATAGTTCCGCGGTTCTTTTAGCTTATATTCGATGCAAATCTTAACATCCGGCGCATTATCTCGAGCATATTCAGCTGCTTCTCTATACCCGCTAATCTCTCTATCCCAGATCTCTTTATAGTTCACTTGAAAAGGATAATCGTGACCGTCCTGTCCAAGCCATAATCCTGCTTGCTTACTACCCATCTCCTTGGCCATTTTAACAACGTTTTTCGCAATTTCAATCGCTTCTCTCCGAATCTTCTCATCGGGAGAAGTGAAGGAGCCTTTAGCAAATCTACGGGAAAATAAGTTTGCGTCAACTTGACCAACTATCAACCCACTTTCTTTCAAGGCATCTCTTATTTCATCTATGTTGCTCTCGTTCAACCCGGTGGGATACTGCAAGATTATTCCATCAAGATCTTTAACCTTACCCGCTAGACGAATCTGATCTGGAACAGTCTTTGATTCCTTATATCCTGTCGGTTCAAATCTGTCAGCACATGGAGTAAATGCCCAAATGCCCGCCGAAAATCTCACTTCTTTCAACATCTATAAAACCACATTTCAAAATTGTTCGTGGAAAAGTTTTATATTCAAACTATATAAGAATTTTCGCGAGTTTTAGATAAGGAGTTAGCTAATTTATGAATGAGAAAGTAGGATTCGTGAGAATGGCTGAAGTTGAAAAGCGCGCTGAGAGAATACCTGAGATAGGTGTTGGGATGTTAGGCTATGCCTTCATGGGCAAGGCACATAGCCAAGCGTATATTGACCTACCTATATTCTTTTGGCCTCCTCCGGCCAAACCCAAACTTGTGGCAATTTGTGGTCGGAATGAAAAACTGGTAAGTGAAGCCTCAAAGAGGTACGGATACAAAAGATACTATACTGATTGGAGAAGCCTAATCAAAGATGATGAGGTGCAATTATTCGATAACGGTGCATCGAACAATATGCACATGGAACCTTGTATAGCTGCTGCAGAAGCGGGAAAACATATCTTCTGTGAGAAACCTTTATCGACAAATACGGAAAATGCCAAGAAAATGCTGGACGCAGTAAGAAAAGCAAAAGTAAAACATATGGTAGGCTTCAATTACAGATTTGTTCCGGCTATAAGGCTGGCTAAAAAGCTTATAGAAGAAGGGCATTTAGGAAGAATCTATCATTACCGTGCAAGGTATCTTCAAGAATGGATTATGGATCCTAATTTTCCATTAATATGGAAACTTCAAAAAGAGACTGCTGGATCAGGCCCCATAGGAGATTTGGGTTCTCATATCATTGATCTCGGAAGATTCCTAGTAGGTGAGATCAAATCGATATCAAGTATAACAACAACTTTCATCAAAGAAAGACCGATCCCTGATCAACCAGATAGAAAAGGGAAGGTAACAGTTGAAGACGCCTTTGAGGCTGCTGTTGATTTCCAAAACGGTGCTGTAGGAACACTTGAAGCTACAAGGTTTGCAGGAGGAAGGAAAAACTTCAACAGTTTTGAAATCAACGGTGAAAAAGCATCTATAGAATTTAACTTAGAAAGACTAAATGAACTCAGGTTCTATAACTTAGAAGAAAAAAGTCAGGAAGTCATGGGATGGCATGACATACTGGTAACAGAAAGCTATCACCCATTCATCGAACACTATTGGCCTCACGGCCATATTATTGGGTGGGAACACCCATTCATCAATGAAGTTTACCACATATTGAACGCCATAGTCAACGATGAAGAGGTAGGACCTTACGCTGCAACTTTTGAAGACGGATATCGTTGCAATGTTATAATGGATGCAATAATAGAATCAGCTAAAGAAGGAAGACGAATAGCAATAAAATATTAAGGTAGCAACTGTATTACAGGAATTCAGGTGAGTATTTTTGAAAGTAGGAATAGATAGCTACTGTTATCATAGGTATTTCGGAGAGATCTATGATATACAACCTAAGACGGATACAAAATGGACCTATGAGAAATTCATCCGTAGAGCAAAAGAACTCAACGTTGACGGAGTGAATTTAGAAACTTGCTTCTTGCCAAGCATAGAAGATGATTATATCCTAAGACTGAAAAAACTACTAGACGATTATGATATGGAAAGAGTCTTGGCTTGGGGTCATCCTGACGGACTAGAAGCGGGAAGAAATAAGAAAGCAATTGATGACTTAAGGAGACACTTTAAGCCTACAAAAACAATTGGAACGAACATTCTGAGAATAGTCGGAAGCAGTTTGATGTTTAGGGATCAGCCGCATGAACCGCAACTAAAGGAATTGGCAAGAATCCTGAAGAAAGTTGCTGAAGAAGCCGAATCTTATGATATAATATTGGCATATGAAAATCACATCGATTACACCTCTGATGAGATAGTTGGTCTAATCGAAAGGGTAGGCTCTGAAAACCTAAGAATCAATTTCGACACTGGAAATGCTCTGAGAATGTTCGAAGATCCGGTAGAAGCTTCCAAGAAGCTCGCTCGTTATACGGTTGCAACACATGTGAAGGACATAAGCCCAATCAAATATAACAAATTCTATAGTACTCGTGGCACGCCAAGGGATTGGTTCTTTTGGGCAGCGGTCCCTGTTGGAGACGGAATTATAGATATACCAAGCATAGCTCAAATATTGAAGGATTCGGGGTACAAAGGCGTCCTCGCAGTCGAAATAGACTGCCTCAAAGAAGGTTATGAGAACGAAGACAAAGCGGTTGAAAAGAGTGTAGAATACTTAAGAAGCTTGAAAATATAATAACAGACCCCCGCTCTTTCCTTTTAGTCTGGTTTACAATTTCTGCTAGGTCGTCTATTTACGGAAATAATGGCCGCTCAATCATATGAGAAAGAGCATTTGACAACTGGAAAAACAAAAATTCCTAAACTCGTTCACATGAGATCTTTTAAAGGTTGAAACACCTGCAGTTTGTGCGCTCGTATAGAAACGTCAAAGTAATCGTTTCAACGCCGGAGGATATTCAAGCCTGAGTTTATTAGTAGCATTATGCAAATCAGCTTCCAGAAATTTGATGTTCAACGCTCTACTGACGGAGTGTACAGATTGAACCCAATGAACATCCTTATGCAATTGGGCTCTAAAAGCAAAGCAGTTCTGAGCATAAGGTATTATGCAGCGGTCGTTGCGGTCGTCACCGTCTTGATTACTGCATTGCAGGTGATGCTCACGATCATAGCCTTCTGGTTTTCAATGGGGCTAAGACCGATTAAGTTAGAGACAGGGATCTACTTCTACAGAGGATCGCTTCTACCCATTCTCATACCGGAAAACGCCTTGTTCTACGCGGCGCGAGAAGATAAGGCCGTTTTCATCACGCCTTTGCGATTCGGATACACAATATTCTTCGCAGTACTGACAGGAGTATACGTCGCAATGCTACTGTATTATAGAAGAACGAGGAAATGCTCGTTCGGAATTGAGGCGGGTTCTGGGGTTGTCAGCGTAGGAGTAGGTAGCGTTGGCTCACTTCTGACGACTGTCATAACTCAGTTCCTGGGTTGCTGTGGAGGCCCGACCGTTATACTTGCTATTCCATTGATAGGGGGAGTGGTTGGTTTTGCGCTTGGAGGCTTGCTCAGTATTCTAAGTGTCATCTTGCTTTTATTGAGCATATACTGGATAACTAGTAGAATAGCGATTGTGATGCAGTCCAGCTAAATTGGATATGCGCCGCATGTACGACAATACGATGCTTCTTGTGAGATGTTTGAGTTGCATTTAGGGCATCTTCTGCCCCTAATATTTTCTATGTAGGGCACACCCACCATCGATCTATAGATTCTGTAGTAGAACAGTTGCTCCTTACTCTGGACTGCAACTCTATCATCTTTCAGCAACCTGATCTTTTCTAGTTCGAACTCTTCCTGAGAGATTTGTCGGTTGAAGATTGAAGGAAGAACTGTTGTTCCCGTACCATATTCTATAGGTGTCTTTTCTCTCCAGGCAATCTCTTCAGGTAGAATTCCCTCGAAAGCTTTCCTCACTAACCACTTGCCCCATTTTTGTCCCTTCTCGAATCTAACTAGGTATTGTGGATCCAACTTGATTGCAAATGATTTGACATCCGAATCGAGAAAAGGTAGCTTTGCCCTCATACCAAGGTGTTCAGCTAGCATAACGGAAGCGAACCTCATTTCACGCTGTATCTTTTCCAGTTCCAACTTTAGTCTATCTCCGTCATAGTCAAGAAAGAAGCTATATCCAGCGAACAGTTCGTCGCAACCGTCTCCAGTCATAATCGATTTGACATCGTTTTCTCTCGCAAATCTTAATCCAATATAGATTGCAACATCGTTCCTGATTTCCACAGGGTCGAAAGTCCGCATAACCTTGATGCAATCAGTAAGTGCCTCAAAGAGTTCCTCTCGACTGAATCTGTGAACATTATGTCTTAGCCCTAAGTGCTTCGCCACAAGTTCAGCGTACCTCAAGTCAGGCGCATCAACTTCCCGAAAAGCAACGGTAAACGTCTTTGGAGATGCGCCTCTCGCAGCTATCGAAGCTACAACGCTTGTATCCAGTCCCCCAGACAGAAGAAGACCTTCACCAAGATTCTTCTCAACTGCTCCTCGCAGAACCAACCGAATCTCAGAACAGAGTTGTTCGAAGGACAATGCAACTCTACCTCCATGAAGTTAGCTATTCACATATCAATAGAAGCTTATCCATGCCACGTAGGAAGTTAGCTCGCTAATATAAGTCGCCTAGCTTAACTATCTTAAACAATCTTGCTTCGGCCAACTGACAAGCCGTCTAGTAAACATAAACGGAAAGTTCACATGCTCTGTAGTAGATAATAGCGAAAAGTGAAACATAGATTTTCGAAGCATTCGCTATTTAGAATAAGTGTCGGTGATTGCAATGCAAGAAGTATGGCACCGAAGAATCATCTCAATTAGAAGAAACCTACTTGTCTTGGCTCTAGCCCTCATCATACTTGAATCAGGCGTGAGTGTTCCAATACAATATGGCGTAGGTCAAGTTGACGAGTATTCATCCTCAGTTACATTCACAGTTTCTCATTCAAAGATACATGTACAACAGGTTGCGAGTTTTGAAGATCTTGAGAGTTATCAGAGATACCTCGACGTAATCTCTATACGATATCACAAAACCGTCATGATGTTGCAGGAATCTCTTCTTCAGTATGACGGGTACATCGAAGATTTTCGAATCGATGAAGATCCCGATGGGTTGAAAGTTTCTTTAGAGTATGATATCCACGGCTTGGTGAAGGGTGTCCTCATCTATCGTATAGATTTCAACTTTATTCGTGACATATACGGCGTAAGACAGAGTCTAGCTTCCTTCGATCGAAAGAGCTTCAATGTCTTGAGCCATCGCAACTTCACAGTACTAGTTGAAGGGTTTCCAATTCAAATCTCAGATAACGAGATGCAATTCGTTCCATTCTGGCTTATCGCCATGATTGTTGTGTCTCTCGGTTTGTTTGCGATACTCGCTACGATTGTCGTACGTCGCTCGCGCTATGTGGCCGGGAATTCAGGGAGCGTTTGTCATCGCGCCGACCGTACCCTGGAACATGTTTCATCTTCTTCTTTCATTTTCAATGCCTTATGCAATCCATTTAACTTTCGCGAGTGCATAAAATGATCCTTGAGTTGAGGAAATACAGGTTGGCCATCCGTAGAGAAAGACTTGTATTCGGATTGTCACTTAATGTCGTGGCTCTCGGGCTGGTCAGCCTATTTACTGACATAAGCACAGAAATGATCCTCGGAATCCTGCCTCTCTTCTTGGTGTACGACTTAGGCGCTTCGGCTGCAATCTTGGGGGTTATAGAAGGGATAGCTGAATCAACAGCAAGCTTGCTTAAGATGGCTTCTGGATGGTTGAGCGATAGGTATGGGAAGCGCAAGCCTTGGATAACTCTCGGCTACAGTTTCTCAACCTTCATCAAGCCAGCTTTAGCGATTTCTACGAATTGGATCCAAGTCCTTGGATTGAGATTTCTTGATAGGGTAGGTAAAGGTGTTAGAACATCGTCAAGGGACGCTTTGATAGCTGACTCTACTCCCTCTGAGGCCGTGGGAAGAGGATTCGGGCTTCATAGAGCTTTGGACACCACCGGAGCCTTCGTAGGTCCGCTATTGACATCGATTTTGCTACCGATCTACCTCTACAGAGGAGTTTTCGCTTGGTCCTTCATTCCGGGACTTGTAGGTGTCTTCTTAGTAGTCTTTCTAGTTCGAGATCGCCCTCAGATGGCTAGTAAAGGCTTGAAATTGATGGTTGGTATAAGAGGTTTACCCGGCAGATTCAGAAGGTACCTTGTAGCCGTGTTGCTTTTCGGATTGGGAAACTTCAGCTTCTCTTTCTTCATTCTCGCTGGAAACATTCTTCTCTCACCCAAGTTTGGAGGCGTAGGGGCTTCACAATATGTCGTTTTGCTTTATGCTATGATGAATGCTGTGTATGCCCTCGCTTCACTTCCAATCGGAATTCTAAGCGACAAGATCGGGAAGCGCGGAATACTCACTGTCGGCTACGCTACGTTCGGGCTAACCTGCATTGGCTTCGCGTTGATTACGGGTGATCTTTTGGCTGTTGCAGTTCTCTTTGCTGCTGCTGGACTGTTCATGGCTATGGTAGATACGATGGAGAGAGCGTATGCCGCGGATTTGATTCCGCCTGAACTCAGAGGAACCGGCTATGGAGCATTGCATACTGTTAGTGGAGTTGCAGATCTTCCAGCGAGCATCATAGCTGGGATCTTGTGGAGTTTCTTCTCGCCATTGACGGCCTTCGCTTACGGCGCTGTCCTCTCAATTTCTGCCGCAATCATTCTGTTGATAACAACCTAAGTTATCCTCTAGTGAGTTTGAAATGAACAGCATCATTTTTAAGATAGACACGTAGTGTGTGATGAGAATATTGCAGGAAGCATTGCCGTATAAGGACTAGAAAGATCTCATTGAAGTTCGGAGAGAGCTAGATGAAACAGCTAATTCACAATGGAGTATTGCTGCCCAAGAAGTACGAAGCGAAGGGCTTCCATATACGCGTTAAAGGTAAGAGGGTTGACCTGACGCCTGAGCAAGAGTTCATGGCTGTCTGTTGGGTCAAAAAGCTTGGAACTGAGTATGTGAATGACCGTGTCTTCGTAAGGAATTTCTTTAAGGATTTCTGCGAGGCGTTGGGGCTTGGAGAGCAACTCTCCCCTGAGGACTTTGACTTCTCTGAGATTCAGAGGTACGTCGAGCAGGAGAAGAATCTTAAGTTGACTATGTCGAAGGAGGAGAAGAAGAGGCTTGCTGAAGCTCGGAAAGCCGTCAGGGAGGCAAACAAGGAGAAGTATGGCTACGCGATCGTCGACGGACAGAGAGTGGAAGTCGGCAACTATGTAGTAGAACCGCCTTGCATTTTTATGGGACGTGGAAAACATCCTTTGCGTGGAAGATGGAAACCTGGGGCTGCTGAAAACGATATCATCCTCAACTTGTCGCCAGATGCTCCGAGACCTGAGGGAGATTGGAAGGAGATTTTATGGCAGCCTGACTCTATGTGGACTGCCAAGTGGGACGATAAGCTTCGTGGAGTTGAGAAGTATCTTTGGCTCTCAGATTCGTCTCACGTAAAACAGCGAAGAGATATCGAGAAGTTTGAGAAAGCGAGGGAGCTTGAATCAAGGATCAATAGCGTTAAAGCTCATATAGAGCAGAATCTTCAGTCGAGTGACCTGTTGAGACGTAAAATTGCGACAGTCTGCTACTTAATCGACAAATTGAAGCTCCGTGTCGGCGACGAGAAAGACAAGGATGAAGCAGATACTGTTGGTGCGACGACTCTTAGACCTCAACATATTAAGATAATGGGCAATGGTCTTGTAAAGTTCGATTTTCTAGGCAAGGACTCAGTGAGATGGCGGAAAGAAGTGGAACTGCCTCACCCAGCCGTCGGCAACCTACAACAATTCATGACGAGTTGCCGATCAGTAGTCTTCAAGGGAGTCGACTCTGAAAAGGTCAAGCTTTTTCTAAGCGAAGCCCTTCCCGGATTGACGGCCAAGGTCTTCAGAACTTACCATGCCTCAAAGGTTGTAAGAGAATACCTCGCGAATAAGAAAGCCAGAAAGTCCGATCCTGAGTACGTTAAAAAGCATCTGGCAACTATGGCGAATCTTCAAGCAGCCATCGTTTGCAATCATAAAAGAAAGATCCCTAAGAAATGGCGTGAATCATTAATGAAGAAGATTGAGAGGCTTAAAAAGCTCAAGTCTAAGAGAACCAAAAAGTCGGAAGAGGCTGCAAAAGCGCTTAAAGTAAAGATTGAAACCGCTAAGGCAACTCGTGAATACAATTTAGGCACATCTCTAAAGAGCTACGTAGATCCACGGATCTACTATGAGTGGGGAAAGAAGGTGGACTTCGACTGGCGACTCTACTACCCTAAAACTCTCCAACGGAAGTTCTCATGGGTCGAAGGGAAGACTTCTGAGAGAAGTTGTAACTAGCAACCTCAACCCAGACTGAGATAAAGTTACCTTAGACGTAGCTCTATAAGGACGTCCACAGCCAGATCGCTGACAGCTACAGTATGTCGAAAACCCAGCTAAAACTGCTAGGACATTAAAAGCACGCTTAGATTTCCTTTCTCATACATTTGAACTACTAGCGAGTGGCGATATCCCCCGCAAATCCCCTCTTTTTTGATTGGGAGTGGTTTTTTGGGTCTGCATTCTATCTAGCCGCTTTCTACATGGAAAAACTAAATGCTCTAGGCCCTCGAAGGCTATTTAATAGAATAAATTTCTAGAGGATTATCCCGGGCTTTATGTGAAAGTAGTAGGGTGAAGTGGTGAAGTAGGGCGATGTACGCCAAGGACTGGGTGTGTACATCAACCCCTCCTGCGCAAAATGTTCATAGGTAATGGTCGTTTGATTTTTGAAGGTGATCAAGAACGTTAACTTATTGAGTCCCACAGTCGTCCAAGCATCGACAACATATCCATCGACAGTAGAATAGATTGCTGATTGATTGTAGAACGGGGCGTAGGCGTGAAAATGGAAAAGTACAGGCGGATCGAAATAGGCTCGCATAGGCGCCTCGCCCCCGTGGCCTCCTATTATCGGTTTTATCAACGTGCCATTCTCATAAACCAGCAAGAGCGTTTGGATGTTCTCTGTGAAATCTATCTCGAAAGGCGTCCTGATGTCTCTGAAAAGCTCAACAGGATGGGTGAGGAAGATAACTGTACCAAACACGGCTAGAATGATTAACATAGCTACCAATAAGGCCTTCAGCACTGTTCGTTTCCGAGGGAGGGTGATGGTGATTTCCCTACCTCTTCTCCTGAAACTCATCCTTAATACCACCCTTTCACTGAAATGAAGAAATTTCAACTCTGGTTATTTAGAAAACTGGAAGAGCTTCCATTCTCGATAGTAGCCTATTCTGAAGTATTTGTAGCTCAATGAACATTCATACTCATAGTAGAGGAAGGTCCCTTCGTAAAATACAGTATCGATCTCTTCAGCTTCGATCCCAAGCTCCTGTCTAAGAAATTGGTCGATTATCTCCTTGTCTTGACTGCTAGGAACATTGACTGGGTGCCCTTCAACAGGAGCGAGGTAAGGAACGGTTACCTCTTTGCAGATTCCGTGCGCACAGATTGTCATGTTCTTTGCGGGCAGTAACACCTGATGACAGAAAACGCCTTCATCATGAAAGGTTACGTACCAACACCAGCCCATAGAAAACGTGCCTATAGCTTCTCGTCTAACGCCTCTCACCAATGGCACTTCAAAGAAAACATAGACCAAAACAGAAACAACAAGAATCGCTAGGATCAAGGCGATTAAGAGTTTTTCTTCTCATTGTCTCATCCTCCTTGACTCAAACTGAAGATGCGGAGGCGTCAAATTATGGTAAGTGAAATTCCGGTAGATTCGATGATTGATCCTTCGCTGTAGAATTCGATTTTCACCCAATTGTAGGGAATCGCCGGAGGAGGCGTAGGAAGCGGTTCCGGCGTCAGGACTGGCGTCATCGGAGTCGGCGTGAGGGTCGGACTTGGGGTTAGGGTAGTGGTCGGAGCGGTTGGGCTGACCGTTAGAGTCATCTTCAAAATCATTCTTTCTTTTGGATTGAGGCTGAATGTCTGTGGCTCAAATTTCACATCCACTCCCGGAACTTGGCTCAAATCAGCGTTTATAGATATGCCAAGGGTGCGATTCGATTGCGATGTTACAGTCATTACTACAGTGAAGGATTTGCCTCTGGATATGAGGAAATGCGGAGGGGGGCCAGCATATAAGATCTCATCGAACCCATATGACGCATTGACGTCGAACTCGGCTTTAATGGGTGGATGGTATGGCGCAGGGGTCTTCGAAGGCGGACTCGTCGTCGATTGAGGGGTGGGCCAAGGGTTTGATATGAGATATGTAGGTAACTTTAGTAGCGCAATACCGAGAATTCCAAGAGCAATTATCACCATAAGCACCCGTCCGATTCTTACTCCCTTTGATTCAGGCAAATCAACCACATCTGATCTAAAGGATTACAACATTACTTGTCTTTTCTATCTGGGTAAAAAAGAAGGCATTACTTATTGCTTTTGCTCAAGGAAGCGTTAGCACATACCATTTCCAATACTTGGTACTCCAATAGACAGTGTAAGGATATTGCGCGGAGCTTGGGTAAGTCGGCACAATGTTAGTATCCCAAAGAACAAAAGAAGATTGACCTGGTATCAATACTTTCACGTTGTCGAAGTTGGTGTTGGGGACAAACCAATGATTGCCGCTAGGAGTATATATCTCACCGTATTCCTCTGTTGCGTCAGCTACTGAGAAGCCTATGTCTACTAAATGCAGCCTAACCCATGCATTATTCCACCACAGAAGAGCCTCCCACTGGTTACCTTGCCAGTGTCGAATTTCAACGAAGATAGATTGACCTGGACTAATCCTATGGGTTGTATCCCACTCCCAAATATTATGTGTAGTGTCATAGACGTAAATCCACTGTTGGTTGTATGTGCCGCCTCTCTGGGGATCAGTCCAACCGGTTTCAGCCCAACCTAGCTCAATCCAACGACCGCTCGATTTCATTAGAAAACGGGAGGCGTAGAAGTCATTACTCGGATAAAGCACCGATGGGTTTGTAACATATAGCTGGCCATATACAGCTACCAAGTCCATGGTAGTATTAGCTCCTTGGTGATGGTATGAAGCATGTAGAATTCCAACTTCGTCAGCAGGATGCTTGCTAACAGGGGCTTCTGAACCTTCGAGAGTGACGTACGTATCTGCTGGCACTCCAGGCATCAATGGTTCAGGCACCTTTTGTTCAGTTGCGGCCTTGACTTTGGGAACAGACATCGCGGCAAAGACTAGCAATAATACACTTAGAACTAGGACAACCTGTTTTTTCAAGTAACAATCACCTCCTTCTGGCTTTGGATACTTCTGTCATCGCGCTCTTCTCCAGCGCTTATGATACCATCATTGATGAGGAATTATATGACTTTGGAACAAATTGTTCGATTTTTTGAGATGTTTAAAGACCTCTTTGAATGTCTCTAGGCACTCGATCGACCGATGACTGGACTTATGATGTGGGTGACCTCCTAATGGTGAGGAGGTGCCAAGTACGCCACAACTTCACTGGGAGGTCAATGAAGCGTTGCAGTATGCAATCATCGTACAACTTCTTCCACAGATGTTCTTGCTGCGATGGCCGGGATCAATGAAATAGCCCCGTCGGTGTTAGATAAAGCCTAGCGCTTGAGCTAATAGTTCGAGCTTTTGAAACTCTTTAAAGCCCCTCTTTCCTTTATTTGTCAAATGGTATTTTCCATCCGCTCTTTTTATGAGCTCCTTTGACTGCAAAATATCGAGGATTGCTTTGGCTCTCTTATGAGTTGTGTTCGCTTCAAAGACGATTCTACTGATTGAAGCGCCATCTGGGCGCGCGTCCAAGATACATCTAAGAATATCCCTGGCCAAGAGTAGCTTTCCTGAGCGTCTTACGCGCAACATCCATGTCTTTAAGACAATGCCAATGAGCGCCAAGAAGCCGATGTCTGTTGGGCCTAAGGTTGTCGCCATGCGGATTCCGCGCCTGTCCCCATCAGGTCTTTCATCTCTTCGGAGAAAGGGCACCCTTCATAGGTCGAACTCAAGAAACTCCTGCTTCCCCGGTTGGAGGACCAATATTTTCCAGCTAGATATATATGCTCTGTAACCTGGATAGAGAAGGGTCAGTGACGTGAATAATTGAAGCCCAGAATTCTTACGAAGCTCAGGAATGAGGACTTCTAGATTTGATGATGAGGAGAAAGTATGATACTAGTAAAAAAGATAGCGCCAGTGAGAAACCTAGATAGTAGATGCCCCTTCGGTAAGTGGTTAGGCGCAGCAACTGAAGGAACCCGATAGCATGTTCATTTGGATAACGAAAGTTGAAACCAAAGGCTAACGTCGAAAAGCCACAACCAGACAGACGGAACCACCGCGGTCAGGAAAAGCGTTTTAGTCCATTTTCGATGCTTCAGATTTCTGACGCCATCTACGATCATGAACGGTATGAAGGCGACCAAAGACTGAGGATTCACGAGCCAAGATGTCATTAAGAAAGAGAGAATTCCGAGCAGAGCCACTTGATTATAGTCCGACGATCTTCTGAGGAAGATATTATGCCTTAGGCTACCAAAAGGGAGGCTAGGAGAAGGTAGCTTATTTCGAAGAACTGCAAGGTATCTCAGCCGTAGATGTTGTGGACATAAGTCAAGAGTGAGAAGATGCCGTTGAAGGAGTAGCACAAGGGATTGGGGTAGTAGGGATTCAGTTTGACCCGCCAGACCGTTTCAACATAATGCCGGAAGGCGGTCTTCAGTCAGAAGGGAACAGTGAAAGCGACGAACACTGATGCAACCGCCGACAGGGAGGTCAGAGCATGTCTTAAGCCCTTCTTTCGTAAAAGAGAGAGAAGCATCAAACATATCGGGAACAGCGCGTACTGCTTCCTCATCAAGGCAAGTCCACTCAAGACACCCCCAGCTGTAACGTTTGCTCTCGAACGTGCGTACTGAAAAGAACAAGAAGGCAACGGACATCCGTCCATCGTGTTTGATAGTTCAATATTAAAACTGGTAGAGCTTCCATTCTCGATAGTAGCCTATTCCGAAGTATTTGTAGCTCAATGAACATTCATACTCATAGTAGATGGAGATGCTTTCTTCATAAACGACAAGCTCTATCTTTTCAGGTTCGATACCATAGCTCTTGAGGAATTGCTCAATCACTTCTCTGTCTTGTCCAGTAGGCATCTTGGCGGGATGCCCTACTCCAGCCCCAAACCTTGGAATGGTTACATTAACGTTGCTTTGATGTATGGTGAGTGACATATTCTGCCCTGGATGTAGGATTGTGGGATAGAGGATGCCATCATCAGTATATTCTATACACCAAACCAAACCCCAAGCAGATCTAAGAACCTCCTGTCTTTGTCCTTGCAGTAATGGTACTTCAAAGAACACGTAGAGAAAAACTGAAACAACCAGAATCGCTAGGATTAAGGCGATTAAGAGTTTTCTTCCCATTATCTCATCCTACCTAGTTCCTTCTCATCATCTATTCCTTGATTGTGATCCTTTTGCGAAATCCATCATAAATGACCAATGCGCCTATCGATGCAAGAACAAACCAAAAGACTACGTCTGCGATGAAGTTTTCCAATATGAAAGTCCAGGCTAATGGTTCTTCACCGGGATTACCTTCTCCTTGAAGCCAATGAACAGGATAACCTCTATACGTCATGAATATCGGCATACGCGGCGCAGGTTTTGGAAAATAAGTTGAGACGACAAACCAAGTCGAATACGTTATGATTACAGCAAGCGTCAAAGGAGCAAGATGCAGAATCCAAAGCCATGGCTTCCATGCGACTTTGAGGCGAGTCTTGAATGCAAGCACGCCTAGTGTAACTATCACTGATACAGCTGTCCAAATGGCTACATCCGCAGTAAGGTTCGGTAATGAGAACTCCCACCAAGACTCCAAGGGGCGTAAACCCGGCTCGGGAGACGGCATTAGGCGAGTAACCGTAGCAGAAAAAAACCAACGAAAAGGGTAGCCTGATGAAAGCACTAGGCATGTTCCCCCACTCGTCAGCTGAACAGACCAACCAGCCAACAGCGATACTGTCAGACCGAGTAACAATGGAACCATGTGTACAATCCACAGTTCTCTTCTTGTTAGAAGTTTTTTTCTCATCTCACTTGAACTTTCTTTAGAGGCGATTCTGTGCAGCCGGATCTTAACGCTGACAGCTACCTTATTCTTGCTCCGCAGTTCATGCAGAAATTGTGTTCAGAAGAAAGCTGTGCTCCACAGCTCATACAGAAGTTTTGGCTTGAGGTTGAGACTGACTGTTGAACCGCGAAAGCGGGATAGGTGGCGTTGCTCTTCTGCAATACCTGCGTGAACTTCCAGCCATTTTGCTCAATCAAACTCTTGATGGGCTCTCTAATCTTCCGGACATCAAACTTGTAGTCATAGACCTTCCCGAAAGATCGGGGATCGGGCTTCTTCCAACCCCAAGCCTTTCCGCTCTCCTTCTTGAATAGAGTCTTGCCTTTGAAGAACTGCTTCTCGACGCGGAGGCCGGGCGTAGGAAAAATGCCTGCACCCTTTGCCTCTGAGGTTATTATCTCGTAGTATCTAGCCTCACCGCTACCTTCGTCAAGAAGCAGATACGCCTTGTATGTTTCTTTCAATCCTTCCTTTCCGACAAGCTTGTAGTATTCAGCGTCAACAATCTTGCGCTCAACCACAAGATCAGTCTCGTCGGACGTATTCACGGAGAATTCACTGGAACTAGAGCCTAGTTGAAGGATCTGGCGGAGAAGATCGTTCTTAGAAACCACAGTCATTCCTGCCACCTATTCCCAATCGTCATCCTCAAGGAACTGTGATTGCGTACTCTTATAGTTAGTGACTAATCTGGTCGTATTGGTCAGAGAGCTTGGAAGCATGCTTGTGATGTTCAGCAAATAGTCAGAATGAAATAGGAGGCTTCTTTTGCTCAAACATTCAATTCATCTCCTAAGAGTTGTTAGGTAGAGTTGCACTCCCCTCAAACAGATTTGAACACCAAAATTAGGACATGAGTACTATCCATTTGGTTTGGAATCCTAACCAGATGAGCTTATATGTCCTCATGTCCATTTATGTCCAAACTGGACGATGATGGACATATAGACAAGCGCGCTCGCTTCTAACATCACATCCACTTCATCTTCTCCTGTCTCCTTTCTCCTCAAACCAATAACTCGAGCTGAAGCCATACCCAGGCCAAAATCGAGTCCCACAAACAGCTGTCGATTCTCTTACGGGAGAATAGCTTGGGAGATGAGATCCGTCTTCGTCGAAGGCTGAGTTGCACCCCCAGATTTTATAGGTTTGAGCCTCTTCGCTTAAAAGGCATAAATTCCTTCTCTAGCGAAGTATGATATCTTGTTTGACGATGCCTCTTTCATTGCCGCTGCTTGAGTTGCTTGTGATCGCAATTGCTCCAGGAATATTTCTACTATGGTTCTTCTTTCACAAGGATCGGTATGAGCCTGAACCGTTGAGACTACTCTTTCTCACGTTTATCTTGGGCGCGACTTCAACGGTCCCTGCCATAGTTATTGAAATGGCCAGCTCGTCGTTAATCAGTGAACCTAAAGTTCCAATCCTGGAGCCTTTTCAGCTTTTCCTTTATCTTTTTACGAGTGTCGCGGTTGTTGAAGAGCTCTGTAAGCTTGGAGCTGCTCTTCCAGCATACTTCTCGAAGAGATTCAATGAACCTATGGACGGTATCGTCTACTGTGCAGCCTCAGCGCTGGGATTCGCTACAGTGGAGAATATTATGTATGTACTCCGGCATGGTTGGTTAACCGCTATAGTGCGTGCATTCTTAAGCGTACCCGGACACGCGTTCTTCGGCGCTACTATGGGTTACTATCTCGGATTGGCGAGGTTCTATAAAGGAAGGAGGCTCATCGCATACGCTGTTCTCGTCCCAGTTATTCTTCACACCGCCTATAATTTCATCTCAAGTCTGGGTTTAGGTATCATAAGCCTATTCTTTGCGGGATTACTGGTCTTCTACATGTATAGACGAGTGAGCAGGCAGATAAGGGTCGCAGAGGAGGTTTCGCCATTCAAACCTTCGATCAGCCCCGCCGCTGCTAGATTATATCAGCCTCCTCTCTGCCCATCATGTGGCAGATCGGTCAGCTGGATCCCTCAATACAGCGCATGGTACTGCTACAATTGTGCAAGATACGTCGTTCCAATTATGGCGTATGGGAAGAGGTACTGTTACCATTGTGGGAATGAGATTCCTCCTGATGCTGTTTTCTGTTCAAATTGTGGGCTGAGGCAATGAGAAGCTGTAAAGCCAGCACGATGCCTGAAGTGAATAACGTCAAGTCCCTATGAAGGCAGATTCCTCTCTTCTGGTCGAGTAAAATATGCGGAACGGGGGGAGACGATCAAGAGAAATTGACAACTACGAATAGATCACTGGCGTAAAACTAGTAAAACCAAGCCTTCACAGGTTCCGCGATCAATGATTTTAAGCGATTCCATGCGGAATCAACGTCATCGAAGTATAGCCACACATCTCTTCCTCCAACAGTGTATGTCTTTGTCTCCTCGTCCCAGACTCTGTCGCATATGTTGAGGCAGAATTTTTCCCTGAATCTGGAGACGAAAATGAACCCGCCGTTTGCAAACCCTTCAACATTCCCAAGCACTCTAATGCCTTCATCCTCATCGAGCGCTTCCATAAGCCTCCGCAAATCCTCTAAATTGTTAATCTCATCCTCCTGATACAACGCGGTCATCTCCGTGCGCCGTGATTTGGCTTGGAGGCAGAAGCTCACTTTGGAGTGTTCACTTATGAACCTATCTCTTACGCATACTGCAGTCTAATCTTGGCTGCTCCTTAGCATATTCGTTCCCGAAGCCCATGAAAAAGAAAGGCTGATTGAAATCTGGAAGTAAATGAAAAGGGAGCTTAGACGTATCTCCTGCAGTAACGGCAGTACCATCTTCTGTAGGGCGCTATATAGACGAGGGGCCTCCAGCAACGAGGACAATTGGCCATCCTGTATCCCGGATAGAACATCCGTGCTTGAGGATAGCCGTAGGGCATCCGTGGGTAGTAGGCTGCAGGATAAGGCCTCCTCCTAGTCAATATAACCGCCGGTACCACCACGACCGGCAGTACCACTCCGAAGAGTATCACTATCAAGATTAATGTCGTCATATCCGTTGGGAAGAGCGCCGGTAGAAACGGCGTAATCGTTGTCGCAGTAGTTGTAGCTGTCGTCGTCGTTGGCGTGGTCGTGGCTGTCGTTGTCGTAGCCGTAGTCGTAGTGGGAGTCGTTGTCGTCGTCGTGGTCGCGGTTGTAGTAGTCGGAGTGGTTGTAACTCCTACTAGCACATATGTGGTTGAAGTTACCGATGTGGTCCTCGTCGCCGCAATCTTTGTCGTCGTCGTTGTTCCCGGGAGCGTAATGGTTGTTCCCTTAGAGGTGACGGTGTAAAGAGTCGTGGTCTTTGTAGTTGTAGATATGAATGAGGTGCTGGTTCTGGTGACGTTAACCGTCACGACTCCAGCTGTCTGGGTAGCTGTGCCAATGTATGTGGTCGTTGTCGTCGTTACTGATTGTGTAGTTGTATGTGACCATTTTTCTACAGGGTTGGTTGCCCAGCTTGTAGCAACATAGGATGTTGTGGTGAACGTTGCGTTCACAGTGGTTGCGAACGTCGTTTGAGTTACCGTAAATGTGGTCGTATAAGTGGTAGGTGTGGATGAAACGTCTGACGTGACCAGTGAAAGTCCGCTAATAACCACCAGTAGAAGGAAACCTGCAATGAAAATCTCCCTTCCAAGACCCTTCTCGAAAGGCATATCATTCCATTCCTACAGGACTTGCATCTCGTAAAGCCGACTTCAGAGAATAGAATCTGAATAGAAGCACATATTAAACTTGCCGTGTCTCCCGCCATACGGGTAACGTAGAGCAGGAAACATGATATCTACATGTAGACCATCATAGTAGCTTTGGCAAGCCTCTAACGTTCGGCTTGGGAAGCGGATTCAATGCCAACCAGCCCTGAACATTTGCATCGCAACAACCGTAGTCTCATCGACCTCCTTATCGGCACGATCGTATTGTTCGCTTTCAATGTTTGGGAGCATCTTCCCGGGGTCATTCCGAACCACTATTCGGACGTGATGAGTGTTTTCTGGAGGGACGGGATAGGCGTTGGGAAGCATCTGGTTCCTTACTTGCAGTTCACGTTCGAGTACCCTGTAATAGTCGGGGTCTTGGTATACGTCTCTTCCTTCTCTCGAGCGTTAACTGGAGACTTCGTGACCGCTATGAACTACTATGTGCTCATAATGGATGGCTTCCTGTTCCTGTTCACAATTGGAACAGTTCTATTCTTACGGAGAATTTGCATAATATTGAATGTTGAAGAGGCGAGGATCTGGAAGTGCTTCTTGATCATGCCGACGTTCCTAATGTTCACGGTGTACAATTGGGATATTATCGCGGTATTCTTCTCTGTACTCTCAATCTACTTATACATGAAAGCCAACAAGCTTGGGTCGGCAGCAAGTCTAGGCTTGGGAATAGCTGCCAAACTCTATCCGATTGTCTTGCTACCAGTCTATCTTGTTGAGGAGAAATCGCGGAGAGAAAGGTTGAAGTTCATATTCACATGCCTTGGAGTCTTCGTGCTGCTGAATGCGCCTTTCATCATCTTGAACTTCGAAACATGGCTTAGCACATGGACGTACCATATGGAATGGGGCATCGAAGACTCTTGGCTAATCTACTTCTTTAAGCAAATGGACCCATTTGCTCATTATGTCGGCTTTGCTGTTTTACTCTACCTAGTCTATAAAGGATTGATTCAAACGAGCAAGAAGCTGTATGAATCTAAAGCTGAGAGACTGATAGAAAGATGCTGGTTAATGAGCGTAGCTTGGCTCTTCGGCTCCTATGTGGCAACACCGCAGATGGCGCTTATGCTCCTGCCCTTTTACACCTTGATCCCGACGATCCCGCTTCTCCCAGCCTACATTGCTGATGTTCTAAACGCGCTGATCATAGTTCTCTGGTTCACCAGCTCAGCTATCATCGGAGATCCGCTGTTACCAAACAGTCCAATACAGTACATCGCAGCGAGCAGACAGTTGATCTGGCTTGGCATGTTCATCTACTGCCTCTATAAGATACAGATCACTAGCTTAGCCAAGACCTTGTTCAAACGTATCAAAAAGTGAGGGAGCCGCGTGAATCTCAAAAAGCTGTTTGCCAACTTGGAGTTTGCTCCAAGAACCGACAGTTGTGACAGAGCCCTACTCTACCTGCTGACGATAAGTTTCATACTTAGAATAGCTTGGCTGGATCGTCCACTTGGCTCGCTAATCTTCGATGAGAAGTACTACGTCAATGTGGCTAGGATAATTCTTGGGCGGCCTCACGACCTTGACGTATATCCTGACGCTGTGTTAGGAGTCGATCCTAACCATGAGCATCCGCCCTTAGCTAAACTGATAATAGCCTTCTCGATGCTTGTCTTCGGCGACAACGCATATGGTTTCAGGCTTCCAAGTGTGATCGCGGGAACCGTATCCATCTTCATATTCTACTTGTTGATGAAGAAGGTCTCGAAGAGTCAAACTCTAGCTTTAATTTCTTCTTTCCTTGTCAGCTTTGACAACCTGATCTTCGTACATAGCCGAATCGCGACTTTGGACATATTTATGCTGGCTTTCATGTTGATCGGATTCTACTTTTACTTTGCAAAGAGAACGTTTCTGAGCGCGGCTGCACTCAGCCTCAGTACTTTAAGTAAGATAGGCGGCGTATACGGTTTCGCAACAATCCTAGTTTACCACCTATTAAAGAAACAGGGCGAATCTGAAGGTATTGAAGAGAGATCTCGGTGGAGAGTGAAACTAGAGTGGCTGGAGAAGTTCGGCATAGCCTATGTAGTCTGTTTCATGATTCTCCTAACGATCTTGGATAGAATTTGGGGAGGATACGAAAACCCGCTGGAACATCTCTCCTTCATCTATAGCTACACTTTGGCCCTATCCCGTCCTGTTCTCGTTGGAATAGAGAGTTACCCGTGGCAATGGCTGATAAATGAGGTAAAGATACCCTATCTCACTGTAGAGGAGAGCGTCTACGCAGATCATACGCTACTGTCAACTTATGTCTCAGTAGCATTCGTCGGAGCGATGAACCCTTTCATCCTCTTCTTCACCATACCATCAATTGCGTATATGGCCTATCTCTACGGCTCGAAAAGAGACGATTTTTCTCTATTCATTCTTGCGTGGTTCTCTTGCACCTACCTTCCTTTCTACCCAATGTCGATAGTCGCACATAGAATAAGCTACATCTTCTATTTTCTCAATACAATCCCAAGCGTCTGTGCAGCTGTAACTTCTCTGATCCTTGATCAAAGACCCCCGAAGATCCTGATCGGTATATACCTGATAGCTGTAATCGTAGGCTTCATTCTGCTCTTTCCTTTCAAGAAAATACCATAAGATAACAGCCTTAAGCCTGTCCAAGAAAACTTCCCGAAAGATGATTTGAGCTCAGAGTTATCTATCCCGAAGGTGAATTACAGTCGTAGAAGAGAATCGAGGACGATTGAAGAAATGCATGCCTCTCTTAGTCAGCTTGGATTAGCCAAAGACCATGTGTACGAGATAGTCTTGTCAACATACAACGCGGATGGAAAATCAACTGCAGCTCCCATGGGCATCATACCGAAAAGCTCGAGAAGATTCATCATCCGCATATTCAAAGGAACTCTGACCTTCAAGAATCTACAGAGATTGAGGTGTGGTGTCGTCAACCTCACAAATGACCCGGAGATTTTCTACAAGACAGCTTTCAAACAAACCTCCGGTTTTAGATCGCTTGAAGCTGGAGAGTTTGAAAAGGCAAGAGCTGTCAAAGCTCCCCGACTGAGATCTGCAGATGCAAAAATAGAGTTCAAGATCGAGAAGATTGAGGACTTTGATGACCTACGATCTAGAGTGACATGCGAGGTTGAGCGTATCGATCTTCGGAGAACCTTGCCCGCTGGGTATTGTAGAGGAGCATTTGCAGCAATCGAATGTATCATCCATGCGACGAGAATTCAACAATATCTTTCTGAGGGTAGGCTTGGACATGCGGAGAAGCTGATCGCTTTGGTGAACTACTACAAGGATCTCGCGGAGAGAGTCTCTCCCGGTTCCAAGTATGTCTCAATAATTCGTCAGATCTGCAGTCAGATCGATAGATGGAGGAGATCCAATGAAGGTCTACGTTAAGACCCCTTCAAGATTGCATTTCTCGCTGATAGATATGAACGGTCAACTGGGTAGAATCGACGGCAGCTTGGGCCTAGCTATTAACTATCCAAACGTTGTCCTAAAGGCTTCCAAGAGCGAAGAGATTGGAGTCCGAGGAGAAGAACGCGCATTCGTCCAAGAACTTTCATCGGCATTTCTGAGACGCTTCAAAATACCGTCCGGCGCTCAAATAGAAGTGAAGAGCACAATTCCGAAGCATGTTGGACTGGGCTCAAACACTCAACTATCTCTTGCGGTCGCCTCCGTGCTCTCAAAAATATACGGGATCAAGAAAACAACGAGGGAACTAGCGACAATAATGAAGAGAGGGGGGACTTCCGGAATAGGCGTTGCAGCTTTCGAGAAAGGCGGGTTAATCTTAGATGGCGGCCACAGCTTCGGGAGAGATGGCGAAAA
>Ga0315314_1000705_pt1 | contig 33759 bp, 27 predicted proteins | sample TDP9_MG_FD_203631 | JGI IMG/M metagenome (GOLD analysis project Ga0315314, IMG submission 203631) | Freshwater sediment microbial communities from Lake Towuti, South Sulawesi, Indonesia - TDP9 | ecosystem: Environmental > Aquatic > Freshwater > Lake > Sediment | place: Indonesia: South Sulawesi... | reverse complement strand
ATGCCCATAGCAAGCCAGCTTACAGGAGGCATGTTTCTGGTGGGAAGGGGGTTTGATGTGACTATCCCTTCACTACGTTCGAGGGCATGGCTCTCTGATGACGCACAGAAAATCCTGCATTATCTTGAGCCGTTGATAATACAAGCCAGTGAAGCTCCCGATTCCCAGCATGTGTTGAAGATAGCCGAAGAGATTCTGAAGCGGATAGACGATATCCTCAAGGATGAGCCAGAAAAGCCAGTTGAGGGCCCAGCGGAGGGTAAAGAAGGTGGAAGTGCACCGAAAATATCCGACAAGACGAAGGACGGCATAGCTAAAAGCGACTTTGAGTGTAAGGATATGTCGGACTTCATAAAGGAGCACTTCGACGAGGTGAAGCTACCACCAAACTACGACGGCATGGCTGATAAGGAACTGCTCAAGGACGAGAACCAGCCGGAGGATAGGACCATAACATACCCGGATGAAGGGAGCATAGGCGAATATAACGTGCTGCTCATGCCGCTGAGGAGTGAGCTTAACTATCTGGTGCAGCATCTCTTTAGCCTGGTGGATAAGAAGCGGCAGCGGAAGCGCAAGCTGGCATTCGCTCACAACATGAAAGAGGGCGTGGTGGATTCCAGGCGACTGTGGAAGCTTTGCGCCGGGCGCGATGACGTGTTCAAGCAGCGCCAAATGGGTGATGATAACCAGATGGCTATCGACCCGGACAGCCTGGCAATATACCTGCTGGTGGACGAGAGCCACTCCATGACCGAGTCCGGGAGGTACATAAGAGCCAGGGAAGCAACTATCATCGTGTGTGAAGCGCTGGACAGGCTGGGGATAACCTTCGCGTTGACTGGATACACTGTCAATACAAAGCTTCAGCGCATACTCTACAAGGCATTTGACGAGAGCTACACGGAGGTAAAGACAAGGCTATTGGGCATAAGCCACCGGTATGGCACGCTGACCTCGGAGCACATACCGTTCGCAGTGAGGCGTCTGGAGAAGCGGGAAGAACGAAAGCGGATACTGATAGTCATAACCGACTGCGATGATATTGAGTCGCCGGTCAGGTTAGAGAACGCCATCCTGGATGCAAAGGAGGCGGGTATAGAGGTGACGGGCGTCGGTATACACACCAACTTGATGAGCCAGTGGTACGATACCTTCATAGAGGTGACAGACATGGGCGATTTCGCGAGGCAGCTTCTTGAGCTTTTAAGAAGCGTCTTGCAGAGATGAGGCACATAAGCTCATAGGCCTATAAGCTTATGAGCCTATGAGCCCTTATTAGAAAGGAGTGGGCAAGATGAACAGGGAAATACTGGAGAAAGAATTTGAGCCGTCGCAGATTAAGCGGAGGAGAGGAGCGTTCGGAGATGACATTGATTACGTGGAGACGGCGGACGTCATACGTCGTCTGAACACGGCATTTGATGGGCAATGGTCGTTTGAGATAGTCGAGTATCAGCAGATGTTTGACGAGGTGGTGGTCCTGGGCAAGCTCACTGCCGAAGGCATCACAAAAACACAATTCGGCAGCCACAAGATCACTAAAGCGAAGAAAGACGGCGAGGTGGTAAACATCGGTTATGACCTCAAAGCAGCCGCCAGCGATTGTTTGAAGAAGGCCTCCACCCATCTCGGAGTGGCTTTGCACCTGTATTCAGAGAACATAGCCGACGAGCCAAGAGAGCCAGTGGACAGAAACGCCATGACTCCCAGCGAGTCAAACGAGACCATCAGCAAGGAGAAGCTAGCGGAGATAAAGCAGCTTCGGACAAAGCTGAAGTGGACGACAGAGCAGGTGATGGAACACGCAGAGAGGCTGTTTGGCACTAAGGACATCGCCAAGCTTAACCCTGTAATGGGCGACGCTTTCATAGCGTATCTAAAGGCGCAGAAGGACAAACCAGCATCATAGGAGGAATGGAGGATGGATGAAGCAAGACCGCATTTTTCAGTAACGCAGTTAACAGCGTACTTAGAATGTCCATATAAGTATTATCTAATGTATGAGGAGCGGTTGCAGTGGGAGAAAGTCCCGTCAGGCGTGGCGTTCGGCTCGGCTGTGCACAGAGCGATTGAGAGATTCAACAGGTCTCTCGCTGATGGAAAGATGGAAAAGATGGATGAGAAATCCGCCATCGCTTTCTTTGCCACTGAATGGGCTATTGAGAGCAACAGAGATGGTATTGAATATAAAAACCCGGATGAGCCAGAGGAATTGAGGGATAAAGGAAGACGGCTTGTGCAACTATACTGCCAGCAGTTTGCTGGATTGAAGCCGCAGGCTGTGGAGAGGGTCTTCCGACTTCCCATCCTGGACGTATCCACAGGGCTGTTTGAGGCCTCCAGGGACATTATGGGCGCGATAGACCTCATCGCTGACGGCGAGGTGATTGAGGTGAAGACCAGTGCCAGGTCTGTAAACCAGCGTGAGGCTGATACTTCCTTGCAACTCACCTTGTATTCGTGGGCATATAGAATGATACACGGGCAGGAGGAGAAGGCACTTAAAACCGTCGCGCTCCTGAAGACAGCAAAGCCCACGATACAGATAGTGGAGACCTGTCGGACAGCTGACGACCACACCAGACTGATGGAACTGATATCACAAGTTATCCGCGCCGTTGAGCTTCGGATATTCTATAGAAACCCAAACACCCGCTACGGCTGCGATGGATGCGTCTATCGCGTCGCCTGCGGCGGGGTATAAAGGAGGTGAATATAAAAATGGCAGCAAACTTAAACAAAACTTTCCTGATAGGCAACCTTACCAGAGACGTGGATCTGAAGTATACTGCCTCGGGAAAGCCAGTGGCCAACTTCGGTCTGGCCGTCAACCGCAAATACAAAGATACTAATGGCGAAAAGACGGAGGACGTATGCTTCGTCGACGTCGTCGCCTGGGATAGATTAGCTGAAGTTTGCAGTGAGTTTTTAGCCAAAGGGAAGCCCGTCCTCATTGAGGGCAGGCTGCAGTACCGGTCATGGGAAACCGAGGACGGCGGGAAGAGAAGCAAGCTTGAAGTGGTGGCGCAGAACGTCCAGTTCCTCGGCGTCGGCGGAGCAAAAGCCGACTCTGAGGAAGAAGAAGACGTGAATGGTGACGTACCCTTTTAGCCGCTCTATACACTGGAGTGCTGGGAAAATGGAACTGGTATTCAAAAAGGAAGATATGATGGACGCGATGAAAACCGTCAGCAGAGCGGCCGGCGATAGCTACATACCTATACTATCCAACGTCCTGATCTCCACCGCCCGCGACCCGCTGCCGGGACTGCTGAAGCCAGAGACAGATGGCGATGACGGGATATACCTCGCTGCGACTGACCTGGAGATAGGGATACGTGCGTCCGTCCCGGGGCAGGTGATAGAAGGCGGCGCGGTAACCATCCCGGCGCGGAAGTTTGCCGCTATGGTCAAGGAGATGCCCGGTTCGGATGTCCACCTCGTGGCGACGGCTTCGGACAGAGTAAACATAGACTGCGGACCTGCCAGATTCAGGCTCGCAGGGCTGCCTGCCGATGAGTTCCCATCGCTTATCCCCGAAGTCAATCCGGAATCACAGCCAGAGTTGATAGAAGCCACTGAAAACAAGGAGGAATTATCCTTCGCCAGCATAAATGCAGAGAAACTGGCTGCGATGATCCAGAGGACTTCAGCATTTGCTGCTTCCAAAGAGGAGACACGGTACTTTCTCAACGGGATACACTTATCCCTGAACCCTTGCGACGAAGGCGGATGCCTGGTAACTCTGGTTGCCACCGACGGCAAGAGGCTAGCGGTGACTAAAACGAAAGCGGAGGGCTCCGTGGAAAAAGAAAAGGGAGCTATCATACTCATCAAGGCGATGGAGCATCTCAAGAGTATGCTCCAGGGCTCGGATATCTCGGATATGGTGAAGATCAGCTTGCATGAAAGCCGGGTCATCTTTGATATGGATGACACAATACTTGCATCCAGGCTCATTGAAGGTGAATACCCCGACTATTCACAGGCGATACCTGCGGAGAATAACATAAAGCTGACAATAGTGACACAGCGGTTGCTCTCCGTCGCGAGGCGCGTCGCGACCATGGCTTATCACAGGACGCCATGTGTGAAGATAGAGGTGATAGCTGATACCTTGAGGATGTCGTCAGCTACGCCCGAGTTTGGGGAGGCGCAGGAGGAGATGCTAATAAAGAAGGAAGGCGATGACATCACCATAGGACTGAATGTCCTCTACTTGATGGACGCCCTGAAGGCTATCGTGACGGAAGAGGTGGCAGTTGAGATGAGCGCTCCCCTCAAGCCTGTGGTGGTGAAGCCGGCAGGCAATGATGACTATCATCTTTCTGTAATCATGCCTATCCGGATTTAGCTCTTTATTTCGTTCTTTTAAACAGCGTAAACAAAGGAGATATACTTGAATGGCTGTAAGCTTTCTATTGAAGGCTATCGCTCTGTAATCTCCAACTTACAGCGTCAATGGCAAGAAAGGTTATTGACGCTTTTTTTCTTGATTCTGACGCTATCTTTCAGTATAATCTTATGATTTAAGATCAGCCCGTGGGGAAGGCAGTTGGATATTCCCATTGAAACTAGCTGTATAACCAAGAGAATGGAGGTTGGTTAATTTATTTGATAGAGCGGGTTTTGTGTTGTTGGTTTAGGTTGTTTTATATTGATGGAGGGTGAAAAAGATGGCGTTAATAATGTTAGACGAGGATCAAATAGAAACTCTCAGGAGCAACATCAAGTCGGAAATGGGGTTGCATTTTGTAGGGAAGGATGTAGATGCCTTTCTCTCAATGCTTAACCACATTATACGAACGAGATTCACTGAGAAAACCGGGGAGGAACCTGACGAAAGTATCCTTCTAAAAAAAGATGATATTGAAAAGGCAGAAGACGGATATCAGGTCAATTTTCCAGATGATGATCTTTCTGCTCTAAGTGCTCTGCTTAAGCAAGATTAAGTAGATATCATCATTATAAGCGTCACGTCTGTAAGAGGATCGGAAAATGGAACTGACATCCAGAAAGAGGGATATGCCCGAGGACATAAAAGCCGTCAATATCTAAGTTAGTATAAACAAGGGTAACCGGGTGAAGTGGTAAAATACTTTTGACCCAAGGTCTCAAGGTTTGTCCCCCTATAGTCTTCTGCACAGCGTCAATGGCCCAATGGTCCTTGACGCTTTTTATTTATGTCCTTTGAAATTCTATCGGAAACACTATGACAAAAGAAGAAGAAAATGCGAGGATCAAAAACAATTACAGGGTATACAAATGATTATGGAGACCAGTCTGTATATGCAGATATGATTGACCTATATCGGTAATCCTTTATCTCCCGTTAAGTTAAAATAGTCTGCTGGTGTCGGGTGTCCCACCCGACTGCCCCCTTTTTTCTCCCCCTACGCTCACGCTTCGGGGGAGACTTCGCCTTACGGCTTCGGGTTCGCCATCTAAATGGCTTCACCAAAAAGGGGGCAGTCGGCTGGCTCGGTTTCGCAACCGTTCAGGCTGCGCCTTCGGCTGGCTTTACGGGCGAAAACGGCACCGACACCAGCAGCCTACAGAAGAATGGGTAACCATCTCCCTAGAAGTATAAAAGCTGATTATTTCAGAAATTATTATTACTATTGGTTTAGGATACTGATCTCAAACTCCATCCTTGATTTTCTTGATAACTTCGTCTAACAGATTCACAACGTCAGTCCCTCTAATGGTGCAGTTGTTCCAATGGCGATCAAACTCGTGGAATAAGCCTTTTATAATTGTACGATCGTCGGTATCTACATAAACGTAACTACCCCAGATATATGCCCAATATCGCTTAGAATCACCATACACTTGGAAATGTAATCTGGTTGGTGCCTCCGTGACCCTTATATTGAATTTACGGGAATATTCCTTGATGTAATGCTGCATCTTTTCTAAAACCCTGATTCTATCAGTCGTCTCGACATCATTGAAGCATCCGTTAGGATCTGCGAGTTCCTCTATTGCACCCTTGTAGTATATCTCGTAGGACGTGAAACTCTCTTTAGACATTATATAATCTCGGAAAGTCTCATGGTATTTGTTTGATTCCGACAGGAGGGTTTGCAGGTTTTCTTTAGTTATATAGGGTCGCATTTTAAGCCATTTAAGGTGTAAGTCAGTACCAGTAAAGTAGGAGACATCCAAAAAATTTTGGCAGATCCACATATGTGTTCCCCAATTCTTGTTGTATTCGCCTTCGCTAAACCATTTTTCGAGATGTTTAATCTTTACATATCCGCCCTCACGATGCTGTTGAATCAAGCCCGCGATAAATTTCGATTTGGAAATACCACGTTTTTGAGCTTCATCTTCAATAAAATTCCAGTGCTCGTCCGCAATGTTGATGGTGTGTTGACTGTATCTAGAGTCGCTTCTTTGTTTTTTCCTTCTCATACGATCCTCCCAACATTTTTGAACCTGATACCTATCTGCATCAAACATATTCATATTTTAGATTTTATAACCAACGCCCAATTTGAATTTGCAGTTATACGGTAAAGAAGACAATCGCCTTTTTCCCATATAGATGTGTAATATTTCCTTATGTTATTGATGAAGGAATACACTTAAATGTAATACATATTATAACCTGATCATTCTTTCCTTTCAAGTGAAAATCTTCAGTAATGATAAAAAGCCAAGAATAGTGATTGATGCTATTCTTCCAACTTTATCTATAAATAATGGCATTTCCATTCTTACAGTATTTTATCCCTCCATAATCTCATAATGTAATTATCTTTATATATTGATTTCTATCATATATCATATAAAATAATTATTTATATGAATTTTTATATATATTATCATAATTATAATTTCTACTTGACATTGATAAGTTTTCAATGTATAATTATCAATAGCAATGCTTTTAAGCGAATGAACATAAAAACAAAAAAGAAGGCGATCCATTACAATCAGACTGTAATGATCGCCTTTTGAGACAGAGGGAGGTGATCTCTACGGTCAGCGTGACTAGGGAATAATCACGCTGACTTTGACACAGCATGACTATCCAGGTTAGCCACACTGCGCGAGAGATTTTTTGTTCCTCCATGCCTCACTTTTAGTTTAGCATGGTGCGAATCATTGTCAAGTCTACCTCTTACCAGAACTGGCTCGCCTGTTGATTATCTTCTAATTCCCAATGGAAAAGTGGCTGGGAAATCACTTTGCTCACTAATTTTTGTATAGGTAACATAGATTCCTATCAAAGCTCTGTACAGATTCACAAGATATCTGAACAGATTCTGTTATGAGTAACTCCATAAGTGGAGTATATGCCTTCGGCAACACAGAAGAAGTATTTTTTGCTTTTATGTTAATAAGGCTCTTTGAAAATCGAATATCAGAAATGCCTCTTCCGGATTTGTCATTTTGAAGCTCTAGAAACTGAAACAGCAAAGTAAGGAGGAGAAAAATGGGACGATTCATCAACGGCAAGGATTTGGAAGTTAGTTTTCGGAATAGGTTGGAAACTGTTTGTGAGATGTTGCCAAACAATCTGCACTTTGATCTTCGCTATAAATTAGATCTGGTGGTGAGCCAATTCAAGGGGGTTGATAAGTTAATTTCACTCGGCGTTCAACTTACAGCAAAGTGGAACGATGCTGCAAAACAAGAGGAATTTCTCAATACACAAGAGAAAAGTTTAATAGTGTCGAAAGCCGCTTACATCGAGATCGATTCAAAAGTGGATTTAGAGCAAGGCGCTGCGATAGTTGCCTCTTCTGCACTGACATCGTTCGTTTTCAGTCACGAATATCAGCGCCAGAAGGTAATTGGAATCAGAATCTATAAGGATCTGACTTACGAGATGTTCCCTCTTAAGGAAAACATCCAGAAGTTGAAAAGGGAACAGAGGCGGAATTGCCAGCATCAGCAGGGAAATGCCCTTTCGGGGGAGATCATTTACCTAAGCGATAGAGGCTATGGCTTTATCAAATCTTCGGAGAATGGGATGAAAACCTTCTTCTTCCACATTCGTGAAGTTGACGGGCCAGTGGCAAGTCAACTCCAGATGCTGGAAAAGCAAAATGGTGGAAGAGGCCCACTTAAGGGGCTTTCTGTTCCCGTAGCATTTGAGGATGGAGGGATGACCAAAGCTGGTGAGAAACGGCCTGAAGCTTTGAACGTAAGATTATTGAATCCCTTTCCAGAATCTAACGAACCCTGTGGAGATAGTTAGAAGAGGAAACAGTTCCGGAAGAGGTATTTCTGATTAAAGAGTTTAACCAACTGGCTAATAAACATATATATTGATGACATTTCTTTAAACTCAGCGGCTGACGCGCATGAAGTAACAGAACATAGTGAGTCTTCTTGTAACAGCGATTATTTAGTCATATAGATAATTTTCTCTGCGGCGTATTTACACCTTTCAGGGAATTTTACAAGTGAAAGACAACAAAGCAAGAGCACCTCGATTTAAGCGAAGACCAAAAGCAGTAGGGCGGCTCGCTCTCCAAGAGCGGGATATAGAGATCATCCGGCTAGTGGATGAATACCGGTTTCTGGATTCGGAGCAGATGTGTGCTCTGGTTCAGGGTTCAAAGCAAGTAATCTTACGACGGCTGCAAAAGCTCTTTCACCACGGATACTTAGACCGTCCCATTAACCAGATAAATCCATTTTTGGGATACCGGAAGATGGTCTATGCCCTGGGCGACAAAGGGGCGGATCTTCTGGCTGAAAGGCTGGGGATAGATAGGGGGAAGATACTTTGGAAAAGAATAGGGAAGTAGGGGATCGCTACATTCAGCACACCCTAATGATCTCCAACTTTAGAGTCTGCCTCACATTAGCCTTAAGAAACATGCCTGATGTGAACCTCCTTTTCTGGACAAGGGAAAACCCCCAGGAGCTGAAGGATTATGTTTACTTCAGAGAAGGAGTCAGTCAGAGGAAATTATCCATTGTCCCTGATGGCTTCTTCGGGATAGAGGACCCGAAAGGAAAAATGTATTTTTTTCTGGAAGCCGACCGTTCCACCATGACCAATACAAGATTCTTAAACAAGATGCGGGCTTACTGGCTATGGTGGAAGCAGGGCGGACAGAGGAAAAGATTTGGTATCGAAAATTTCAGGGTCCTGACCATAACCAGATCAAAGCAGAGGATGGGGAACTTAATCAAGGTGACCCGGCAAGCGGATGACAAACAATCTGGCTCATATATGTTCTGGTTTGCCTGTGAAGAGGATTTCAGCCTGACTAACCCTCAAAGCGTTCTTCAAAACGTCTGGAAAGTGGCTGTGGTCAGTGACGAGAAGCTGCATTCCCTTTTGGAGTAAAGGGCAGTGGATTCTATTGCGCAGAAGGTTGAGGAAGACAAAATTCAGAGTCTGTGTCTTTTTAGGTTTTGCGACCGTCATTCTCCTTTCAGGCTTGACTGACTTTTACGATGGAGTTAGGAATTACATAGATGATCCTGAAGATGCAATGGCAGTATTGAAGGGCAGATTATGGGGACCGACGCGCTACTGGTTGTTTCAGAGGTGGAGTTGGCAACCTACTAATTCCGATTTAGTGAACATAAATATTGCGATTTTACACGTAGTCCTGATAGCATTTATTGTCCCGGTGGCGCTATTCCTCATCTGGTTTCTTTCCAGTTTTGCCTACCTGCTTCCTCTCCTCGTTGGACTACTGGCAGGCTACGCCGCAGCCTTTCTAACAAATGGACTTTCTATCTTGCTCAGTGAGGTCGGTGCCGGCTTTACACAGGTTTCGTATGAACACTTCAGCCTTAAGGGAGGCCTCATTGCTATTTATTTCTCGCATGTGCTCCTCATAGGTTTTTCCCTGTACTTTGTTACACCCCTTCTCCGGAAGTTAGGGTCGGGACCGGCGAAGTTAGTCTACCGATCCCTCCTTAAGCCAATCCTGGTGGGTATAGCTGTTATCTATGAGGGGTCATCAAAGAGGAAGGCGGCGAAGACAAAGATGATAACAAGACGCAGATACGAAATCGCTCCCCATAAGGCGCAGGTATTTATACCTCAAGTTTTCGACGAAGGCGCGATAGAAGCCGGGCTTCTGGAATACCGTTCGGACAGGAAGCTTTTGAGCACCTTCCTTTCCGGGCTGGCTGAACGATACAAAGATGAGTCCCAGATCAAGGTGATCCAGAAGAAATTGGAGAAACTGAAACTGGGGAAGGAGTATCTGGAAGTGCTATATGATGCGCGAGAAGCCCACAACAAGCTCGTGCGGTTTGATGAGAAAGAAGAACTGGAGAGCCAGAAACGTGCGCTGGAAAAGAAAAAGCTGGGGGCTGAAATAAGGATAGTAGACCTGGAGACTGAGGTGAAACGAAAAGAGCTGGAACTGAAATTGGCTAGACTCCAGGCGGAAGAAGCTGAACTGAAAGAAGGCAAAAAGGAACTAAGCGAGGAGGAACAGGAACAGAGGCTCGTAGAAAAAGCGCAGAGGGAGATAGCCAACACCATCGCTCTGGAGGCTGCGAAGATCGAGGGGATTTTTCAGAGAGCCTCCTTCTTAGCCGAACAGGAAGAGAAGATAAAAGAGAAATATCCAGCCGAAATAGCGGCGCGGATCATCGATTTGGTGGACAGGATGATGACAGAGGAGGAGGATGTAGGATGAAGCATATCATCCCCTTTGAGAAACAACTGGAAAGAGTGGATCAGCGTTTTCAGAAAAGCTTAGAGCACGCTAACAGGAGCTTCTACAACAAAGTCCATCCAAAGGGCAAGGCAGATGAGATGCTGATCGGTATTAACGCCCTGAACAACCAGCCGGTTTTCCTGCCCGAGAAGGACAGAGCAATGCATGTGCACACCATTGGGACAACGGGAGCAGGGAAAAGCAAGCTCATGGAGCACATGATCCGCTCTGACATTGACCAGGGCAGAGGACTTTGTCTTGTGGATCCTCATAGGGACCTCTATAAGAAATGTCTGAACTACGTTGTCAGGAAGGGATTGGATGACGGTGTTATCCTTATAGACCCCAATGACGAAGAATGGGCAGTGGGCATCAATCACCTAGAGTATGATCCGGGGTTGAGAAGTTCCGCTTCCCATGCCTCCGAAGTGATGAAAGGCATTGCCAAAGTGTTTGGTGGCGAGGATACGGACATTATGCCCCGTCTTCAGAGGTGGGAGCGAAACGGTTTAACTCCCCTCATAGAAAGAGAACTTACTCTCGTTGAACTGGCGCGGTTTGTTGACCCCGATGTTTCTTACTTGCGGGAGATTATCCTGCGAGAAGTGAAAAACCCTGACATCTTGGACGAATGGGAACGATTTAAGAACGCTCCTCGGAGGGACAAAGAGAGTTATGTCGAGGCGGTTTTCAACCGAGCCAATAAGTTCACCAGTTCAGACACGATTAAAAGAATGTTTGGACAGGTGAGGTCAACTATTGATTTCAGAAAGGCGATGGATGAGAGCAAAATAATACTTTGCAATCTTGGGTGCGACAAGATTTCCCAAGAAGAACAGAAAATGCTGGGTATAGTTATCATAGACAAAATTATTCAAGCTGGAAAATCAAGGATGAATATACCAGAGCGAGATAGGAGACCTTTCTATGTCTACCTTGATGAGTTCGGCTTATATGTATCAGAGGATATTGCTAAAGCCTTACAAGAATTAAGAAAATTCGATGTTCGCTTTATTTTATCTCATCAAGAGTTAGAGCAATTAAGAGAGAATGACCGCAAGATTTATAGCGCTGTGATGTCAGAACCTCAAGTAAGGATCTCTTTCAGGATCAGCCGCGAGGATGCAGAGATACTGGCTAAGGAAATGTTTACCGGGAAGATCCGTGGAGACCAGGAAAAGCGGAGGATTGAGCAAACCAAGTTTAGACCGGTGGAAACTACCCGCACAATCAGGACAGAGAGCGAGAGCTGGGCAGAAGCTGATTTTGAGAGCGAAGCTGGTATTGGTTTATCTCTGACTGGTTCTACCAGGGGGCTGAGTTCCAGTTATGGCGGCGGCTTTTCTCAGAGCACAGTTCCCTTCTATGAATATGAGCCTTTCAAAGAGGTTTCTAATGTCACGGATTACTCTGTTGAGGAGGTGGTTGAGAAATTCATTGCCTGGATCAAAACCCAGGAAGATAGGCACGCCCAGTTGAAGGTCCGGCAGCAGGCACCGCTACCGATCATCACTCCGTTCGTTGGCCCTTGCCCGGTGCGGGAGAAGGATATACAGGCATTTAAGGAAAAAATATACAGTCGGTATGCTTTGCCAGCCAGGGAAGTGGATCAGATGATCGAGGCGAGGAGGAAAAAGTTTCTGGAGGAGGCGGAGGCTTCAGGATTGGTGGAAGCGAAAAAGCCGATACCAGAGCTTACGCCTGAGTCCATGCGCCACAAGCTCCCGCCCTTAAACCAGAGTCAAATTCTTACACAAGACATCAACCCGGGGAGGTATGCAAATGGCAGAAGCGAAAAGACTGCACATAAAGATGAAACTGATGATAGCTAAGCCCCTGGTAGGCATCTTCATTTGGAGCGCCCTGGCCAATACTGCCCAGGGACGTGCAACCTATACAGCACATTATATAGATCCGGTCATTGAAAAGGCTGAGACGTATTTGGGAGTTCATTACGAATACGGGGGTAGCAGCTACAGCGGGATAGACTGTTCGGGCTTAATTTGCGAGAGCTTCAAGTCTGTGGGGATATATCTCCCCAGAAATTCAAGAGGACAAGCGGACTATTGGGAAGGGGAAGACGTTTATAGTATATCTGAATTACAGAGAGGGGATCTGATCTTCTTCAGAAGCGGGTATGGGAGTGGTATAAGGCATGTCGGGCAGGTAACCTCAGTATATGGCGAAGTGACTTTCATACACTCTTCGTCTGATCGGGGTTGCGTAGCAAAGGATAAGCTGCAGGGAAAATGGAAGTGGAGATTTGTGAAAGGCAAGCGGCTGTTTGAAACTATCACTTCCAACGGGACAACTCAGAGCTCTCCGCAGGAATACGCTCCGAGCAATAACCATCAAGTTCCAGAGAGTTCCTCAGCGCAGACGGATCTGAGTTCCCCCCAGTCTTCTGCTTACATAGAGCAGGCTAATAGTTACACAATGACACGCCTTCCAGGCAAATATCCAGAGGCTTCCCGGAGACTCCTGACTGATCAGGATTTGTCAAAGCTGGATAAATGGCAGCTGCGCGTCATGAGAAATGAGATTTTCGCCCGACATGGCTATGAATTACACATAAATCCGATGGTGGTTAGCTATTTCCAGGGACAGGATTGGTATAAACATATACAGCCAAAAACCAGAGACAGCAGCTATGTCTATGGCTTCCGCCTGTCGGAGATAGAGCGGAAGAACATAAGACTAATTCAAAAGTACGAGGGGAGATGAACTTATGAGATGCCTGACCTTTGTTTACGTATTTCTAACATTCCTACTCTTATGTTCTGAAAGCGTACGGAAAACGGAGGAACTGAAGGAAGTCCCATTTGGGCCACCAGTAGAATCTACCGCGCCCCATGAAGTTATCCCCACCGGGCTACAGAAACTGTTGAAGGCTTACCCAGATTTCCTGGTTTCGGCGGATATTAATACGCTGGTGTGGAAGGACGGGACCAGGATGCCCTTTGACGACGGTATTAAAGACAAAGACTTCGAAACGCTTTTGAACTCGCCCGATCTCCAGGATCAACTTCAGATGGTCTATCCAAAAGGGAGAAGATATTACATCCCTGAAAAAAACTCCGACCCGGGTCGCATTCGCTATGAACCTTTCTTCCTGAAAATGTACGGCAGCTCCCCGGAAGCGGTGCGGAAGAACCTGGTTCCAATCTCCTGGCTGCCAGGAACAGTCAACCAAACGCTTCTTATTACCTCCATAAATGGTGTCAATGAGAAACTTCAAGCTATATCAGAGGAACTGGATGCACTGAAGCATCTTCGCAGGTATCTGGATAATCCCGCGGGAACATTTCACTGGAGACGAGTGAACGGCACTGTACGCCTGAGCCCGCACAGCTTCGGCATTGCTATTGACGTCAACGTAAAGTATGCAAACTGCTGGGAATGGGACGATCCAAAGAAGGAGTTGATATACCCGGGCTACGCCAACAGGATACCCTTAGAAATCGTGGAGATCTTTGAAAAGCACGGTTTCATCTGGGGTGGCAAGTGGTATCACTATGATACTATGCATTTTGAATACAGACCGGAGTTGCTCATGGATGACTTACAAAATCGGATGATATGGAATGACACAGTCGCATCGAGTTCCCGAATACCTCCATCTGGGAAATGCCCGGCAGCTAGTATCTAGTGACGTCAGGTTTATAAAAGGAAGTTCTTCTATATCACACCACTACGCGTTAACGCCTTTGCCTATGCAAAGGCGGATCCCACCCACCCGACAATTTTTCAAGTTATTTTCTCTAATCAAAATCAGGGCAGATGGATGCGCTATTCCACTGCCTTTTTTATTTTACCATAGGTGCACTGACCACCTGTCCAACCCGCAAGGGGTTGACAGGCTGCGCAGGGCAAATGTGGAAAACCCTTCAGGTTTACGCACAGTTCCCCTGCTTGGCTCAAAACCTGATAGTTGCCATATGAAACCAAGGAGTATCGAGCAAGGCTTCTTTCCCCATTGCTCTCGTGCCTATATTATCCTTCGGGCACTCAATGGGGATACCCCTTTGAAGCCCTGCTTGTTTTTCATTTTGAAGGCAACATATCAGGTTTTGAACTGCCCAACCCTATGATTTGGAAGGGTCGGGCAGTGGATAATGAGCCCATCCACCGCCTAGATAATAAGTAGTGGCTCAGAAAGGAGATAAGTGTATGGACTACATCCAAACACTGGAGAAAGAGATGGAGAAGATCGTCCAAGAAGCAGAGAAGCAACTCAAGAAGGTAGTCAAAGCAGCGGTAGTGCAGTCGTTCAAGAACGGCATAGAGGTCGGCAAAGGCAGGAAGGCAGGCAAGGATACCAAACAGAACAGGAAGGCTACGGCAGACAGAAGCGCCAAGCCTAAAGCTTGATGCTAATTCGCCCCTGCGGGGAGGCGAAACACCAAATATCCCCGCTTTCTCCATAAAAAGCAGTAGGAGGCCCAGTCGAGCCTCCAAACAGTATAATCAGCTAAACGTCAGGGATGGCTAGGATATTCCGGCTATCCCTGATGATACCAACGTGAAATACACTTTGCTAAAAAGGGAAGAGAAACGATACAAAGGGAGGAAATTCTTCTTTGAGAAATGGGTGGAGCAGAAAAGCAAGAGCGGGATAGTCTTCTACAGCAGCATGAGGCGGTCGGACGGAAGGAAATACTATATTGTGGAAGGTTATGGGATCGGGACGATTGACCCAAAGACGTTCAAAGAGATAGCGGGCATTGCGCCTATTCAGCGCAGCGAGTACAGGTCGCCCCAAGCGGGAAGAAAGGGACTGGCGAAACTGATGAGAGAGAATTTGAGGATCATAAAGAATCGTTGAGACCGATTGCGTGCCCCATTGAGGTCACGAGCCCTGCGGGGAGGCATGATATCCCCGCCTTCCTGTCTCGGAAAAATAACTTGAAAAATTGTCCTGCCCCTCTGATGCGGATCGTAAAGATCCGCCATTGTGAGGTCGGAGAATGATCAAATCTCCGGATTTCTCTTGTTTTATGGCTGGTTTCACTTAATTTGACAGATTAACCTCTATATAGTAGGCTGAAACCATCACTTATAATAAATGGGCGTGGAGAAAAGTTGGGGCAAATTTGAACACGGATTCCGAACTAAGGGAGGCTGATGATTATGCAGATAGAGCCCTGTGAATCGATTGAGGAACTGGTGAGGTCTGAAGAGTTTGCCAGACAAGCGGCGGACAGCAGGACTCAGGACTGGCAGAGGCAAATAAAGAAAGGGGATTGCTTCAAAAGACTGACACCGTATGGATTGGAAATCTTCGGTGAGGTGTTGAAGGGATATGAGGCAGAGGACCTGAAAAACTTCCGAGTCTGTCGCTGCTATTCATTTGTCTGCCCGGAAGGCGAGATCGGCGATGTCCACGTCTCCACAATAGACAGCTTGATAGACAGAGATACTTTTGAGATGGTGAAGAACAAGCTGATCAAAACGTGGAGGCTTGCCCTGAAGTGGTTAAATGGTGAGGCTAACTACGAAGAAGCCATGGTCATATAGTTCCTTGGAAACTGTACCAAAAATCAAGCGTCAGTGAAATCCTGACGCTTTTTTCTATGGTGAACGCCGTTACTTTATCAGTTGCTGTGGGTTATTATAACCCGGCAAAGCTTGACCTTTTGTCTGCAAAAACAGTGTATCCTGCACATTTAGTCAAGCATTAGAGAAGGTAATATAAGTTTAGATACAGTTGGATACAATATGATACATTTTTCTGTTGACAATATCCATTGCATTGGTTATAATTGCCGAGGAATTTAGAGTGAAAAATTACTCATATCTCTTTCGGTTAGAATTATCCTTCTGGCTTCAGATGGTGCCACGAAAGACATAAAGTTAGAAACCTAAACAGAAGGGAGGCGTGGCAGTTGAAGGCGCATATTTTCGCTGCCGAGTCCTATATGACTACAACGATGTACGATTTGACAGCAGCATGTGAATACCTCCATATCTCCAGAGCCACTATGTACAGATTGACCAAAAGCCGTCAAATAGCCTACTCAAAAATAGGCATGGGTAGAGGTACGTATAGATTTCGCAAGGAGGATCTTGACGCGTATCTCGAAAAAAACCGGGTAGAGCCAGTAGAGCCAATTGTAGGTGAAATAGCAGCAGTCTCAGAACATTAGTGGAGGTAAACATGGGTCGCGTCATAGCGGTAGCAAACCAGAAAGGTGGGGTTGGAAAAACCACGACGGCGATTAACCTTGGCGCTGCGCTAGTCATGAAAGACAGGAATGTTCTGCTTGTTGACATAGACCCGCAGGCGAACTGCAGCACAGGATTGGGGATTAGAATAACAAAAGAAGACCCAGGAATACATCATACTATACTTAATCCCGAAGCAGGAGTGGAAGGCGCAATCTATCGGACCGCGATAGACGGGTTAGACATTATACCATCCCATATTGACCTATCGGCTGCTGAACAGGAGCTATCGTCGCAAGTAGGAGCCGAATGGGTGCTATCCATAGCCCTCAGGAATATTATAGATAGATATGATTACATAATAATTGATACTCCACCGTCCCTTGGCTTGCTGTCGGTCAACGGCATTGTTGCAGCGGATAGCGTTATAATCCCTATGGAAGCTGAGATATACGCTCTGGAAGGCACAGAAGCGCTGCAAAAACTGATCGAAAGGATAAGGGCAAGATTGCTCCGTCCCGTTGAAATCTTAGGGGTTTTGATTACCCGATACCAAGGGACAACGAAAATCCATAGTGCAGTCTACGAGAAACTTAAAGGATACTGGGGGGACAAGATATTTAGCACTGTTATTAGGAAAAATGTTGATATAGGCGCAGCGGCACTTGCCAGCACTCCTGTAACAGCAATGATGCCGAAATCAACAGGAGCTCAGGATTATATAGCACTGGCAACGGAGGTGGAAAGTGGACCGAAAGCGAATAATGGAACTGGTTGATCAGCGCATGGCGATAGCAAGTCAACCTAGACCGAAGCGGGAACAAATACAACGTACAGGCAAACAAACGCTTCAATTTCTGCTTTCTGACGATTTAGCTATAGGGCAAGAACTCAAGAAAGACATTAGGCCCAAAATCATACTCTACCTTCGCGACGGTTTAAATCCTGCCGATAAAAACTTTACCAAGACCCCTAATGAAATGTATAACTTGACTGCTGAACGGCTTACGCCGTACGAGACAGTTTTGTATATGTGGGTTTGGCGCATATCTTGGGGCTACGGCAACAATTATTGCCGTTTCAGTCGGAAGGACGCAAGGGATTATACTTCGCTTAACTCTGAATCAACCATCCGCCGCGCCATAGCAGGTCTGAGGGAGAAACGTTTTATTATCCTCGCTTTGGATAAAGAGGACAACCCTGTTGTTGGCAAGGAAGGGAGTCTCTACCGCGTCTGTACCCCAGCAGAAATCTTGAAAGGCAAAGTTGAGGAAGGTATACCTCTAGCAGAGATCCCTGTTGAGGGGGTGTTCTGTGAGAGCCGGGTCGCAGGGAACCAGGTCGACAAACCTAATAAACTCAAGGATGTACAAATGGGGGTCTCACAGAACCGGGTCACAGAGAACCGGGTTCCCACAGAGCCGGGTCTCAAGGAACCTAGTAGCCGGTTCCCACAGAGCCGGGTCACAGAGAACCAGGAACCAGCAAATCTAGCAACAGAGCCATTCCATGCCGAGGGGGTTCCCACAGAGCCGGGTCACAGAGAACCCCCTTTAAAAGACAGAGACAATTTAAAAGACTCTCTCTCTCCGCGCGCGATCATCTCCGGCTTCTACAGAGGGATCGGCCAATCTAAAATTTCAAAAGAAAAAAGAGAGAGAGCTGAAAAAAATTTAAAAGAATTACTTGACGATGGATTCAGTCCAACTGACATCCAACTCGCTATTGAGTGGACACTTCGGAACTCCAAAGAGGAGCTTTACGATTTCTCCATCATCAAACATACCATAGGCCAGGCCATGGCTGCTAGGAAAAAGGTGGAAGAAGAGAAAGCCAAGAAACTTGAAGAAGAAAGAAGAGAAGCTCAGCAGGCAGCAGAAGAAAAAGGGAGAGCAGAGGAAGAAGTGCAAATAAAGGCTTATAAGGAGAGCCTCGATGCTGGGGAAAGGGCAGAGTTGCGCAAAAGGGCTGAAGCCGAAATCAGAAGTTCCGGGCAATTCAAGGAGGAATTCATCACTGATTTTCTCATTGAAATCAAGGAGAACAGTCTGATAAGGGAAAGGCTTGGCATAAAACCGCTGGAGTGAACACGGGTTCGGATTCGGGTTGAGTTTTACAACCTCTTAATAGAAATCAGCCCACTTTTGGGGCTGATTTTTGTTAGAGCCCTTAATAGCAACGTTTTAAGGGAAAATTGGCAACATGGCAAGGAAAAGAAAAGTTTCCCAGAAGCTGTGTGCAGCGTGCAGGAAACGTCCTGTGTGGCACTACAAAAACAATCCGGGGGACAAATACTGCAAACGCTGCTATCACAAAAAGTGGAAGGAAAACAATAGACAACCCCCATTAGAGTAAGCCATAAAAAGAGAGCCCTTAGCGGCAATGCTCTAGGGGGCAAGCCAGAGCATTGCCGCTGCCCTTGACTCTTGCCAGTCAAGGGCAGCAGTCAGCACCAACTTTAGGGGACTGCAAAGGCTCTCTTTTATATTTTACTCAATCGGAATCCCTTGGCAAGACATGAACGTGACTCACCGATGTGGTTTGGTTTCCATTGTGAGGTGATTTTATGAATCCGTCTCGATCCCTGGATGATGTCATCTCCAAAGAAGCAATTGCCTTCGCCAACCAGATTAAGCAAGCAGCAGATTTCGCACATAATGAAGAAGAGATTCGTGTGGAGGTGGAAAAGGCGCTTTCTTTCATACAGCGGGAGGTGGGGATAAAGCTTGAGGGTAGACATGAGTTTACTGTTGGCACGGGCAGAGCAGATTCGGTTTATGACTGCGTTATTATTGAATACAAAAGCCCTGCCAGTCAGAATAGGCTTTCCGATAAGAGTGACGCGACTGGCAACAGGAAAGTCGTAGAGCAGCTTAAAAAGAGATTTTACGATATGCGAACGGAGTTCGGACACCCTCTCAACACAATGTTGGGCGTGGGATGTGACGGCAATTACTTTATTTTTCTTCGCTTTCGCGACGACAAGTGGGAAATCCAGGAGCCGGTCGAAGTCTCCCGTTACAGTGCAGAGCGTTTTCTCTGGGCGCTGTTCAATCTAGGAACCAAAGGCAAGGCGTTCGCTCCGGAATATCTGGCAGGTGACTTTGGCTCTGATGCGAAGCTTGCCCAAGAGGGTATTCGCACTCTCTACGACACTATATCCTCAACGCCCAATCCCAAAGCTCAGACTTTCTTCCAGCAGTGGAAAATTCTCTTTAGTGAAGTCTGCGGCTATGACGTAAACAGCCCTTCGAGCAAAATCAGGAAGCTTGGTGACTTCTACGGTGTTTATGGCACACCCAAACCTGCTGAACTGCTTTTCGCTGTCCATACATATTACGCTCTGTTTATGAAGCTCCTGGCGTCGGAAATAGTTGCATTCTTCCATCAGTTACCCCCGCCACTTCAGAAGATCATTCAAGCAGGTACTTCTAACAAGCTCAAGCGCGAGATGGAGGAACTGGAGGCGGGCAGTATATTCCGATATCTGAATATCACTAACTTTCTCGAAGGCGACCTCTTTGCATGGTATCCATCGACCTGGTGCGAGCCAATCGAAAAACTTGTCCGGGATATGGTTGCCAGACTCGATGGATACAATCCAGGGACTCTACAAGAGGATCCGGCTGGCAGCCGTGATCTACTCAAGAAGCTATACCAGCAACTCTTCCCTAGGTCCGTTCGGCATGACTTAGGCGAATACTACACGCCTGACTGGTTGGCGGAGCATGTTTTAGATGAGTTGGAATACATAGGCGACCCGGATAAACGCTTACTCGACCCTGCATGTGGTTCAGGTACATTCCTTGTCATGGCGATTAATCGCATACGCAAGTGGTACGATAATAATCGGGAACATTGTGCCTACAATGAAGGCGGCCTTTGCCGAAAGATCCTTCAGAACATCATAGGCTTTGATCTTAATCCACTGGCTGTCATGGCCGCTCGGACCAACTACCTCATTTCGATCCACGACCTGATCGGTTATATGGCCGATGTGGAGATTCCTGTCTATCTGTGCGATTCTATCATGACGCCAGCGGAATACGGTGGGTTGACAGCGGGAGGGCGGCTTGGTGATATAAAGGAACTAAAAACCAGTGCTGCAAGATTCCTGATTCCTACCGAGATAACCATGAACCGTGACCACGTTGCGAAATACGCAGAACAGTTGGAATTTTGCGTCCGAAATGGTTACTCACCAGAGGAGTTTATAGAACGCTGTCAGGATGAGAGCCTCCCCGTGAGCATCGAGAACCTACATATTGATCTATATAAGGAACTGTTAAAACTCGATAAGGAGAGCAAAAACGGTGTTTGGGCGCGTATTATCAAAAATGCATTTGCACCGCTTTTTGTTGAGCGCGTGGATTACATAGCTGGGAATCCGCCATGGGTTCGCTGGAGCTACTTACCAGATGAGTATTGCCAAGCCAGCTGGCACTTATGGGAAAGTTATGAACTCTTCCAAGCTAGAGGCCATAAGGCGAGAGTCAATGCGGGAGAACTCGATCTCTCAATGTTGTTTACTTACTCGTGTATTGATAATTACCTGACCGAAAATGGACTTCTGGGCTTTGTAATTACAGAAGAGGTATGGAGGTCAAAAGTTGCTGGCCTCGGCTTTCGCCGGTTTCGCATCAGACAAGATGGTCCCTATTTTCAAATAAAGGCCGTGCATGACTTCGTAGAAGTCAAACCCTTCGAAGGCGCAGCAAACAAGACAACGACTTTCGTTGCTATCAAGGGTGTCAAAACTGCATACCCCGTTCCCTTTTATAAATACGACCGGTTGAAAGGGACGAAGCAGTTACCCGAATCGGATACTTGGTTTAGGTGGCAGAAGCAACTAAATAGAGAAGCTCTAGTTGCCAATCCGGTCACAGATGAGCTAAGTGCTTGGGAAGTCAGGTCTAGTTCCATGCCCGATTTATCGAGAGCTCTTTCAACGCCATCATTTTATAAAGCTCGTCTTGGCGTTCGTCTTGACCCGTATGGGGTCTACCTTCTGCGTTTATTGGGATGCTATGAAGATTATATACTGGTGAAGAATGCACCCGAACTGGGCAGAAAAGAGATCCCTTGTGTAGAGGCGAAACTCGAACAGGAGCTAATCTTCCCGGCACTTCTGGGTCGCCATATTAAACGCTGGTATGCTTCTCCAGAACTACTGACGATTGTCCCTAACCGGGGAATCAATAAAGCGGATTTGATCAGCTATGAAGAAATGAAAAGACGATTGCCAAATACTTATTCATATTTCCATCAATTCTGGGACGTACTTGCTGAAAAAGAGGACTACTGGACTTACTTCTCACAAATTGTCGAAGGGTCAGACGATGATGTGCTTGATCAGCGTTACCTCCATTGGCGTCGGCGGAATAAGCCTACGCGCGGTGGCATTCGTCAAGTAGTTCAAGCATCAGATGTTCCATTATACAGCGTTAGCAAGGTTGGCTCCTACACCTTCCAACCGTATCGCGTTGTTTGGCCTAGGATGGCCTCTGACTTAAGAGCAGCTGTAATATCAAAATCCTCTGTCAACATTGGGGAACACCACACTGCTGTTAAGACAGTGATCCCAAATGATGTCGTGACTCTAGTTGGGTTCGATTCGGTTGAAGATGCGCATTATTTCTGTGCGTGCATGAATTCGGCAATAGTTAGGAAGCACCTTCTATCCTTTTCGTCTCCAGGGCGCGGGTTTGCACCACCCTCTATCCTGGATAGCATTGGAATAGGTAAGTTCAGTGAAAGCGATCCAAATATGATCCAATTGGCTAGGTTGTCACAGCAATGCCATTGCGCTGCACATAGGGGAGACAGCGATAGCCTTGAGGTATTGGAATCGGAAGTAGACAAAGCCGCTGCGCAACTTTGGGGTGTCACGGATGACGAACTAAAGGCTATCCAAGATGCTCTTACCGAAATCTAGAAGTTAAACGGTGAATGAGCTCGAAAGAAAGCTATCTTGTTGCCGTCGTTATCGTTACTTTCAATTTTTCTCTTTCCTTTTTCCGCAATCTATGCTAAACTGTCTCTAATTCCACACTTCAACCAAAATGTTTATTTCCTCACTTTCCCATTTACCCTCCTTTCTTTGATTCTAAGCCGTTTTTCTGCCTTTTCCTTCAGAAAGTCAAACAGCGAATTTTCCCCAAATATTCCTCATCCAAAAAACACTTCACCTTATCCTGCCTATGTTTACAAGCTATTCCCAATTCCATCTTTTGGTTGAAAAGTCAATTAAGATTAAGTACCTCTCACAGCAGGAGCTTGAGGGTTTTTTTGAATGCATTGTAAACCCCCGGGACAGAGCTCTCTTCGGGATTATCTACTTTTATGGACTCCGGGTCTCAGAAGCAACGCTTTTGAAGCTGGAGGACGTGGATCTCCAGAGAAGACGGATTTTCATCCAGAGGGTGAAGGGAGGCATCGGAGGAGAAAGGCCGCTTTTCAAAACTGTAGAAAGCCTCCTTAGGAGATATCTCAAGAAGAGAAATCCGAGAGGAGATAACCTTTTCACTGGGAAACAAGGCAATCTCAAAAAAGAAAGGATCCAGCAGCTTTTTAAGCAATACGCTCAAAAAGCTGGACTTGATTCAAGATTTAGCGTTCACTGCTTGAGGCACTCCATAGCCACTCACCTCCTGGAAGCAGGGGAGGGAATAGAGTTCGTGAGAGACCATCTTGGTCATAAGAACATCCAGAACACGATGATCTATGCCCAGATCACGGACAGGAGACGAGAGGAGGTATATGAGAGGTTGGAGAGTAGTAGTGAGATCGCGAGGATATAGCGGCTAAAACATTAAAAATCCGTGCAAGGGGCAGATTTTGTAATTAAAGCATTCCCAACGCTATGAGGCTTAATGTGCATTATGTATATCTTTCCAAATGATGGTAGATATTTGACAGTGCCCGGTTAACAAAGGTGGTATTCCATATGGCAAGAGTTGTGAAGAATTTGTTTCTGTTGTTGTATTTAACAGGTTTAGTGGTTTTAGTGGGTTTGGTAATAGTAGTAGACTTAGCGGTGCAGCATGGGCGTAAGTCCCCAGTTATCACAAATAAGAACCCCAAGAATGAGCCGTCAACTAGCGATGTCGGAATAGATGGGGCACGGATGGTTCTTATTCCGGGGGGAGCTTTCCAAATGGGTATTGAGGAATCGCGGGCTATATTTCCATACGAGAAAAACTTCAACCCAGTACGGACGGTCTATGTAGACTCTTTTTATATAGACGTATATGAAGTGACAAATGCCCAATACCGGAAATTTATAGAGGCAACGGGGCACCCACTACCAAAGTATCCTGGTCCCAATTCAGAGGCATTGGAAAGAGAATACCCCCATCCTTGGAACGACCCCCGTTTCAATGCGCCAAATCAACCAGTAGTGGGCGTGAGTTGGTATGACGCGGTGGCATATTGTCAATGGGCAGGCAAACGTCTACCAACAGAAGCAGAATGGGAGAAGGCAGCGCGTGGGAAATTGATAGGGAAACTATATACTTGGGGGGATAGGAAGCCACTCTGCGCGGCTTACGAGTTTTGTAAGTATGAGGATACTCCGGAACGAGAGAGATCTGAGTTAGTCGACCGTTTCGGCTGCCCGCCATCTGCTTCTCCTGTAGGCGACTTCATGCCGAATGGCTATGGATTATACGATATGGCAGGGAATGTCTGGGAATGGTGTTTAAATGAATACAAGGGCGGCCCATGGGCGACGAGCCAAAAAGTTTGGAGCACATTTATCCAAATTGGCGTTACACAACCCCCTCGGTACTTCGCCGTGTGTGGCGGATCATGGCGCTCTGACGCTGATGAAGTCCGTGTAACTGCTCGTGATCTTCTCCTGGCGCATGGCACATATAATGACGTCGGGTTCCGCTGTGTAAAGAATGCACCTTAAACCAATGTAGCCCACGAAGCGTAGGAGTGTACTCTGTAAAACTATAATGAAGGTGGCTATGAATTGTAGCCGCGCGGAACTGCTTTAGTGTATGTCGTAAAGGAGTTAACATTGAGAACAGAAAATATTCAATGTTTGAATCAGGTGAAACACAAAACCGGAGAAGTCCAGAAGATACGGATGTCGTTCTTAGCAGGTTCTCTTTTACTAACCATAACCGCGTGTAGCGCAGTTTCTCAGGGCGTGCTTAATCAGGAATGGAGCGAAAACTATGCCTTGGAAGCTCAATGTGCTTCTAAGGAAATGATTGATGGCAAGATGGACACATCAGCTCCAATTAGTTACGGCAATGATGTAATGGTAGTCCTCCCCGAGAAAAAGAATATAGACAGGATTTTGATTTATAACAAAGATCTCAAATATTTCAAAGTCCTGGCAGAAGAGAAGGGCAAGTGGAAGCCAATTAAAATCTTCAAAGGCAATAGAGAAAAGATGGTTGAAATAACAACCCATCTTCTGTCCGATAAGATTATGATCCAAATCTGGGGTAAGGCTAAACCCGGGGAAATCCAGGAAATTGAATTGTACGGATTAAGTCAGGAGTTCTCTGAACAGATTACTAAAGCTAGTGATCAAGAAAATAGGGACGGAAGAGCAAAGACAAATTGTATAGGCACTCAATTCCCTGTATTTACTTCCTCCTTATTGGGTGAAACTAAATTACTAAGTCCCCCAACAGGTTTAAGTGGAAGGAATTGGAGGGGCGAAAAAGGTGTGGAATTTAAGCTCTATGCCCTTAATCTGTTTGGTGCATCTGTGGATGCCACTGCTTTAGCAGTATGTCCTGCCGTCTTGACCCGCTATACCAAAAAAAGTGATATTTTTTACCCTTATACTTCAGTAGGGGGAATAGGCGGTTTTGTAGAAAACGGGTATGGTTATGATCTCAAACCAATCAGACGTTGGATATATGGTATTGAGGCGACGACGGGAGTTGCTGTCCAGATAGGATCTGTTGAGGTCAGCTTGGATCTCGTTAGATTCTTCTGGATTAATTTTTCAGGCGGAGGTGTGGGAAGGAGAAACGAGAGTATTGCTGGCTTCTTTCCTCTGGACAGAGGTGCGGGAAGCGAAAGTATTGGCGGCTCCTTCCCAGAGGGTATTGGCGGCTTTATCCCCGTGGGCGCGATGCTGAATATTCACATTTTCTTCTAATTCTAGCATTCTCGCAGCGATTGCTTAGTTTGACTCTCAGATAGGAGATGACCCTTATCTTTAAGGAGAGTCGAAAGGAATTTCAAGATAGTAAGAGTTGAGAGGAATTTCTAGCCGATCTGAGCTACCTTTTGAACGTGGAGTGCAATTATCCCTGTATCTACCACATCCTAACTCCTACCTCCATTACTATTGCGGCAATGCAAAAAGGAATTGCAGGATCAAGGCTTTGCAATCCTATCTCCCTCTCAACCTTTCCAAAATCCGTTACCTGCTCTGGAAACAGAATCCGTAGCTTTCAACCCTTTTCCAGACCCTTTATCCTGCATAGCATTCGGCATTCAAGTGTACAGAATCCGGTTGTCTTAACAACCCAAACCGTGCTATAATTCCTATATCTCAAAGCTACCAAACCAAAGGCAATATATTATGACCAAGCAGAAACTACAAAACCTAATAAACCAGGGCGAAGGCCAAACCCTTGAAGGGTGGGTGATGCTATGAGCCACAGAAGTGCCAAGGAGGGGGTGGGGAGGAAATAAGAGATCCATATCAATTGACCATGCCCAAAGCCGGCACATAAATTCTACAGTGCCCTCATATGCGTAAGGAGGGGAGGAAAATGAGAATACTAACCGTAATTCTGGCAAGTCTATTCTTGGTAATGCTTTCCGGGTGCGAAAAGTACTTCAACGAGCCCCCAATAATTGAAGAGGTTGCTGCAAGTAAAACAGAAGTTGGACCAGGTGATGAGATAACAATCAATGTAGTTGCTAATGACCCAGATGGTGATGAGCTAAGTTACGAGTATGAGGTCAGCGCAGGAGAAATAGAGGGCTCCGGTAGCATAGTCACGTGGATCGCACCACTGGAGGAAGGGACTTACTTCATAAATGTTATCGTTCGTGACAAATATGCTCGGACTCAGAGATCCATCACCATGACTACATCAGGAGGTTATGCTCTGCCGTTCACTAGGACTTTCATCTTAGACCATGCAACCTTTGCTCTTGTCTTTCCTGACCGTTTAGGCGGAGGAAGAAGCAACGCCACCGCTTATGGTAGTTTTACACTGCTAGCCGAGGCTACCGGTAAGCGCGATATCGCCGCTTTGAAACTTTTGGATATCGACGAAAAAGTGTCATCCTTCCCTGTGTTTTTGGACATAGATAAAGATGGTAAGATAGACACAATGGAAACTGGCGAAATTTCCATAACCATGGATAATATCGATTCCGCCCAGGGTGAACTGGACATAAAAACAGGTAACTTCTTTCTCTCTTTTCGGGTGACTCCAGAGGTGCCTCTTTTCAAAAAATACGGTATCGAGATTGACCCGGTCTATATTACAGAAAACGGTCACCTTAACTTAAAGACGGGTGTTTGGAGTGCCGATCTTTCTGATGTAATTGCCACCGGTCTGTTCTCAGGAGTCCAATATATGGCGTTAGACAAAGGTGGTGGAAGTGAACCCGAGGAACCCCCCGTATGTGAGAAAGAAGGGGACTTTGACAGTTTAGGCGCCTTGGAAAAAGCTCAAGTGGTGAAGCTCTGTCAGGAATGTCAAAGGACTGCTGAAAACAGACAACCAGGGACCACCTGGTTGATTGATATGTATGAAACGAGATGGCGGTGTGAATTGGACAGAAATCACCAGGTCTGGGTTCACTACAAGTGTAGCCGCTACAAGTGTGAGAAGTAAACGTAGAGCAAAATGTGAGGACAAACCGCACATTTGTGGGCATCGTCAAGATTGGAGATAGATCAGTAGATAAAGCCGAGAACTACAGCATAACCAAGCGTGAATACCGCATCATTGAGGCGTCAAGGGGAAACGGTAATGTACACATACTTTTTGCACTTTTATGATAATCTAAGGGCATATGAAAACTATGCCCAATTCAACTCAAGAAGAAAAATATCGCTGGATTAAACCAATCCTTGAAAAAGAAATAACTATCAAGGATATGGCTAAGGTTTGTCCCTTTTCTGAAAGAGCTCTCAAATATTGGCTAGCTGCTTACCGAAAGTGTGGACCGGCTGGACTTCAGAATAAATCTACTAGGCCTAAAACTCATCCCAAAGAAACACCAATCCGCATTAAAGAAAGAGTCATTGAATTAAGAGAAAAAACAAAGAAATGTGCCCTAAAATTAAAATGGCAGCTAGAGAAAGAGAATATCAAAATTCACAAAAATACCATTCACAAGATAATCAAAAAGGAAGGATTAACGAGAAAATACAGGGTTAGAAAATTAAAGTATAAATATATTAAAGTTCCATTAGCCCAAGGAGAATTGATTGAAATAGATGTTAAATATGTGCCTGATTTGATTAAAAATAGGCGATATTATCAATTTACAGCCATTGATTGCGCTTCCCGATGGAGGTATCTAAAAGTATACAATGATTATTCAAACTTTCATTCAATAAAGTTTCTTAAAGAATTGATTAGGATCGCTCCATTCAGAATAAGGGCGATTAAAACAGACAATGGAAGCAATTTTACCAACAGATACACTGGCTATTTAAAAAGCACTGACCCATTTAATCCAAAACTTCATCAATTTGATATTCTCTGCCAGAAATACAATATTATCCATTATTTAATTGATCCGGGAAAGCCCAATCAAAATGGGAAAGTAGAAAGAAGTCATAGAACAGACCAGGAAATGTTTTACGAAAGAAATAAATTTAGAAGCTTACAGGATCTGGAAATAAAGATTAGAATCTGGAATAATGAATACAATAATTCAGAGCATTGCGCTTTAAACGGATTATCTCCTAACGAATTCCTTAGATTATCCGAAGTGCAAAATGTCTGTGGTTAAAACAAAACCAGATTCAGCAATATCTTGATCAAACTGAACGAGGAAAGAGAAATGCCAAACACTCAGCGTGGATTCAAGTTGCCGCCGGACGTCTCTGTTCGAAAAGAACGCCTGTCCGGCACCTGGGTCTACGTGTTCCGGCATACACAGCTAGGCGACCTGGGACGCATTGTCTTTCAAGGTCGTCCCGATGGTCGGACCCACGTAACTTGTGAAGTCGCCGGTGATGCGGATGACCCCATGACTGAAAAACGGGCGGCTATTTTCAAGCCGTTAGGTACCGAGCTGACGCGTCAGCTTGATATAGCCACTGGCGGCACCGGTGAGGAGCAATCGGTTTCTCCGCCGCCGCGTCCTTCAGCATCACCGAAACGAGTCGCCACAAAGCTGATGCAATGCGAAAGGTGCGGTGCAAACGTGGCGTTACTGCTTTTCGCTGATGATGCCACCGACCGCGGTGGACTTGAGGATTATGCGCGCCTGATGTATTCGAAAGTCGTGGAACTGAATGTACCCACCTGGGTAATCGGCCCACCGATAGAGAGCGAACCGTCACCTGATTCGCCCGCGGACATCCTGAAAATCTGGCCAGAACGCGAAGCCATACGTCAATTACGCCCGGACGAGTTCAATCCAATCATTGAGGCGTTGGCTGCGACACATTGCCGTTGACAGTGTCATGACGCCCAATGCTGTCAAACAAGTGGCAGCTAAAAACTTGACTTGACGAATTGCAATAGGAGCAGCCTCATAATGTGGGTTAATCAGACCAACCCGTAAAACCGCATGAACAAAGGCTCTATAAACTAGCAAAACTTGGTGTGTCAAAGAAGCCATGATTCCGCCAAAAACACCGAATCTACGGCATGGGTTGCTCAGATATGGTAGGGATATTGGGTACTTGTGGCATCGGATTGCCATAGTATAGCAAACCTATCTCAAATCCTTCCGGAACTCACTTTCCCCAAAAGTCCAAACACTAGCCTATAACTCTCCCTACGAAACGAAAGCCTTGTGCGACGCAAAACGAAAGGGATCAAGAAACTGGCAAACAACCGGATTGACAGAAGAAAAGCGACTAAGCATTCGGATAGAGAATTGACGTATACCGTCGGAACTATTGTGCTGCTATCATTCTCGCCCGGCGTGTGGAAATGCTGTCGGATTTGAAAAGCCACCATACCCCTAAGAAGCAGGTAAAGCTGCATGTATAAATCCATTGGTGCTACCAAGCTGATACTGGTGTTTATGATCCTCCTCTCGATGGGCTGCACTGAAGATATTCCTGATCCATTGACCGAAGAGGATCTTCTGGACATCATCGGCCCGAAACCAGCTAATCCGAAGGTAATCAGTCTAAATGTAGCGGCAGGACAGGAAGTCGCAGATAATACAGTCATTACTGTAACGTTCAGTAAGAAGATGGGATCGGCGGAGGTAAGCGTTTCTGGCGCTGCGGGCACTATGAGCCTCGATGGTGAAACAGCAACGTGGACACCCACGGGAGTCATGCCACCAGGTAGTCATACATTGAACGTCACTGGCACAGATACGTATGGTCAGGTGCTGGAGGAGTTTACACCCTTCAATTTCATGGTGGTTGCACCTGACAAGGCACCACCGATGATCGTTGACCATAAATGCGACCCGAAGAACGGCGCGACCGGTGTAGATCCGGGCGATTACCCAGGGAAACTTACCATAGTCTTCAGTGAGAGAATGGCTGAGGTGACGGTGGTTGCCATCCAGCCGAATCTTGACTTCATCGAGGAACTGAGCGGAGATACTCTAAGCGTTAACCTCCTGGCAGTCAGCATACCGTTTGGGACGAAGTTTAAGCTTACACTAGCCGGCAAGGACCCGGCCGGCAACAAGCTGGCGACGCCTGAATACTCGTTCGAGACAATGAAGCCTGTGGAACGGGAATTCATGAATGAAACCAAGAAAATAGATGCCGGCACATACGCTGCCTGGTCCCTCTTTCTTCTAAAGGGTAATGAGCTTCGCGGCGAGATAAGCTGTCTCAATCAAGACATCAATGTATGGCTACTTTCACCACCAGCATATGAAGCGTTCGTTGCAGGTAAGGAATTCGTTCCATATTGGCAAGCCTCGCGCGAACGGATTGTGCAGTTTGCCTTTGATTTCACCGCGCCTGAACTTGGCTGGTATTACCTGGTGCTGGATAATAAGTTCTCTTGGTTTACATCTAAGACAGTCACTGTGGATCTTAAGATCATTGAGTAGAGGTGAGTAGAGAATAGATTTGATACTTGCTGAGGTGGCACAATACATGAGCAGGAATTAGAGTATAGCACAGTGATCAGGGAGAGGTTAGCCAGCCTCATTAACTCATGAAGCCGCTTGTGTGTAAGATGAACGAATCCTAAATATGATGCCTCTTATCACTACCCTTTACTTGCCTTTTCCTCTTCGTCTTCGACCATTGAGAGGAATTCTGACATAGTGATACTTAACGCTTTGCAGATCCTGTTCAATATAATCAACGTAGGGCTCCTGATTGACTGACAAAACTCAGGATTAGATATTAAGTAACCCATGTCATGAGTGGAAAAATCGCCCTTACAATCACTCTAACGTTGCATAAACAGGTAGATAACCCCTCACAACCCGCTTAAAGTGACTTTCAAACCCATCTTTGCAGCATCCTGGGAAGAATATGAACACACCAGGAGCATACAACCCTTAAAGATTGTCCTATCCGTTTCTCTTCCTGGAAATCAAACCATCAAGGTGAATGATCCCAGCAAACAACCTTGAAAACTGGGGACAGACGCTTACTGGTGCTTCCGAGAGACGCCATGGCAGGTTCAGGATCACTCCCGCCTATCAAACGAAGTCTTCGACATAACCGCCATCCCTTGCTTAGCGCCATCTTTACCCATCTCCAACCAATCTTCAGATAACTGCTACCCCTGAACCAATGGGGGTCTACCAGCCTCCGCTTACCCTTTCTAACGACCTCTACTCCCTGCGACACCAGATAAAGCGTCGCCACTGCTAATACCATACACAGCCTCTCCAATCCCTCCGCTGATCGGATCTCGCTACTTTCCAGTTGAAAGCCATTGGATTTATCATCCAGAAAGCTCTCCTCTATGTCAAACCTGCTGCCATACTCCTGGAAGGTCTCCAAACCAACAGGCTCATCGCTTGCTACATACCATCTCTCATCCTCTTCAGTATGGTAACCCAGTGCAAGGCACACAGGACCATATTCCTGACCAGTGAGATACACATGATTCAGAAACACTGCATCTCCTGGCTGAAGTGGGAACTCATCCACACTGCGCCATTGCCCTTTGCTATACACCAGAAAGCTGGATTTGATCCGAATCCGAAAATGCCATCCCAGTGTCTTAACATGCCCCATCAGTCCCGTGTCGGCAAACCCCCTGTCCGCCAGAAGAACCACCTTCACCCCCATGGGGAGAAGCTTAGCAGCATAATCCAGAAGCTCTTTGTATACCTGGTAAGACACGTTGTTGCTCTTATGCTCTAACACCTTCCAAACCACTGGTACGGCGCGTCCCCGAAACAATGCCGAAATCCGAATCAGGCAGTAATCTTCAAGAAGCCTGCTGGTATCAAGAATCAGATACAATGTGTGATTGCCCCATTCTGATAGTGCTCTCTCTATCAGTGGCCCATATAGACTGTTGACATTGATACGGTTGTTATAGAGCCATCTCTGAAAGCGTCTTTGAATGCTTTGAGCATATTTGGCTCTGCTTTCCACATATGGTATCCACGCGGTCAGGCTTATCTTTCCTGACCGGATTATTCCTACCACCATCCAGACCAGTGTATACATATGTCTCACATCAAGCCATCTTTTGTGTTGACTTAGAATCTCGACTATCGTATTATAAAGCCGTGATTTTACTTTCATGTATAACCTCCTTCGACTTATTCTAGTTATCTGAGGGGTGCACATAAATAATAAAGTATTGAAAATACAAGGGATAAGGCATATCATTATAAGGAAGACACAAGAAACAAACACCTTATTATTGCATGAAAGGAACTTCAGATGCCTTATCCAAAGCAACAAGATTATATCAGTTTCCTGTTTCGATTGATAGATGAGTTTGAGTCATCCACCCCCAAACCAAAACGACGTGGACGACCACCTGAACATAAGAACCGTTCCTTAATATGCTTCTTTGTGATAATGATACTCAAGCGATGCTTTGCCTTTAAGGCTATGCATCGATGGTTAACACAGCACCCACAAGAAGCTATTGAGCTTGGTTTTTCTCATATTCCACCACGTCAAACCCTATCTCGTCGTTATAAAGCGTTATATGAAACAATTAAGCAATTCGCTATGTTTGCTGCTCAATGGGCTTCCCCACTGGGTGAAGAGTTCCATAAGGAAGTGATATACGAAGACAAAAGCCTTTTCAAGGCTAGAGGGCCTGTTTGGCATAAGAAAGACATGCAGCAGAACCGTATTCCAGATAACCTTCGTGACCTGGACACAGATGCTACATGGTCTAAGAGCGCATATCACGGCTGGGTGTTTGGCTATGGCTTGCATACCACCTGCACATCCAGTGGATTTCCCATAATGTTTTATGCTGATACGGCTTCTGTGAGCGAGCATGAGGTTATAGAGTTAAAGAAAGAAGCCATATTATCCAATAACACAGGCTATCTGGTAACGGACGACGGATATACGGATTTAGACAAGGTAAAGGAATATGCCACTAAAGGTTTACTGCTTATCACCCCAGCAATACGTGTAAAGAGGAAAGAGGGAGGATCATATCGCCAGTTCACCAGAGAGCAAATGTCAGCAATGTCTATAAAGAACCGCAAATCAGTCATTGAGCCTGTGTTCGACCTTATCAGTCATTTACTTGATACAAAGAGCAATCATAAGCAACTGCCACAAAAGGGCAGAAGCAATGTAAGAAGCTTCTTAGGTTTTGGGGTGATATTAACACAGTTA
>Ga0315314_1000704_pt1 | contig 33849 bp, 33 predicted proteins | sample TDP9_MG_FD_203631 | JGI IMG/M metagenome (GOLD analysis project Ga0315314, IMG submission 203631) | Freshwater sediment microbial communities from Lake Towuti, South Sulawesi, Indonesia - TDP9 | ecosystem: Environmental > Aquatic > Freshwater > Lake > Sediment | place: Indonesia: South Sulawesi... | reverse complement strand
CCAATTCACAGTAGGAATATTTTCTTAGTAAGATTTAAACTTTGTCTAACTACCATCAAAATCAAGGTTTTCGGTTGGTATGCTGGTCGTAACCCGCCTTCTGTTTGTAGAAATCGGATTTTTAGCCATTTTAACCAACTTGAAAGTTATATTTACATTGACCTTTTCTTTTAAAGTATCGGACTAAGGTATCTTCAAGAACCTTTGCCTGCATGCTATCTCTTGTAAAGTGGATCCTCAAGAAATTGTTCGATGTGAAAATTATCTTTTGATAGAATTCAATTAATTCTCTCTTTCTTTCATCTGATAATACATAGTAATCCTTTTGCTTTATCTTCTTCTCTTTCTTAATAACGGAAAGAAAAAGCCTACGGAATCTAGGTATTTTGGTACTTTTATTTGTCATACCAATTAGCTGGTCTCTTATTCTTCCTTTCACATTTTTACTTTCTCCAACATAGAGAAATTCTTTCTTTTCATAATTATAGATACCATAAACACCAGACTTTTTTGTTTCCTTTATTTCGTTTAATTTCTTTGAAAGATCCTCAGGGCTAGAGAGTGGTATTTTTTTATAATCTGTTAAGAAACCGTTGACCAATTCAAGCTTATCAATGATCTTATATTCACCAACCATTTCTTCTGGTCTAAGATCATTCCACATAACTATTCATCTCTGGCATGCCAATCTTTGATCTTAGAGTAGGTTGGTGTGCTGGTCGTAACCCGCCTTCTGTTTAACTGACGGCATTTGGCTAAACGGGCTACCCGCGCCTCGCGCAGACAGCTCCCAGGCGCCTATTTGCCCTTTCACCTCACAGGACAGCCGTTTCACCGCTTCACACCCGACCTTCTCGACAACTTAGCCGTTGCGTCATCGTTCATGCGTCGAGTGAGACGTTTCGTTTCTGCGCTGTTGCCAGGGCTCTCACCCTACACCCTTGACGAGTGTTGCGAAGTCTGCGTGGTGGGCGGAGTTTCCTCACGCTCAAAGAGCGCGAAAGCCGTCCGCCAGCTCACCAACCCAAAATATGAATGAAGACAAGGTAAGAGATAAGAATTGCTAAAATGTTACTTTCTTTTCTTGGATTTTGTCTTTCTTCCATAGTCGCATGTTTCAATGATTGGGCACTCGTAGCATTTCGGGTTCTGGGCTCTGCACGTATATTTTGCGAGAAGCCAAAACAAGCCGCCTACCCTTTCGCCTTTGTCCCATGGTATGAAATTCTGCAACGCCTGTTGAATCGTCTCATATTTTGCATCTGGCTTAACCAAGCCGAGCCGTTTGGCGATTCTGTCCATGTGAGTGTCAACCACGAACACTTGACTGTATCCGTGGCGAGTGGTGAGCAACACATCCGCGGTTTTTGGTCCTATACCAGGCAACTCCATGAACTTTTCTCTAGCCTCCGCCTTGGGTAAGGCGAGAATCGACGCGATGTTGCCATGAAACTTTTCTAGAACCGCTTTCGACACTTCTTTGATTCTTTTGGCTTTGACGTTGTAGAGTCCTCCGCTTCTTATCGCTTCCCTTATGTCGGCTTCATCTGCTTTCGCCAGAACCTGCGGCTTGACTTCGAACTTTGATGATAATCCCCTGTATGCTCTTACACAGTTGGCTTCACTCGTGTTCTGAGAAAGAACCGTTATGATGAGGTTCTTGAAAGGGTCCTTAGAAACATCTTCAGGGTACTCCACAGGCCACCATTTTGGCCCATACTTCTCCTCTAACAAGGGTACCAACTTCGGGTCCAGAGTTTTCACACAAATCCCTCCAGAAGAGGGTGTTCTAAAGTATAGATTTAAGAGTTGACCTCAACCAATAACATGTTGGTTTCGCCTCGGGCTGGCTGATGGGTTGCCGCTCTCGTATGTGTTTAAGCGTTTGGTTCGCTCTTGGCAGTTGTACATAGCCCTCTTCTTGGGCATAGTGTTGGCTTCAACCTTCTTCGCAGGTATAAACGTGGGCGCAGACACAACCGCTAAACAGGCATTAGACCAAGCGCTAGACAAGATTCCCGTTGATTTCTACGCGAGTGGTTACTACCTTTTAACGTCCCAAAACATCAGGCGCATAGTCAATAACATATCTGCTGTTTCAGACGTTGTTGGAACAGAAGCCATTTCAAGAGCCTACCCCGATGTCCTATTGCCTGGTAAAGATTACCCTGACAAATTTACGCTGGTTGGAATATCACAGGGGTCTCGCGTTTACGATGGTTGGGCAGGCGGTCCATCTTCCATAGAAGAGAACCAAACATACGTTTTCGGTTCCTCCTATACTGGGATATTGAAGCAAGGAGACATTATTCAGGTCAATATGACTCTGCCTATTTGGAGACCAGAGTTTCAAAACACCACTTTCGTTAGTTTCACCCTCAACCTCACTGTTGCAGGATTCGCTCAACTTGACGATAAGGCATCGGCAATCGCACAAGGTCGATATTACGCCTATGACGTTAGCCCTCTTCTTGGTCCAAGCGTCATCGTGCAGCCTAGTTATGTTGAGGATATCTTGATAGTAGACTGGAATAAAACTTTAGCTGGGTTCATCGACGTCTTCCAGGAGTTGTCTCAGTCTTACATCTACACTGACATCCTCGTGTATGTTGACCGAGACTCACTGATTAGTGTCTGGGACATCGCGGGGTCACTACAAAGACTCGATGTAATAAAACGAAAGATTCAACAACAGATTGATATGACTGGTTTCGGCTTGTACGTGACGGGCACACTTGATTCCGTTCTAATGTTCGCCCAAATTAGCGTAAGCTTAATGCGATTGGTTTTTGTCGGAGTCTCTCTCCCAGTGTTTTTCGTAGCATGGTACATGGGCACAACTGTTTCAGACGTTTCTTTCAACCTGAGACGCCGCGAAATTGGTTTACTGTTAACCAAGGGGTTCTCGAGGGGTCAACTCTTCCGAATGTTTTTGAGCGAAGCCTTGCTCATCGGGCTGGCTGGAGGCGTTATCGGAATAGTTCTGAGTCTGGCTTTAAACCCCGTGTTTGTCAGAGCCGTTGGCGGTGAATTCGCTGGCGTACCCGTAGTTGGAATTGACACTGCCATTTTAACGGTTGTTTTCAGCGTGGGCATAATCATTCTAGCCGTTTTCAGGCCTGCCCGAAGAGCCTCGAACCTATCCACGGTTGATGCCCTGCGTGAGTACATTTATGTTGAAGAGGTTAAGCCGTACAAGAAGTTGTGGCCTTGGGTTGCCTTCATTTTAGGCTCATACAAGATGGTCATATTACTGCTTGGTGTAAACCTGCTAAACGAAGTCTCGAGGTTAGCTATGAGTGGTGCAAACTTCCTCCTCATCCTTTTGGCAAGCGTATGGGCTTTCTTTGACTATATTGTGTTGACCGCCATTGGACCAGTGCTCTTCTTCTGGGGTTGCACAAAAATTTTCATACGAGGCTCTTTGAAGTTTCAAGAACTCACCGCGAAGGCAGCCAAATTTTTGGGCGACTTGGGCGTGTTGGCTACAAGAAACGTTCAGAGGAATCCAGCTCGTGCCGCTTCCATCGCTTTCTTAATAGCTCTAATCATTGGCTACGGCATTCAAGTCACTGGAACCTTAGCAAGCGACCAAGACTACAACACTCGCTTAGTCTACGCCGGTGTGGGCGCTGACGTGAAAGTTGAATTAGGTTCGCCAGTCAATGTTTCGGCTACATGGGAATTGGTGAACAAGATACGCAGCAATGTGTCAGGTGTCGCATCCACAACTGGAGAATACTCTCTGTACGGCACATCAAACTTTGGAGGATTACAACTGACGGTTGTAAACACAACCGATTGGCTCAACACAGCCTACTATGAAGACGGCTGGTTCAGCGGTAATGACATCAAGACAGCTTTTCAACACCTAGAGTCGGATAATCACACTATCATTCTGGACCGTGACATCTCCGAACGCAACAGTCTGCGCTTAGGTGAAAAGATCAGGGTAAGTTTCAGCTTGGAAAGGTTTCCCGGCGAGCACCTCGCAGAAGATTTGACCATTGTCGGATTCTTCGGCGTTAAGAAACCCGAGTCGCCGTATTTTGGACCAGGGGGCATTTACACTTCTTTGTCTTATGTTTCTCAGGGACTGTTCCACGAGTTAGGTCAAACCATTAGAAACTCTGCCACAGCCAGAATACTTGTTAAGTTGAACAGTGGAGCGGACGGGGTAAAGGTGGCAACTGATATTAAAACGCTTGTGGGTAAAACAGGATTGGTGTATTCTGTTTCTGAACAGCTTCAACAGCAACAGAGCAACATCATGTCCACAGGAACTTTAAACGTTCAGCGCTTAGGCGTTGCGTTCGCGATTTTGGCAGCATCTGTAGGAACCGCCCTAGTAACACTTGTTAGCCTAAAAGAGAGACAACGGGAAGCCTCCATAATGAGCGTGCGTGGACTCTCATTCAAACAATTGACGACTATGCTCTTAACGGAAAACTTAGCTGTTGTCACGTTCGCCCTTTTACTCGGAGCCATAGCTGGTCTAATAATAGTTTACGGAAATGTTGTTTCTTTCAGCTCAACTGCCCCCTCTATGGTCACAAAACGATTAGTCTTTCCACCAGACGCTTTGTTAATAATATCCGCCTCTTTTGTTTTGGTGTTCGCCTCAACTATCATACCAGTCATATTCATGACGCGCAGGTTCATGTCAAGATTAGAAAGGGTGGTTCGGCAGGCTTGAAAGGTGCAGAAATAACGGTCAAAAACCTAGTTAAGGCATATCGCCTTGGCAGAGTGGAAGTTCAGGCTCTACGTGGACTTAGCATGTCAGTTAAAGAAGGCGAAGTTGTCTCCATAATCGGACCAAGCGGAAGCGGAAAAACTACACTGCTCAACATTGTTGGTGGTTTAGACACGGCAACAGCGGGCACAGTCGTGGTTGGCAACATGGAAGTGACAACGCTTTCAACATCGCAACTCATCGATTATCGACGAAAAACTGTGGGGCACATCTTCCAGACCCTCAACCTGATTCCCACTCTAACGGCTGCAGAAAACATCGAGTTGCCAATGATTGCAATGGGAGCTTCCAAAAGCAAGAGAAACGAACGAGTCAAAACGTTGCTTGAAGTTGTAGGTTTGACCGCTAGGGCCAGCCACAAACCCGACGAATTGAGTGGCGGCGAACAACAGCGTATAACTATGGCTGCAGCTTTGGCAAACGACGCCCCCATTATTTTGGCGGATGAGCCAACTGGAGAGTTGGACACAGTCAACGCCAAGATTGTTGTCGAGTATCTCGTGAAAATAAGTCGGGAACTGGGCAAAACCATAGTTATGGTGACACATGACCCGAACGTGGCAAGGCACGCGGACAGAATCTTACGCATCGAAGACGGCACCATTAAAGCAGCGCTCACACCAGCTCAAATTGTAGAGCCCGTCGCAGCCATATCTTATGTTGACCAGCTTAGAGCTAGACTTGCAGATATAGACGCTCAACTCGAAACGTTAGACCAAGAGTTCAAGGCTGGCAAGATAGGAGGCGACGAATACGCAGAGCAGAGACAACGCCTCAAACAAACTAGGGCTGGTTTAGAGGACGAATTACACCGCATGGGCGTGGTTACCTAAAGTTCTTTCAATCCAAGCTTCTATGAGAAAGCGATATATCAGAGGTTGCAGTTTCTCAAGTTCTCATGAATCTTTGGAAAGACATACCCGCAGGCGACAACCCTCCAAGCCTAGTCAACGTGATTGTTGAGGTTATCAGCGGGTCAAGAGACAAGTATGAATACAAAGTCGATTGGGAAGCCTTTGTCCTCGACAGGGTCTTGCACTCCTCGGTTGTTTTTCCAGTGGAATATGGATTTGTTCCACAGACATGGTTCGACGACAACGACCCATTAGACATCATGGTTCTAAGCAACGAACCCCTAGAAGTAGGCTGCGTAATCAAAACCCGAGTCATCGGCGCCCTAATCATGGAAGACGAAGAGGGAGAAGACCCAAAAATACTGTCAGTGCCCACTGGCGACCCAAGGTTCGACGGATACAACGACCTCGCTGACGTTCATCCTCACAAACTGCGAGAGATTCAAGAGTTCTTCGAAATCTATAAGAGGCTAGAACCCAAAAAATGGGTGAAATTTAAAGCGTGGAAAAACACTGAAGAAGCCAAAAAAACAGTTAACTACGCATTGAACCTATACAAACAAAAGAAGGCTTCAGAAACTAAAAAGTAGATTGACTCTTTAATCGCATTTTTCTTCGAAAGAGAGGAAGCCGCTCTAAAACGAAGTAGTAAGCAGAAGACCTATAATAAACAATATGAAACCGACAATGCCAAATTGAATCCAGAAGTCCACCTGCTTCGGTCGGTCTCTCCGTATTTCCTGAGAAGCTGCACGAACAGACTGTGACCAAGGAAAACCTATTGTACCTCTCTGAGGAAGCGTCGTGGTTCCCAGAACTCCAAAAAGCATCATTGCACCACCTTCTATAACCAACACAAGCCACAGGTTTGATAATGCCTCTCTGCTGGTTAAGAGGCTGTACAGTCCTAGTCCAATGAAATCGGAAATCAGTATGGCCACGGCTACAATAATTATTCTTAAGGCGATTTTCATCAGGCTCTTACTGAGGTCGCCCACAGGGTCGCATCCTTAGCCTTTATCCACTTATGCCCTTGGGTAAGTCTGCTTTTAGGTGTTTCGTCCAACAGCTGACTTGTTGTATCTAACCGTTCCGCCCACTATGGTCATCTCCACCTCAATGTCCTTGATTTTCTCAGGCGCAATCTTGTGTGGGTCATGGGACAAAACCGTAAAATCAGCAAGTTTACCCGTTTCAATGGAACCCTTAACGTTTTCTTCAAAGGACAGGTAAGCCGCGTTGATTGTGTATGCTTCGAGGGCTTCCTCCACCGAGATTCGCTCTTTTGGAAATGACCCTCTCGCCACAGCAGCCCAAATGCCTAAAAGTGGACTTATGGGTTCTGCTGGAGCGTCTGAGCTGCCAGCCACCAGAATACTGCTCTTTATGAGTGATTTGAAGGGATATGTCCATCGGGCTCTTTCTGGTCCCAAACGGTTGGTCACCCAGAAATCAGAGACCACAAAGTGTGGCTGAATGCAAACCATCAAGCCAAGCGACCTAATCCGCTCAATCAAACCTGGATTCAAAACCGAAACATGCTCTACACGGTGCCTGCGTTTTCTAATAGCCGCTTCGCCTAAAGCCTCTCTGAAAGCCAGTAACGTTTCTTTTATTGCCAAGTCGCCGATAGCGTGAACCGCAACTTGGAAACCCGCATCGTTCACCGTCTTAATCATCATTTTTAGTTCGTCTCGACTGTGATTGAGCATTCCTCTCGTTGACGGCTCATCAGTATACGGCTTTTGCAAAGCCGCTGTTCGAGCTCCAAGTGAGCCATCGGCGAAGATTTTGACACAGCCCAGTTTTAAGAAGGGGTCGCCAAATGTCTTGTTTTTAAAGTTGCCAAAGTATTCCATTGGAACCACCAAGTAAACTCTGAGAGGCAGTTGGTTCCGTTTTCTGAGCGTTTGCAAAGCTTTGATTTCATTGGGTTTGTAGGCGAACCAGTGAACGCTTGTCAATCCCGCCTTAACAGCTTCAGCACACGCCAAACTACAAGCCGTAAGCATGTCCTCTTCGCTTGGTTCTGGCAGGTTCCAAACCATGTCCATCGCATTTTCCCGCAGAATGCCCGTTGGCTCGCCGGTTTTCGAGTCTTTGTCAATCAGCTCGCCCCAAGAAGTGGCTGTTTTCTTGTCTATTTTGGCGATTTCTAAGGCTCTGCTGTTTGCCACACCCACATGTCCACAGACTCGGTTGAGAAGGACTGGATTTTCGGGTGAAACCTTATCTAAATCCCAGCGGGTTGGATATCGCTTTTCTTTGAGGCGGTCTTGGTCCCATCCTCGTCCTAGAATCCACTTTCCCTTTTCTGTTTCTTGCACTTTCACTCGTAGCTTGAGCTGAATCTCTTTGATTGAGGAAACATCTCTCAAGTCCAACCATGGGAACGGATGACCAAGCGCAATCATGTGAGCATGGGCATCGATTAAGCCTGGAACAACAGTTCTCCCGTCTAAGTCTATGACTTTTGTGTTTTTGCCAATCAATCGCTTGATTTTGCCGTTTGTACCAACTTGAATTATCTCTCCGTCCTTGACTGCAACTGCTTGTGCCTTAGGTTTCTGCTTGTTCATTGTAATTATGTTGACGTCTGTTAGTACCATGTCTGCGGGCATTTTCCTCAACTTCTTCACTCCTTTTCTATTTGGAGCCTAATCGAAACTCATTGCAGAAACCTAAATCGGCTAACCCCGCAAAAACACTTTAAACAGCAACTTCAAATAGTTAGCGTAGTCGAACCCTATTCAGGTTTTTATTCTGCCAAGCATAACGTCTAATCCGAGGTGATTCACCGTAACCGCAAGCCGCGCAACGCTTCTGAGTCACGTTGTAGGCTCTTCTACCGCAGCGGCGACACCTAATATGCACTGTTTTGCCCATGCGGCGACCAAAAGAAGGCGTGCCCTTGTTTATTCTGCCCATAAAAACCCCTTATTCACAATCATAGTCGAAATCAAAGCGGTTAACGCGGCGGTGGAGAAATAAGGATGACGTTGTCGCCTCGAACAATAATGACGCCGAGCTTCCGCACGTTTTCAGCATTCGTGGTGTCCTCGGTTTCCTCCAAAACCAAATTCAAATGTTGGTCGTATCCCTTGAGTCTTCCACGTATGCTCTTGCCACCCTTAAGTCGTACAAGGACAATCTTCCCGAGGCTTTCTTCCAAAACCTGTGTGGTCATTTCACTCATGCGCAACGCCTTCCCAAACCATTTCAAATCTCGCCTTTATAGGTGATAATCAAATAATTTAAAGGTTGTTGCACTCACAGAAGGCAGTTACAAATGTCAGAAACCAAACACAGGCGTTTCCTAAGGGAAAAAGAAGCCGCACAAGTACTCGACGAGTTCTCCCAGAAACTGAAGGTTGACATCAAACAGCTGCTAGACGCAAAAAAACTAGGCATAGAAATAGCCGAAACCCCAACCGCCAAAATCTTCTTCATCGATGATAAGCCTCTCATAGCCAACTTCAAAGACATCCTGGTTCCAACTTTAAACTTCGACAAGGCATTAAAGCTTCTTCCAAAAATCACTGTGAACATGGGCGCGGTTCCACACATCTGCAACGGCGCAGACCTCATGGCACCGGGTGTAGTCAAAATCGAGGCAAGTTTCAACATGAACGACTACGTTCTGATCATCGACGAGCGGCATCAAAAACCCTTAGCCATCGCCATCGCCCTAACAGACTCAAAAACCGCACGCAACCTTCAACACGGAAAAATAGCCAAAAACGTACACTATGTTGGCGACAGCCTCTGGAACCAGCTTAAGAGGGCATAAAACCAGAAATTTATCAATTTATGTTACAAAAATAATATTTATAACATTGTGAATGCTACTTTAAATTAGAAACAGCAAAGGAAAACAAAACTTTGACAGAGAAGAATCCCGCGACCTGCCCAGGCATATCACAGTTTATGAGACCGACGCCTTCCTACTTTAAATGCCCCAAATGTCACGGAGACGTGGAGATTTGGAGCGATGAGGAAGAGACGCCTTGCCCCAACTGTGGAACCATGGTTTCAAGAGGCAAAATTCAATCCTGTCTTGACTGGTGCGAATTCGCTGACAAATGCAAGGTCCTAATAGACGCGAAGAAGAGGGAAATGGGCGAACACTAGAAACATCCTTCGCGCGCTTTAACAGTTTGCCCATTTTTGTTAGGAAAATGTAAATAAATGGCTGAGAAGCGTGCTTCATTATTAATTTTCATTTAATTCCACAATGATGCTTAGCTTATCAGAATAAAGGTTGACTCAGTTTTGGATGTTAGGGAAGCTTACATATTAATTAACAAACATTAAGAACTCCATCAGACAATTGTCTATCCATCAGACAGTCAGTCCAGTCAAGAAACGTAAAGTTGTTAGAATTCTAGGTGAGTATGGAGCGGAAATGACTTGTCAAAATTGGGTAGCACAATTGGAAAGGTAGTCACAAGAATCAAAAAAACCGAGAAGCCAACGAGCGGACAGGAAGAAAAAGTGGTTTCCACTGCGCATCCAGATAAGGTTTACTTGAAGGCTCTGCCGCTGCGAGCTTTAGAAGACGTGAACATGATTAAGCAAGAGGTGAAGTCTGGAAACATACTGATTTTGAAGGTGAGCCCGCTGGCCAAAAAGAGCATAGACGACGTCAAACAAGCTGTGAGCGAGCTTCTCGAGTTCACTCAACTCGAAGGGGGAGACATAGCCCGCTTAGGCGAAGAACGAGTTGTTGTGACACCTAGTTTTGTCAGGATATGGAGAGAAAAAACCTCAACGCCAAAAGGAACACTGCCTACCGCAGCCTAATTGTTTCTAATAAACTCGGCACTACAACATCGGTTTTGTACACTCTACGGAAGAAATCAGCCACACTGAAGCATTTGGCTTTCTCTCCGTGACCCACTATAATTCTTTCAGGCTTAGGCGTGGTCCTGCGAATATAATTCATTATCTGCCTTCTATCGGAATGCCCCGAAAACCCCTCAATAGATTCCACGCGCAACTTCACCCTGAGAATCTCCATTTTCCCCCCACTATTTATTATCGGCGTCTCAGTCAAGCCCCTCTGAACCCTTCTCCCCAAAGTTCCCTCGATTTGATAACTCACAAAAATTATCGTGTTACGTTCGTCTGAAGCCAAGTTCTTGAAATATTCAATGATAGGACCGCCTTCCAACATGCCAGATGTGGCTATGACTATGCAGGGTTCACCTTCTATTATCTCCTGCCGAGCACTCGGATGCTCCACGATGGTGAAATAGTCAGACTGAAACGGGTTCACACCCTCGTGCAAAATGCTGTTTCTCACTTCTCTAGCCAAATACTCCGGATAAGCCGTGTGAATGGCTGTCGCCTCAGAAATCATGCCCTCAATGAACACCGGCGCCTCCTTAATCAACCCCTGACGCATATAACCGTCCAAAATTAACATGATTTCCTGGGCTCTGCCCACAGCGGGCACAGGAATTAGAACTTTGCCGCCTTTTTCAAACGTTTGATTTATGATCGCTGCGAGTTTTTCTTCAGCCTCAAGTCTGGACGGCATAACGTCTTGTGGTGCGCCATACGTGCTCTCTGTTATTATGGTCTCAACTCTGGGAAATTCCGTAGCCGCAGGCTCAAGCAGCATGGTTTTGGCAAATTTATAGTCACTTGTATACACCACATTGTGCAGTCCCTCGCCGATGTGCAGATGAATAACAGAAGAACCGAGGATATGCCCCGCGTTGTGTAGTGTTAAACGAACATCAGGAGCTATGTCGGTGACCACGCCGAAGCGTATTGGAATCGTGTGCAGCACCACTTCACGCACATCTTTCTGGTCGTAGGGCGCCATAGCCCCTTGTTTGCTCAGCACATCGAGGTAGTCTAGTTGAAGCAGAGTCATCAGGCTTGATGTTGGCGCCGAACAATAAACCGGACCGTCGTATCTATACTTGAACAGAAAGGGAAGCACAGCACAGTGGTCAAGGTGGGCGTGACTGATAACCACTGCGTCTAGACAGTCTGGGTCAAATTGAGGTGCGTCGAGTCTTGGAAAGGCGTCAAGTGGATTCGCCGCACCAGGGTTGATGCCACAGTCGAGAAGCACGTTGCTTTCTCTTGTTTGAACAAGCATTGCAGATCTGCCTACTTCTTGGAAGCCGCCTAAAGCAGTCAATCTTATGTCTCCAATCCCGTGGATTGTGGGTCTGAAGATTCTTTCGCCAACATTGCGGAGTATACGGTCTCTTTCTTTGCTTTCAGAGTGCAGGAAGTGGCGCATGTGTGCCATGATTTTTGACGGAATAGGAGGGCTTCTGAGAACTCGTGGTCTCCAACGCGTCTGCTTTATGATTTCGTGCAAGACTGCGCCATTTTTGCCTATGACCAATCCTGGTTTTTTCGCTTCTACTATGACTTCGCCGAGGCTTGGGTCAAAGTTTACTCCGGTGATTTCGGCTTCTTTGGAGACTATCTCTTGAATTAGCTTCTCGGTTTCTTTTTCATTCAGCCTTACTGAGGGGTCTGACCTCACGACGATTCTTTTTCTTATGAGGTTGACGATTTCAGCTACGACGTAGCTCTGTTCGATTAGCACCTCGGGTTTTTTTGTGTAAACTGCCAGTGTGGGTCCTTCGAATTCAATGCGGGTTACCTCAGCTTCTTTTGGAACATGCTCTAGAATGGTTTGGCTTATCTCCAGCTTGCCCTTGTCGTAGGCAGTCACGCTTGTTTTTCACTCCGATTTTTACGAGTTAGCCATAATGTTTCGTTTTTCTTTTTCGTTGAGTTCTCTGTAGCCTTTTTTGTCTATGACGGAGATGTCGAAGCTGTCGCCGGTGGCTGCGTTTCTTCTCATGGCTGAGTCAACCGCTTTCACTACAACGCCCAACATGTCTTTGATTGCGGCGTCTTGTTTGTATTTGTCTTCCAGCACTCCGTAGGCGACGGGTGAACCAGATCCTGTTGCAACGCATTTTTCTTCAGTTATGCTGCCGAACGGGTCGATTGAGAACACGTGTGGTCCAGTGGTGTCTACGCCTCCGATTAGGATTTGTGCAATCAGTGGTGCGTATCGTGATGAGAACAGTAGGTTGGCGATGAGGCGGGCGGCTGAGCTAACTGGCATTGGTCTTGTCATGTTTATTCGGTATAGTTCGGCGTTTGCTTTGAGGATGTCTACGGTTCGTTGGGCGTCGGCGACGTTGCCCGAGATGGTCATGGCTAGGTGGTCGTCGATTTTGTAGACTTTTTTTCCTTTGCGGTGGGCTACGAAGAAGCCCATGGTGACTCTTGTGTCTGATGCTAGGATTACGCCGTCTTTGCAGACGACTCCGACTGTTGTTGTTCCTTTTAGGGCTAATTGATTTGGTGTGTTTGACATATTTTCTGTTTCCTCCCGAAACTTTCGTTAATGCGGATGTTTAAAATTTGTCGGGAATAAACGCATTGTATTCATAAGTGACTGATTAATTAGCGTTACGGTTGTGAATTTGGTTACTTTTGGTTGTTAGTTGTTTTTAGTTGTTGGATTTCGTTGGCTAAAGCAAAATAGGGAGGGCAATAATGCTGGATGGTGGTGGCACGTAGCAATTTGCCATCACCACCACACAGTCACAACTCAACAACAAAAAAAGCACACTATGAACATAATATCGCTGAACGTCATTTTTAGCAACATTGAAAATGCGCTTAAACCAACCTCAAGCACAAAAAAGAAGCAACAATCAAAAACAAAAACCAAAAACCAAAACACAAACACTCATATTTGGAGCCTATAGTAGACTAGGGGTCTACTCTGAGAGTTTTTGAATTTCACTCTACCGCTCTTAAGAAAGAGCTAGAGGTTCTCAATGTTTGTGGCTACTCTATCCAAGGTCTTAACGAAGGGGTGGTCAGGGTTCTCTAAGATAAACACGTTAGAGTTGCCTGTCCGCAGTATATCGCAGAAGCAGGGAATCATCTCAATCATGGGTAGATTATAGCTATTAAGAAGTTTTTTGGCCAAGTCAGAGCGTTCTGTTTTTGAAGTCAAAACCTCGTTGAGCACTTTGTTCATTATCAGTCCTGTTTTCTTTTCGAAGAGGTCGTAGAGTTCATCAATCATTCGTTGAGTGCCCTTGATGTCTGATATATCTGTGCCTGACACAACCAAGACAACATCGGCGCTAACAATAGCGTTAATCGAGGAATACTGTAAGCCCGGGCTCGTGTCAAAAATAACATAGTCTAAGCTCATGTCGCTGAGAAGCGACGTCTTCAATGATAGAAGCCTGCCCAAGGCTTTCATCTCCCATTTTCTATCCTTAGCCGTCATTTCTCGGATGGCTTCGGTGCTGGGATTCGCCAATCCAACTAGAAGTCGACCTTTCTTCACGTGTGCTTGTGTTAAGTCAACGAGGACCTTTTTTATTTCACACACACCGTTAAGATAATCGTTGAGCCAATAATCAGTGTCATGCACTTTGAATATGGCTTGAAGGCTGGGCGCCCTAAAGTCTAAGTCTAGTAAGGCGACGCTTTTGCCTCTGTTAGCATATAACGCTGCCAAGTTGAGGGACAACAACGTCTTTCCAGTTCCGCCCTTGTAAGAGTGAATGGCTATGATTTTTCCCATGGCTCCTTCACTCCATCATGGTTTTCCTCTCTCTCAACGTAAAAGTATGCCTTACGCCCTCGCCTCTCCTTCTTCACATAACCCATCAAAACCAACTGATTGAGATAGCCACTTTCAACCGCCCTCGCCCGCTTAGTCTGCTCAGCCACCTGGTCAGCCGTTGCATTGTCAAGCTTACACAAAGTCACAGCTGTCTTACGCAGGTGATCGGGCAGAGACAAAAGAGTCATAACATCTAAAACGTCGGGCACGCCATCCTGCGTCACACGTTGCCCATGCTTCTGAAGCTCAATCATAACCTCCATCTTCTCGTTGAGACTGTCAAGGCACTCCTTAATCTTCTGCAACAATGTTGTTGAGATGGCGTCAACCTTTCTAGGAAGACTCATGTGGCTCAGTTGCCTCTGTTGTGTTTTACGCGTCTACAGAAAAGAAGGGATGACGCATCTATTAAGTATTACGATACACTCTTATGTATTCTCAATTAAACGACAAAACATAGAAAAAGCATATAGCTACGAATGCTCAGCTTCCAGCTTAGTCGTGTTTATAGCGTTCCATTCTGGACCATGCTAGGCCGCCGATTAATATTGCGATTAGGAAGAGCCAGAACATTAGCACTAACGTTTGTGTGGCGTTTACGGTTATTTCTTCAAACAATGCAGGTTTTCTCCTTTCTCTCTTCAAAAATATCTTTAGACGTTGGATGTTTAATAAGGAATGTTTCAGGGTTTAGGATGTTACTGAAACCAGAATATTATTGTTTGTGACTAGGCTGGGATGGGTTGGTTTGGGTGCATAGCAGGGTTGGCTGGAGGCGTTGGGGGATTTGAAAATTCTCAGGGTAGACCCCTAGTTTACTATATGATCCAAATTTGACTGGCGTTAGCTTTGTTATTCTGAGAAGAATATGCGCTTCTTTGATGCGCCCCTAAAGTATATTGGAACCGCTCTAACCACATCTCTGTCAACGATTATGCCGATGATTTTTCCTTTTTCCTCAACGGGAAGCCTTCGAATATTCTTCTTAACCATCACTTCAATTGCTTCATCCAAGCTGGTTTGACTGTTAACAGTTATTACCGGAGTCGTCATAATGTCTTCCACAGTGATTCTCTTAGGGTTCAATCCTTTGCTGAGAACCTTTTCAAGCAGATCAGCTTCAGTGATGATTCCTGCGGTGGGACCCAGCAAGGCGTCTTCGTCCCTCCTAACCAGCAGCGAACCAACCTTGTGTTTAGCCATCAACTTTACTGCTTCGCTCACCAACATGTCTTCTTTCACGTCGATTGCTGGACGCAGAATCTCCCTCACAGTAACCTCTTCCGTGTCGCTCATCCAGCCCTCACACATTGTGTAATTCTCTTGGGCAAGGTTTGGTTTCCTCTTAACATTAAGTTCAATGCGGTCATTTTTGTTTGCCAAAATCACAGGAGGCTTGACGTCAAAATAGAACTTTGACACAGATTCCTTAACTATGGTCTGAGTCTCAACCTGGTCGCACGTCCTCAAGAGGTCTCCGACTGTTCGGAAGGTTCTGCTGAAACTCTCTGCGGCGCTGAACACGCTGAAAACTATATCTGCTTGGTTTTTTTCAATGGGGTTTATGAGGGTTACTATGACTCTAGATATTGCAATTGTTTTGCTTGGCAGTTTAGTCCACTTGAAGATGTAGGGAAAATCTTGGATGCTTTCTAGGTTGGGTGTGCTCACTCGATACTGGGTTCCCTTAACAGCAAAACTCACGGGTTTCACCATGTGATAAGAGAATAGGAAACCAAATATATGATTTACTAGTTTTTGGTCATAACTTTCTCCCACAAATGATAAGAACTAAAGCGGCAGACATTTCTAGGAAGCGTAAATTTTCCTATTAAAGGAGGTGAAAGGTTGAAGTTTAGTGATCTCATTCTGGCTGTGGCCATTGTGGCCGTGATTTATGTTTTGGTTTACTTTGTGTTGGGCATAGCGTTGATTCCGTCTATAGGTTCTTATTGGGGACTCAACTCTGCAGCTATCATATCCATATTAGTCGCCGGGTTAGTTGTGGGATACGTTTTTGCTGGAAAGATACAAGAAGAATCCAGAACAAGAGCGGTTGGGAAAATAGCAGTTTTGCTTGGAGCAGTTACGTCGTTTGGTGCGATGATGACTGTTTCTGCCAATGTCTATTATAACGCTTGGGTTACGGAATACTTGCAGAGTACGTTCTCTACGGGTGCGTGGACAACAATGGATTGGTACGTTTATGGGCAGTTGGTGCTAGCTGGTGGGGTGGCTCTCAATGTCGTTTTGGCGCTGGTGTTAGGTTTCATCGGGCTCTATGCTGGTTCGGTGCTTAGGAAACCAGCAAAGACCCAAAAATAGCTATACGATAATCATACCACTCCAGCCTTATTTTTTAATAGTTCACTCATGTATTTATTCATTCGAACATCAGGAACAGAACAGGTGGAAGCCAAAACGCCCGAGGAAACTTTGCCAGAATATGTCCGAAAACGCGTGCTTATCTTAGGCGTCGGTAACATGCTGTTCGGTGACGACGGGTTCGGTCCCGCAGCTGCTGACTACCTGCTAAAGAACTGCAAGGTTCCAGACGACGTATATGTCATGGACGTGGGAATCGGAGCGGGAGACGTGCTCTTCACGGTGGGCTTGAGCCAAGTAAAGCCCGAAAAAATTATTGTTCTCGACGCGGTTGACGTAAAAAGAAAGCCTGGAGAAATATTTGAGTTGTCAATAGACGACTTGCCAGCAAACAAAATCACAGATTTCTCACTGCACTTGTTTCCAGCCGCGAATCTGTTGAAGGAATTGAGAGACCAGATGGGTGTTGATGTTGTTATTTTGGCGTGTCAAGCAGAGAGAATGCCAGACGCTGTGAGCCCAGGGCTCTCTGAATCTGTTAAGCAGGCACTGCCCAAAGCAGCAGAAAAGGCGTTGAAGTTAGCTGAAAAACAGCTCCCTTGAGAAAAACTGATTAGCGTTTCCTTACTTCTCATTAACCAAGAGTGAAAACCCGTGAGAAGAGCATTGTCAACAGTGGAATACGAACAGATGAAGGGCAAAACATTTACCGAAATACGAGTTGAAGAGAAACTCTGCGAGGTATGCGACAAACCACTCAGAACCGTAGAAAAAACGCTCAAAACCGTTCAGATCTCCGACTACAACAGCTACTCAAACCTGCTGACCAGACAGAAAGCCCACGACCGCGTAGAAGTAGACCTCGAAGAAAACAAAATTTACGTGTATCACCACGACTATCCTGGCGAAGTGCATCCGGGCTGCATTGAAAAATTGTAAAAAACCTACGATTTAACCGACTTTGTAGAGGTATCCGTCCTCTTTTTCTCCAGCCTCAGCGACCGCGCCAATCTTTCTCAAAGCAATAATGTGTCTAAGAACTTCTTTGGGACTGATTTTTGTGGCTTCAGAGATTTCTTTGATTGTTTGCGGACCCTTCTCTTTTATCTCACCGATTATCATTTGCCGTTCTATCTCGTCCTTCATTATCTTTGAAGATGCAGCCTTGTACTTTTGCTCGTCGACCTTAGGTCCAACCTGCGATATTCCAAGCACCCATCTGAGCCGTTCTGTCTTGAACGCTTCAATCGCTGCGTCCGTCTTTTTTGCAAGTTTCTTCTTTTCGCTCAAAGCGAGTTATTCCTCCATTTCTCACTCGACTAACAACGCGTTTATCATGGCTGCTATCTGTTCTAAAGTGAAATGCTTAACATATATTGCTTTAGGTGGACAAGTAGCAGCGCAGGCTCCACAGCCCTTACACAGGGCTTCGTTCACAACGGCACGCTTCTTCACCTCTTCGCCCTCCTTATGCTCCTCAATACTGATTGCCTTAAACGTGCAGGGCTCCACGCACATGGCACATCCGTCGCACTTGTCCAATTCCACATGGGCAACCACTGGTTCAAGTTCAACCTTACCCTTGGCTAAAGGCACCGACGCCTTCGCAGCAGCCGCGCTTCCCATAGCCGCACTGTCAGTTATGTCCTTAGGACCCTGCGCAGTGCCAGCCAAAAAAATGCCGTCTGTGGGCGTGTCTAACGGTCTGAGTTTGGCGTGAGCCTCGGTGAAGAAGCCTTCCAAGCCCTTGGCGATTTTCAGCAAGCCTTGAACTTCAGGAGCCTCGGCGCGTGGAACCATGCCCACGTTGAGCACAACGAAGTCGGCTGGGATGGCAAAAATTTCGTTGCTAGTGAGCATGTCTTGGACTGTGACTATAGTTGAACCCATTTCATCGGAGACCACAGGCGGCGTCTCAGGTTTGTATTTGATGAAAATGACCCCGGCTTCTCCGGCCTTTCGGTAGTAGTCTTCGTGTCCCTTCCCAAAAGTTCGAATGTCTCGGTAAATGTAGTAAACCCGTGTTTTAGGGTATTTCTCCTTTATTTCAAGAGCGTTGTTCAGCACGGTCATGCAACAGGCACGGGAGCAGTATCGGTTGAGCTGACGGTCCTTATCAATCGGTTGATAAATTCCAGGTTCTTGCCTGCTTCCAACACAAGAAATTAACACTACACGCTCTGGTGGAGCTCCGTTTGATAGCAATTGTCCCTTTGTGGGTCCGTTTTGATTGAGGAGTCTCTCCAACTGACCAGTTGTTATCACGTTCGGGTAAACTTTGTAGCCAAACTCGCCCTTGGATGGCTCATACAAGTCGTGTCCAATAGCCGCAGTGATAGTTCCTACTTCGATTTCCGTTTCTCTAGGCTGCTCTTCAAGGTTGATTACGGCTTTCTCGCAAGCCTCAACACATTTTCCACACTTGTTGCAGTTGGCGTTATCGATTAAATATGTGCGAGGAACAGCGCCTAAGAACGGAAGATAGATAGCTTTTCTCTTACTGATACCAAAGTCAAACTCGTTTGAAACTTCAATTGGGCACACCGCAGCACATTTTCCACAAGCATCGCATTTTTCATTAACGTGGCGTGGATTTGTGAGGATTTTCGCTTTAAAGTTACCAATGTATCCTTCCACAGCCATTATTTTAGAATTTGTCAATAGTCTGATTTTGGGATGAGAAACAACAGCGTTCATTAATGGTTCCAGCAGGTCTAACGCATAATCACCCGTTGGATAAACCTTGTTCAACTGTGCCATTCTGCCGCCAATGTTTGGCTCCTTCTCTACGAGATAGACTTCAAACCCTCTCTCAGCCAAGTCTAAGGCGGTTCGCATACCAGCGATGCCTGCGCCTATAACCAGAGCTCTAACAGTCACTTCAACAATTCTTTTTTGCAGTGGCTCCAAGAGTGTGGCTCTGGCAACCGACATTCGGATAAGGTCTTTTGCCTTTTTTGTAGCCTTCTCAGGTTCTTCAGCGTGAACCCAAGAACAGTGCTCCCGAATGTTTGTCATGTCGAAGAGGTAGGGATTTAATCCTCCTTCTTCCACAACCCTTCTAAACGTGAGCTCATGCATACGAGGTGAACAAGAAGCAACTATGACTCTGGTGAGCCTGTTTTCCCTGATATCATTTTTAATCATTGTTTGAGCTGGGGCGGAGCACATGTACATGTAATGTTTCGCTAGAACAACATTTGGCAGTTTTTCCGCGTACTTTGCGACATCCTCCACATCCACTGTTGCCGCTATGTTAACGCCGCAGTGGCATATGTACACGCCGATTCGAGGTTCCTCTTCACCCGACATGCACTCGCCTCCTCTACTCCTCCTTGAGCAGCACAGAAGCCTTCATCGCCGCTGCACTAGCCTGAGTCACAGAGTCAGGAATATCCTTGGGACCCTCAGCAACACCAGCAATGAACACTCCTTCCATGGTGGTTGTCACTGGGTCGACTTTTGGATTGGCAGTTACAAAGAAGTTGTCGTCGCCCATCTTGAGTGGCAGAATCTTCTCAAAATCGTTTGTTGCCGCGGGAACAATACCTGTTGACAACACAACTATGTCAACCTCGTCTTCAATGAGTTCACCGGATTCAATGTTTTCCGCGCGTATGAACAGGTTGTTGTTCGTTGGGTTTTCAAGCACTTCGGCTACTCTTCCCTTGATGTATTTTACGCCGAATTCGCTCTTAGCCCTCTGATAGAACTCTTCAAACGCTTTGCCGAAGGCTCGGATATCCATATAGAAGACGGTTACGTCAACGCCGGGAACATGCTCCTTCACCAGCTCCGCCTCTTTGGTGGCGTACATACAGCACACTCTTGAGCAGTAGAGGTTTCCAGACTTCTCGTCTCGAGAACCCACACACTGAATAAACGCAACCTTCTTGGGTATTTTTCCATCCGACGGCCTAACCACGTGCCCTCCAGTTGGTCCAGAAGCACTCAAGAGTCGCTCTAAGGCGAGACCAGTAATCACGTTGTCGTAGAGACCGTAACCATATTCTTCCTTCTTACTAGCGTCGAAAAGGTTGAAGCCTGTAGTAACGATTATGGCGCCGACCTCGACTTCCATCTCTTCGGGTTGCTGCTGCAGATTTATGGCTCCAGCCATACACACGTTTTGGCACAGTTCACATTCAAGGCAGTGTTCCTTGTCAATGGTGTATATGAGAGGAACAGCTTGAGGAAAAGGAACATAAATGGCGTTTCGAACACCCATTCTCTCGTCGAATTCATTGGGAATCTCAACAGGGCAGAGTTGAGCACACGCTCCGCATCCAGTGCACTTCTTTTCGTCAACATATCTTGGCTTCTTGAGAATCTTAACCCTGAAGTTTTTTCCTTCGCGGCGAATCTTTTTGATTTCAGAATATGCGAGCAGTCTTATGTTCGGATGCCTTCCAGCATCAACCATCTTCGGCGTCATGATGCAGGCGGCACAGTCAAGCGTGGGAAAGGTCTTATCCAACTGTGACATTCTGCCGCCGATGCTAGGATTCTTCTCCACAAGGTAAACCGTAAAGCCTTGGTCCGCTAGGTCAAGTGCGGCTTGAACTCCGGCGATGCCAGCGCCGATAACTAACCCTGCCTTTGTCATGTTGCCACAGTTTCCTCCTGACGCTCTTTTCTCAAGGGGCTGGGTCCGAGTTTTCTGACTTCTTCAATCATTTCCTTGACGACTTTAGCGAATTTTCCACCTTCGGAGGCTGAGACCCATTCTAAGCGGAGTCGTCTGGGGTCGATTCCGACCTGTGCTAAAACATCTTTGAGGAAATTGACTCTCTTTTCACACGCGTAGTTTCCTGTTATGTAGTGGCAGTCGCCTGGGTGACACCCCGTGACGAGAACTCCGTCTACGCCCTGTCGAAACGCCTCTAAAACGTGAAGTGGATCAACTCGCCCACTACACATGGTGCGAATAATCCTTATGTTGGTGGGATAAGAGATTCGACTTACACCAGCCAAATCAGCACCTGCATAGCTGCACCAGTTGCACAGGAATCCGAGAATCCGAGGCTCAAACTGCTCAGTCATTCTCCTATTTTTCCTCCCACATTTGTTGGCGCCTCAGGCTGTGTCGGTGCTTTGGTCAAAAAGGCTGTTTTGACTTCCGCCATTATTTGGTCGTCTGTGAAGTGCCTCATTGTTATGGCTCGTCGTAGGCAGGCGGCGGCGCAGACACCGCAGCCCTTGCATAGGGCGTCTATGACAGTTGATTTTCCCTCTTCGATTCTGTGCGCTCCGAAGGGGCAGAGTCTCTCGCACATGCGGCAGCCAACACATCGGTCTCGGTCTACAACAGCTGTTATGGCTTCTGTTCTCACCTTTCTGTTGGCCATTGGACTCGCCGCTCTTGACGAAACCGCATAAGCCTGCGATAAGCTCTCTCCGATGTCTTTGGGACCGTGAGCCGTGCCGCACACGTATATGCCGTCGGTCGCGAAATCGACTGGTCGAAGTTTAACATGCGCCTCTAGGAAGAATTCGTCTTGTCCCAATGGCACTTTGAGCATCTTGGAGAGTTCTCTTGCGCTCTCGTGCTGAACAAGAGGTGTGGAGAGCACGACCAGGTCGCAGTCGAGTTCCCTCTTTTCGCCTAAGAGCGCGTGGTAGACAGTCACTCTAAGCCTATTGTCTGGAAGAGGCACGACTTGCGGTGGGTTCTCTTTGGTGTAATTTATGAACTTAATATCGGCTACACGTGCCTTTCTGTGGTGTTCCTCATAGTCTTTTCCATAGGTTTGCATGTCTTGATAGATGATGTAGACCTCAGACTCCGGATACCATTCTTTCAGCAGCATAGCGTTCTTCACGGCTACCATGCAGCAGATTCTTGAACAGTAGGCTCTGGGCGGTTTTTCCTCTCGAGCTCCGACGCATTGAATCATAGCTACTCTTTGCGGTTTGAAGAACTTGTCCACATCTGACTTTCCGCTTTGGAGAACCTTCTCTAGGTCCACTTGTGTGAGAACTCGGTCATACTTGTCGTAACCATACATGCCAACTGGCTTAAATTCGACAGCACCAGTCGCAACGATGACTGTGCCAACCTTAAACTTACTTTCCCCATTGTCTTTAAGGGCGGTGATTTCGAAGTTGCCTATGTAGCCATCAACACTTTTAATGTTGGTTGACGTTAGAATGTTGATGTTTTTGTGATTTCTGACAGCGCGTATTGAAGCCTCTAAAACCTTGGACGCGTCTTCATCTGTCGGATACAACCTGTAAATTTTCCGAAGCATACCGCCCAGTTCAGGCTCTTTCTCAACCAGATACACTTTGAAGCCTTGATTTGCAAGGCACAGAGATGAAGTTATACCCGAGATGCCGCCGCCGATAATCAACGCGGTGGGGTCAACTGGCACTTCAGACTCTTCTTGCGGCTTGAGGAATGAAGCTCTAGCCACAGCCATCCTCACGATGTCTTTGGCTTTTTCCGTAGCCTTCTCAGGCTCACGCATATGCACCCAAGAACAATGCTCACGAATATTTGCGAGTTCAAAGAGGTACGGGTTTACACCCGCGTCTACGCATGCCCCACGGAAAAGAGGCTCATGAGTTCGCGGCGTGCACGAAGCAACTACCACGCGGTTTAGGCTGTGTTCTTTTATCGCCGCCTTAATCTTGTCAATTCCCTCAGCCGAGCACGTGTAGATGTTGTCTTCTGCGTACGCGACATTAGGCAACGTCTTAACGTACTTAACAACCTGAGGAATATTCACCACGCCGCCTATGTTGATGCCGCAGTGACACACGAAAACGCCGACTCTCGGTTCCTGCTCAGCCATAATCAATTCCCTCCCAAGCTTTGCATTTTCACCATTGCCAAGGCCTCGGCTGCTCTAGCCGCTGCAGCGCTAGCCTGCGCCACTGAGTCAGGGATATCCTTTGGAGACTGGCAGTATCCGCACACGTAGACTCCATGAACCGATGTATCAACGGGAGCGAACAATGGATGAACAACCTTAAAGAAGCCGCAGTCGTCAAGCTCGAGTCCCATGATTTCAGCTAACTTCTTATTGCTTGGACGCGGAACAAGGGCTGGACACAGCACGACCAAGTCTACATCGCTGAGAGACTTAATTTCCCTTGTGAGTGTGTCATCATACCATATGGAGAGGCTCTTTGTGGGCTCTTCTCGGATTTCGCCAGGTCGGCTTCTGATGTATTTGACACCGTACTCGTCTCTGGCTCTGTTGACGAATTCCTGAAATCCCTTTCCGAAGGCTCTCAGCTCAGTGTAGAAAATGTAAACTTTAACGTCTGGAGCATGTTCCCTGATAATGAGGGCTTCTTTCGTGGCATACATGCAGCAAACACTCGAACAAAATGGAGTGCCAAACTTGCGACTTCTGGAACCTACACACTGTATGAATGCTATCTTTTTGGGTATGCCACCATCAGCAGGCCTTAAAAGGTGCCCCCCAACTGGACCAGAAGCGCATACCCAACGCTCAAACTCCAACGCGGTTAAGACGTTTCTATGCTTTTGATAGCCGTATTCCACAATCTCCGAAGGGTCGTATTGGTCGAAGCCTGTAGCAATAATTATTGCACCCACGTTCAACTCGACTTCCTGTGGTTGTTGGGTAAAATCAACCGCTCCAGCCCTGCAAATCTTTGTGCAGAGTTTGCAGTCGATACAGTTTTCTTTGTCCACAGTCATCAATCGGGGCACGGCTTGAGGCATCGGCATATAGATTGCCTTGCGCATGCCCAAATTCATGTCAAACTCGTTAGGAACCTCAATCGGACAGTGTTCAGCGCAGACGCCGCAGCCAGTGCATTTGGTTTCGTCGATGTATCTGGGCTTTTTGAGGATTTTCACTTGGAAATTGCCGACTGATCCCTTAACTTCTTTGAGTTCGCTGTATGTGAGCAGTTTTATGTTTGGGTGCCTGTAGCACTCCATCATTTTGGGCGCTAGGATGCAGATTGAACAGTCCATGGTTGGAAATGTCTTGTCTAACTGAGCCATTCTTCCCCCAATGGTAGGCGTCTCCTCTAGAACGTAGACTTGGAACCCTCGACCCGCGAGGTCCAGTGACGCTTGTATTCCAGCGATGCCACCGCCGATGATTAGGACAGAGGGCTTTTCATTCATTCTTTATCCTCTCCACCATGTTGGGCGTCTGTGTCAGGTTCAGGGCTCGTGCCACCAAAACGGATAGGTCGCATATTTCTATGGCTACTTCTTCCTTTTTCACTGGCAATTTCTCGCATAGGGCGCAGTTGAAGTGAATCTGACACTTTGGACACGCTGTCACCAACAAGTCGGCAGTTGTGGCCTGCGCCTCTGCCAACCTTTCTATCTGCATCTGTTTTGAGTGTCTGCCGCAGCCCATCCATGCGCTGACGCCGCAGCAGAGTGCGCCTTCTCTGTTTCTCGTCATCTCCACAAGTTCGACGCCGGGGATGCTTGTTATGACCTTGCGAGGAGCATCGTAAACGCCCATGTGTCTGCCGAGCCTGCACGGGTCTTGATAAGAAACCTTCTTGGCTAATTTTCCATTGAACTTGATTTTACCATCGCCAATTAGGTTGCTTAAAAACTCCGATGCGTGCAACACCTCAAGCTTGGCGCCAAACAATTCAGCATAGTCTACTTTGAGAGTGCGATAGCATTCAGGGCAGGTTGTCACAACCGTAGACACGCCGCTTTTCTTTATCTCTGCTATATTCATCTTGGCTAATTTTTCAAAGCTCTCTAAATCTCCAGCGAAAGAAAGGTCGTGACCACAGCACCTTTCGTTTTCCATCAAAACTGGTTTTATTCCAGCAACATTCAAAATTTTCAACATGCTCTGAGCGATTTCAATGTTTTTCACGCCGATGTCGTCGAAGACAACGTTGAAGTATGGTAGGCAACCCGCAAAATACAGTACGTCTCCAGTCTTGGCGATTTCTGCTTCTTGCGGAATCCAGCCTAAGCGATTCTGCCTAGTCTCTGGATTTGCCATTAGTCTTGACAGAGAAAACAGCACGCCTTCGTGGGCGCAGTTGCCCGAAATGCCCTTAGCTGACGCTTTGGCTCTGCAGGTTCGAATCAGTTCATCGTATTCTATGTCTAAGGGACATCTCTGGCGGCAGAGATAGCATGTTAGACATGACCATAAGCCCTTGTCTGTCAAAACAGCGTCTTGAAGTCCCATCAAAGCTTTTTCCACAGCCAAGCGTGGAGAATACAAGGGGTCAAGCCTTGTTATTGGGCAACTGCTTGAACACTTGCCGCATTCTTGGCAGTACAAAGCTTTTGTTCGTTTTAAAATGTCGTAAATAGACTCCGTGCCATTGTGTAGAACAGGTGTAGCTTCAAGTTCTCTGCCCAGTGGGTTTGGTCCCTTACCACGCAACTTTTCAGTAAAATCCTTGATAACTGACGCAAATTTTTCCCCCTCAGCCGCAGAAATCCATTCCAAACGAAGTCGGTCAGAGCCTATCCCAAGCAGGTCCAGAAGCCTCTTAGTTTTTTCAATCCTCTTCTCAGCGTGTTGATTTCCCGACCTGTAGTGGCAGTCGCCTGGATGGCAGCCTGCGACTAGGACTCCGTCTGCACCGTTTTCAAAAGCGTTAAGTATGAACGCTGGCTCTACCCTGCCGCTGCACATGACTCGGATTATTCTGATGTTAGTTGGGTAGGAGAGTCGGCTGGTCCCAGCTAGGTCGGCGCCTGCGTAGCCGCACCAGTTGCACAGGAATCCGACAATTTTTGGTTCAAACTCTGGCATCAGTCAACTCTCCTCCTATACGCCTATGATATGGCTGCCTCCACCATGGCGTTGATTTGCCTCTCACTGAAGTGCTTCATTGTTATGGCTCCTGTTGGGCAGGTGACGGAGCATGTGCCGCAGCCTTTGCAGGATATTTCATTCACACGCGCGTTCACAACTTTAGGCGCAACCTCTACGAGTTCGATGGCTTTGAACTCGCACACTTCTTCGCATCTACCGCATCCTCGGCACAGGTCTGGGTTCACGACAGCGGTTATGGCTTCGGTTCTCATTTTCTTGTTAGCCATCAGAATAGAGGCTCTGGCTGCTGCCGCCTTCGCCGAGACTATGGACTCTGGAACATCTTTTGGTCCTGTAGCGGCTCCTGCCAAGAATATGCCGTCCATCTGCGTGTCGACTGGCCTAAGCTTCAAGTGAGCCTCCATTAAGAAGCCGTCTGGACTCAACGGTATCTTGAGGGTGCGTGCCAAAAGGACCGAGTCTTTATGGGGGATAAGCGGTGTGGATAACACTACCCAGTCGCTGCTGAGCTTAACCTCGTGGCCTGCGAGCATGTCGTAGACCGAAACAAGAAGTTTCTTATCCGGTGTTTCGGTGATTTCAGGACTAACTTCCTCGATAAACTTTATAAATTTGACCTCGAGGTCACGGGCTTTGGAGTATAAGTCTTCATATTCTTTGTAGACTCTGAGGTCGCTGTAGAGTATGATGACATCGGTTTTGGGCGACTGCTCTTTTATGAGTATGGCGTTTTTGATGGCGTTCATGCAGCAGATTCGGGAGCAGTAGGGCCAGCCTTCTTCCTTTCTTGCCTTGAGAATCTTTCTGAGCAGGCGGGAGGTGTCAGACATCGTGAAGGCTTCGAGTTCGTATGCTCGGATTTCGCCCTTCCTCGACCCTACACACTGTATCATTACCACTCGCTCAGGGTTCTCGATAGCGCCCTTGTTTAACAGTTGGTCCATTTCCAGCTGCGTGACAATTTTGTCATAAACTCCATATTGGTAGAGTCCCTCAGGCGGTCTATAGTTTAAGGCGCCACACGCCACGATAATGGTTCCTACTTCGAACCCGATTTTTTCACCGTTCTTAGAGGCTGTGACCTGAAAATTTCCAACGTAGCCCTTGACATCTGCTATGGTTGTTGAAGTCAATAGCTGAATGTTCTTGTGGGTTTTTAGGGCTTCAAGGGTTGGATTTAGAATCTCCGAAGCGTCCTGCATGGTCGGGTAGAGTTTATGAAGCCTACGGAGATTTCCACCGAGTTCGGCATCTTTTTCAACCAAGTAAACCTTAAAGCCTTGGTCTGCAAGGCTCAGCGCGGCTGTTATTCCAGCTATGCCAGCGCCTATGACAAGGCTTGAGTCCTTTATGTCTATCTCGGGTTCTTCCTGCGGTTGAAGCCAAGTCGCTCTGGCAACAGCCATTCTTACGATGCCCTTAGCCTTTTCAGTAGCCCTCTCTGCTTCGTGAGCGTGAACCCAGCTACACTGTTCACGGATGTTCGCCATCTCAAAAAGGTACTTATTCAACCCAGCTTCTTGACAGGCTGACCTGAACAATGGTTCGTGTGTCCTAGGTGTGCAAGAAGCTACGATGACCCTGTTGAGGCTGTGCTTCTCTACAGCTTCTTTTATTGATGCCAATCCCGCCTCGGAACAAGTGTAAATATTATCTTCACTATAGGCAACATGAGGCAATGTTTTGGCGTATTCCACAACCGCTGGAACATTGACCACGCCGCCTATATTGACTCCACAGTGACAGATGAAAACTCCGATTCTAGGCTCTTCCCCTTCCTTCCACATCATAGGCTTGGGTATGAAAGGTCTAGGTAGTGGCTTGGGAGGCTCTGGAACCAGAACTGGTCGTTTTTCAGCGCGTCTTCTAGGCTTCGCAGCTCGTTTTTGTCCGCGGCGACCAGTTTTGGGCATTTTTTTACCTCGGCTTGAACGGGTTTGGACCTATCTTCTTAAGTTGCTCCGTCATTTCTCGGACGACTCTGGCGAACTTTTCACCCTCACCGCTGGAAACCCACTCTAGGCGCAGGCGTTCGGTTTCGATGCCCATGTCTTCCAACATCACCTGCATCGCTTCAAAACGGCGCTCAGTCTTCACGTTTCCATCGGTATAATGACAGTCGCCGATGTGGCACCCAGCAATGAGCACGCCGTCTACACCCTTGGAGAGGGCGTCCATCACAAGGGCGGGATGAACCATGCCCGAGCACATAACTCGAATAATCCTTATGTTTGGTGGATAAGAAATTCGAGCCGTTCCAGCCAAGTCAGCACCAGCATAAGCACACCAGTTGCAGCAGAAAGCCAGAATGAGGGGCTCGAACTCCAACTCGGCTTCTTCCACCGCAACCTCACCACCAATTAAGTAGTTTTCAACGGGTTTGGACCCAGCTGCCTGATTCTCTGCGTTGTATCTCGAATCAGAGCTGCAAACTTTTCGCCTTCACCTGCTGAAATCCACTCGAGTCTGAGTCTTTCAGGTTCAATCCCTAGGTGACCCAGCGCCTCCTTTAAGAATCCGAATCGTCTCTCCATCATGTAATTTCCTTGAACATAATGGCAGTCGCCCGGGTGACATCCCGTTATGAGCACGCCGTCTGCACCCCATCTGAAGGCAGAGAGAATAAACGTTGGGTCTATTCGTCCGCTGCACATGACCCTGATGACTCTAACGTTTGTTGGATATTCAAAGCGGCTTGTCCCAGCCAAATCTGCGCCTGCATAAGAGCACCAGTTACAGCAGAAAGCCAAGATTACGGGTTCGAATTCAGCTTCCACCTTGGCTTCTTCCATTTAGGCTTCCTCCGTTAAACCCGCTTTAATCTGAGCCAGAACCTGCTCATCCGTAAAATGCTGCATTGTTATCGCCCTTCTTGGACACTCAGCGGCGCATGCACCACATCCTCGGCAAAGAGCAGCGATAGTGTGAGACTTTCCTTCTTCAAGATAATGGGCACCGTAGGAGCAGATTTCCTCGCAGAGCCCACAGCCAATGCATTGTTCCTCGTCCACGACTGAAGTCAGCGCTTCTGTTCTCATTTTCTTGTTAGCCATGAGAATGGCGGCTCGTGCAGCCGCAGCCTTAGCTGAAATTATTGATTCTGGGACGTCTTTGGGTCCAGACGCGACGCCTGCTAGAAATATTCCGTCCATCTGCGTGTCTACGGGTCTGAGTTTCACGTGAGCCTCCATTAGGAAGCCGTCTGAGCTTATGGGTATCTTGAGCATTCTTGCCAAAATTACTTCTTCTTTGTGTGGAATCATGGGCGTTGACAACACAACCCAGTCGCATGGCAGACGCATTTCTCGCCCCGACAACGCGTCGTATGCCATTACTGTTAGTTTCCCTTCGGGTCCTTGCGTTATCTCTGGGGTTACTTCTTCGATGTGTTTTACAAATTTCACCTGTTTCTCGCGCGCCATTGAATAAAAGTCTTCGTATTCCTTGTATACTCTGACGTCTCCATACAGGATTGTGACATCTGTTTCTGGAAACCTGTCCTTTACCAGTATGGCGTTTTTGATGGCGTTCATGCAGCAAATCTTGGAGCAGTAGGGCCAGCCTTCCTCTTTCTTGGCTTTGAGAATCTTCGCCAGCAACCGTGCGGTGTCAGATTTTGGAAAACCTGCAAGGTCTAGGGCGCGTATTTCACCCTTTCTGGCTCCGACACACTGTATCATGACAACTCTTTCGGGCGCCTTCTCAATTTTTCCGTTTCTCAGTAGCTCATCCATTTCTAATTGTGTTACAATGTTTGGATAAACTCCATACTGATAGAGCCCCTTCGGCGGCGTGTAATTCATTGCGCCGCAGGCAACGATTATGGTTCCAACTTCGATTTCTCTCTTCTCACCCTTTTTATCCAATGTAACCTTGAAGTTTCCAACGTAACCCTTAGCATCCGCCACCATGGTGGAAGGCAAGGTTTCGATGTATTTGTTAGTGGTCACCGCCTTTATGGCGGGCTCCAAAAGTTCCTTCGTGTCTTGCATGGTTGGATACAACATGTGCAGTCTTCGAACGTTTCCACCCAGTTCGGGCTCCTTCTCAACTAGATAAACCTTGAAGCCTTGGTTGGCAAGAGTCAGCGCAGCCGTCATTCCAGCGATGCCACCGCCGATGACCAGAGAAGTGTCCTTAATCTCCAGTTCAGGTTCTTCTAGGGGTGTAAGCCAAGAGGCTCTCGCCACGGCCATCCTAACTATGTCTTTCGCCTTTTTGGTTGCCCTCTCATGTTGATGAGCATGAACCCAACTGCACTGTTCGCGGATGTTTGCCATTTCAAACAAGTAATGGTTTAAGCCAGCCTCTCTACAGGCTGACCTAAACAATGGTTCATGCGTTCTGGGCGTGCAAGAAGCCACGATAACTCTGTTGAGGCTGTGCTTCTTCACAGCTTCCTTAATGGAGGCTAGTCCTGCTTCAGAACAAGTGTAAATGTTATCTTCGCTGTAAGCAACATTTGGGAGAGTCTTTGCATATTTAACGACTTCTGGAACGTTCACCACGCCGCCTATGTTGACTCCACAGTGGCAGATGAACACTCCTATCCGTGGCTCTTCTTCGCCCATAATTACTCTCTCTCCAAGACCTCAGCCACTCTTGCCGCTGTCGCACTTCCCTGCATTATAGAGTCTGGAATATCACCTGTTTTTGGTCCCAAACAGTAACCACAAGCGAAGATTCCTGGGACGGTTGTGTCCACTGGGTTGGTGAGAATGTTTGACGCTTGGAAGAATCCGTAGTCGTCGACTCCTGCGCCCAGAACTTTGGCTAGTTCTTTGGCGTCGGTTCGGGGGACAAGGGCTGGGCAGAGCACTACCAGATCAAACGCCGCGTTCTCTATTCTTCCAGCCACCGTGTCTTCATACCATATTGTGAGGTTCTTTGTTGCAGGGTCCTCCATGATTTCGCCTGGACTGCTGCGTATGAATCGCACGCCATACTCGCTTTTTGCTCGGTTAACGAATTCTTGGAAGCCCTTTCCAAACGCTCGAAGGTCGATGTAAAATATGCTGACAGTCGTGTTGGGTTCGTGTTCCCTAATTAGAACAGCGTCCTTAACCGAGTATTTGCAGCAGATGCTTGAGCAGTAGGTTGTTCCAAATCGCCTATCTCTAGAGCCTACGCACTGTATGAAAGCGATTTTCCTAGGTATTTTTCCATCAGAAGGTCTTATCAAGTGTCCACCTGTGGGACCCGAGGCGCAGAGCAGGCGTTCCAACTCTAAAGCCGTGAGAACGTTCTTGTAGCGCCCATAACCGTACGTTGGAATCTGAGCGGGGTCGAAGAGGTCAAAACCGATGGATACAATGATTGCGCCCACGTTCAATTCAGTCTCTTGGGGCTGCTGTTTGAGGTCAACTGCGCCTGCTTGGCACATTTTCTGGCACAGTCCGCATTCGATGCAGTTCTCTTTATCAACCGTCATGGCTCTTGGCACTGCCTGTGGAAACGGCATGTAGATGGCCTTGCGCATTCCGAGTTTTTCGTCGAACTCGTTGGGAACTTCGATGGGACAGTGGTCAGCGCATATGCCGCAGCCTGTGCATTTTGTCTCGTCGACGAACTTGGGTTTTCTCAGAACTGTGACAACAAAGTTGCCTGGTGAGCCTTTGACTCCCTTTACTTCAGAGTATGTAAGCAGTTGAACGTTGTGATGATGGGAGCAATCTATCATTTTCGGCGCCAGAATGCACATGGAGCAGTCCATTGTGGGAAAAGTCTTGTCGAGTTGAGCCATCCTTCCGCCTATGCTCGGTGACTTTTCTACCAAATAGACTTTGTATCCTCTGCTCGCTAGGTCCAACGAAGCCTGTATACCTGATATTCCGCCGCCAACGACCAAAACTGCCTTTCCATTCATTTCTTTTCTCTCCTCATAACCTGTTTTTTAATAATTCTGTTATCGGGATTCTATGCGCTTTTATTTCCCAGTCTTCGAGTTTCATGCCCATTCCCATCCTGAGAAGCTCGATAAAATGTATGACAGGCAAATTGAATTCCTCACTAAAATGCCTCTTAATCTCCAATTGACCCAAATCAAGCTGCAAAAAGCAGAACGGACAAACCGTGACTACCGCTTGCACCTCAGCATCTTTTAAAGCCATGAGTTTCTGTCGTGATACCTGTCTGGCTAGGTCATCATTTATGTCTCGTAGAGGACCTCCGCAGCACATCTCTTTTCGTTCGTAAGGAATCGATTCAGCACCTGTTGCCTGAACAAGTGCGTCTAAATCATTGAAACCCCTCAAGAGTTCAAAGTGTATTCGCTTGGGCTTGGTCAGATGGCATCCAGGTTGTGTTCCAACCTTCAATCCGTTAATGGGTTCCTTAATGGCACTCTTGACCTTGCTGACGCCTACGTCTCCATAGAGTACATCAACGAGGTTTTTGACATCAACTTTTCCCTTATACTCTTTGCCCACCTCAGAAAGCAGCTGGTTGACTTGTTCTTTGAGTTCGGGGTTTCTCTTAAGAATGGTGTTAACCATCAACAATGATTCGTAGCAGTCGTTACAGAGAGTCATAATGTCGAGTCCCATCTCCTCGGCTAGGCAGAGGTCGCGAGCTGCCAGAGCCAGCCAACTTGCGTAGTCCACTGATTGGATACTAAACGGCGCGCAACAGTTTGCGCCCTTCATGTCGACCAGTTCTATTCCTAATTCTGGCAGAACCTTTCTAACTGAAACCTCGTAGCTGAGTTCTCTGGCGGGGATGAGACAGCCCAAGAAAAATGCGTACTTCATATTTTTCACCATTGTTATTTTGACTGGATAATCTTCTCCATTCCAGTTTTCTTCAGGATTTTTTGCACTTCCTCCAATCCGTCTGCGGTGATTTTGCCTAAACCGAGGCTTTCTCTCTTGTCCAAAGCTGTTCGCACAGGGTTTATAACCCGCCCAGTCTCGTACAGAGCCTTTGCCTGCCCAGCAACTCCTGCGGGTATGTTTCCCTGTCTAACTGCGAGGTTCCTAAGGGCGAACATTACTTCACCGACATCGCCGCCTTGTGGGCATCTGTCTAAGCATGTGAAGCAGGATAGACAATACCATGGAAGTTGATGAGGTAAAACTTCAGATTTGAAGCCCATAATGACCATTTCCATCAATCGTCGGGGGTTGTGTTCGCTTGTCAGTCTGGCAACAGGACAGCTACTCGAGCATCGTCCACACTGGATGCACAGTAGGACACCTTTACCCCTCGGGGTGTTCGCCACTTCTCCCATAAAACCTAGGTCAAGCTCACTCAAGACAGCATCACACTCTCCACTAACCGCGCGGAAAAAAGGAGATGTGAATGGAGCCTAATATATTTTGGGTTTTTCATGCTTCAAATGTGGCATAAAAGGAATTAAGACTCTCGAAAATTCTCTATTCAGCAAATTAAGGTCTTTTTTATTTTATTTTTATCATATAAAATATTCCGAATCGGGACACGACTCAAAGCCGCCTAAGGCCTCAAGACTTCTGCCTGAGCATATTCGCTTGGCTTTTCAAGCGCTCGATTTATGGC
>Ga0315314_1000703_pt1 | contig 33857 bp, 35 predicted proteins | sample TDP9_MG_FD_203631 | JGI IMG/M metagenome (GOLD analysis project Ga0315314, IMG submission 203631) | Freshwater sediment microbial communities from Lake Towuti, South Sulawesi, Indonesia - TDP9 | ecosystem: Environmental > Aquatic > Freshwater > Lake > Sediment | place: Indonesia: South Sulawesi... | reverse complement strand
TCTCCCCCGGGCTACCATTACATGTGTAAGAGAATACTTCCCCCAATTTTTTGGACCATGAAATTATCAGCCCTGAGAAATTTGAACTCTCCCTCCCACGTGGAGATATCTCCCGAACAACTTTCTCTTTTTTCCTCCTAGCTTCTTTAGCCGCTGCCTAAGCCCTCCTTACCAGCATCACCGGGACGGTTCAGTCTTCAGTTTAGTCAATTCCTGCAATTTGCTATAATAGTCTAGAAAGAACCCTCCTTTCTCGGTAATCTCATATGCCGATTTTTGTCCTATTTTGACTTCTTTGATGAATTCACGCTCGAGCAAATACTTCAGGAAAACTGTCACTTGTTGAAAACTCAATCTAGCTTTGTACATTAGGTCTATCTTTGTAGATGTTTCATTAGCTAATACTTCTAGGATTTTCGCGGAAACTTCTAATCTTGATCTTCTTCTTTTAGAACTCATTTTAGCAGCCTCACTGGATAGATTAGTATTTAGTATTATTATTTAGTATTTTAATTTCATAAACTTTTATATCTCCCTTGTTACTCTAAAAAACTTTGGAAATAAAATGGCTGGTGGTAGGTAGTAATACCTGCACGGCAACTCATTGGGTGAAAACGAGAAGCCGGCCACCAGTGAAATAGCTTTTGATATCATATTTTGATTCGGTCTGCTATGTCATCTAAAGCACAAAAGCCATCGACATCGGCAATTTTTCTCAAATTAGGTGCTAGTGATTTCCTAAAAGAGACAATTTCGACTCTTTTTCCTAGATTTCTAATTTCTTCCACTGCGCTCACATAGTCTCCATCTCCGCTAACAAGAATTGCGATGTCGTAAACATTTCTGAAACCAAAACTGAGCATCTTGGTAACTAACATTACGTCTACACCCTTCTCAACTTCGGTCGTCTCGTTCCACAGATGGGTGCATTTAGGACACTTTGTGGAGTGGCTTCTGGTTTTGATGGGGCGAGTTGTAACATCGATGCCATCATATCTTATTGCATCATAGAATTTGGTTTGTCCCTCGGATGGAGGAACTTTCTCAGAGCCAAAATAGTATGCACGTATCAGTTTTCTGCCTTTCACGAGTTCGGCAACTAGCTTTTTGATGCTATACCTAGCATCAGGCTTGAATTCTTTGAAAGTGTGGAATAGATTTGAACCATCAATGAAAACCATTACCCGATCAACCCATTTTTCAGAAACCATAACCCACACCTTGTTGAAACTTTCTAGACATCTTTTAGATAAGTCTTAATTAACACACATAAAAGGTTATAACGTTTTGACGACATTCTAGTTGATGTAAATCAGAAAGCTTAAATAGTGCATTTAAACGAGGCTAGCCATTTGCTACAGAGTTTCTATGATCAGGTTTTTCAAACGCTCTACCGTGAGGACATAGAAAAGATTAAAAAACTGCTGGAAGAGAGAAACTTTGTATTGATATACGTTGATGAAAAAGATCATCCCGCAGAGTTTTTCAGCTTTATCACTAAATTTCTCCAAGCTAGTGTCAAAAGAAAACTAGCTGAACCAAGTGACTCTACAGAACTACCTGCCGAGCTAATTGACGAAGATGCTTCCTCAGCTGAATTCTTGTCTATTCCAGGACTTGAAATCTGGTGGGTTTCCAATGTGTCACCACCAAGAGTAAATGAGGTCATGCGCAAGTTGATTAAGGCTAAATGGGCTAGATCAATCGTCATGCTGACGGATGACGAGTCATTGTTTTTCAGGATAACAAGAATTGAAAAGGATGCCTTACTAGCGCTTCAGCCTCTTAAAAATGATAAGCTAGTGTCATTTGTCGAGCATTATGCTGTTTCTCTCAATTTTGAGGAAGTTAAATGTCTAGAATCCTTGAAAGATGCTCGCATAGAAGCCCACATGGCTGATGTTGAAAAGCTGGTTCAATTTGTTCAGGAGGCAGTAGCGATTTGCCATCTTCATAGGCCTTGCCAGCCTTCACAGTGTTCGGGAGTAAGTACTGGACTTGCCGAGACTCTCTTAATCCATTTCAGTCAAGGTCGAACGTCATTGTTGGTCTCTTTGAGGAAGAGGATGCTGGATTTTGTCGATTTCTTCTATGAAAAGAGAAGCCATAACAACTTAGCCTTTAGAATAAGACTGAAAGAACTTTTGGCTCTGAATATTCCAGGTGTCGGTCAAAAATACCCTATTGACTCATTGATCATGATAATGACACTAAGGGATCTCAGACTTGCATGTCTGGATTTCGAGAATGAACAAATCATTTTTCATCCCTCAAAGGAAGATTCTATTAGAAGAATCAATGTAAGGTGCTTTGCTGAAATCATCGCAGACCCTAACTCGCAAGAAAATCCTGATGAGGTCCTTCTTGTCCTAGGAGCAAGTCAGAAACAGCTTGCCACATTTCAGACACTGATTCGCAGAGGATTGAACGACAATATTGCCCTAAATCTTGGAGTATTGTTATGGCTGAGAAAACAACTTGCAAACATCTTCCCCGAGACCTGCCCAACGCAAAGCGAAATCAGGAATCTCCTCTTTTCAAGCATAAATAATAGAGCGAATCATTACTCAGCACAATGGAACCGTTCTCTGGATTTCCTCCAAAGCCTAGAGCGGCTAGATCTACCGAAGGAACTTGATATTGGATTATTGTCCATGTACCTCAATAAGAGGAAGCTGACACCTGCACGCAAGATCGCTGAGTATCTGCTTCATAATCTTCTTGAAAGATCGATGCGACGGCTACAAAGTTTACTTGTTAATGGGAAAAGCAGTGATGCTGTTCTGAAATTAAGAGACTCTCTTTGCGGGGAATTATGTGATGGTGTCGTTCATGCAACAGACCTCGGAATCATCTTGGATACCAAAACTTTGATCCCACTTGTTGAAACGCTTAGCCAGCTAGTCACTCTAATAGATTACAGAGACCCCGAGAACAAGTGGAAAGAAATCGGCTCAAAAATACTCGCAACAGCTGTCTCAACATGCAGTGATGATCGATCTATTTGCCAGAATATTTTTTTCATCTCCGAGTCACTTCGCTTTGAAGACAACTTTGATAATACTCAGAAAAAGATTCAGCGCCTGACACAGGCATTTGAGTCGTTAAAAGACCGCATCGAAGAAGGGGCCCAAACTAGTCTTGGATCTTTTCACGAGATAAGAGACCTAATCTTTGAATTGCATGGAACATTTACGGATTTCAATTACATTGTACGCAAGCTTTCCGATACAAACAAGATGGAAAGTGCATTTGAGAAACTTTATCAAAATATTGTGTCTTGGGCAGCAACAGAGAAGAGATTGGGAATTCTTAACAGCCTTCTTGTTTCCGATATTATCTGCCAAGCCTTTGGACTTTTCAATGCAGAATGCATTCCATCAGAGTTTAGCGAAATGCTCTCTGTAGAGTTTGACGATGTTGTGCTACTTGTTGTGGATGCAATGCCCTCGTATTTCAGCGATCTTTTTCAAAGATCCCGAAAGTTTGACTTGAAGACATTTGTTGGATTCTCAGTCTTTCCTTCAGAGACAGCTCCGGGGCATGTTTCAATTTTCACTGGAATCCCTCCAATCAAATCGCATGTATTCAGTAACGATCTTGTTTTCAGGAGAAACTCAGTATCATTGCTGGATTCAGGTCGATTCCAAAATATCACAGAGCAACACGAGTATGCCTTACAGGACGTCTATGGGCACTCTATAGTCAAGCGGCTAAAAAGCGCTGGAATCCAAACGGTCTTGTTTATTCCCGCCAACTACCGCAAGTCTTTACTTACGAAGATCGTGCTTGGGGGGTCTTTGAACAATGCGACGATACACGATTGCAGAAAAGGCGTTGATATTTTCAAAGAAGCACAGATGATTCCAACGTCGAAAGCCTCAAAGAGGTTTTACATAATCTTGGACAACGAAATAGATGTAACTCAGCATGCCGGTCTTAAGAGATACTACTATGAAGAGAAAGAGACTGGAAAGTTGTCTCAGCTTTACAAGGAGTATTTTGATAGACTAACATCATTCCTGCATTTCATAATTCAAAACGCAACTAAGAAAGGACGTAAATTGCTTGTTATAGTTACTGCAGATCACGGTGTGGCAACTCTAAAATATGTTGATAGTTCATTTTCAGATCTACTTCAGGAATGTGGTTTAGGTTTCATTGGTTCTCGAGGACGCGTTATCAATTGCCCACAGCCAACAAAACTTCACGGTGGAATATATTCAAAATATGATCTAACACTCCTTGAGAACCCGCATATTTGTAGCAAGATTGGTCTTAACCGTCAACAAGCGCAATCATCACGTATTGGCATTGTGAACGTTCACACTCTTCACAGCATCAACCGAGTGGTGTTCATAAGAGTAAATAATCCTGCGAGATTCGATTCTATGAGGGTGGTGTCAGCGCACTGTAGCAATTGTGGGTACAGTGACTTGGTTGTCATGACAAATCAGAGCTTCTGTCCGAAATGTGGAGCGCATGACATGAAGATTGTTGAAATGGGGACACTTAGAAGCCGATTTCTCGATATGACCAAAGCGTTTGGTTTTCATATCGTTTTTCCTTCGTCGCAGACCGTTGTTGACAATTCAAGCATGATATGGGATCCTCACCTAATCATCTTTCCCAGATTTGACTCTATTTTTTCAAAATATCCAAGCACCCCAAGGGAGTGCATAATGCATCTATTGAAGGTAGAAAGAAAGCCTTTGTCACGAGATGATTTGAAGCGAAGATATGCTCAGTTCTACACCATCGATCAACTTGGTGAGGAGAATGAGAGCGATTTTGATGAAGCTTTGCAGGATCTCATAGACCTTCATCATGTAGAAGAGAGAACGGATGGCTGCGTAGCACCTATTACGGAAGACTATTCAGGAACTTGTACAGTAATAACTCATGGAGGCATTAGCCCCCCTGAAACAATGGTTCCCTTTGTCATATTGAGAAATGCACGCGCACGCACAATCAAGTGGGTATCACAATGAGCAAGAGCTTGACGTCTCAAAGTCCTCGTAACATCAGAAGTATTAATCTGTCGATAGCAGAGGGGATGCTCAGAGCACTAAAAGACGATGTAAATGGGCTAGAAGAGGATTTGTTGAAAAGTAAAGGCCTTGAAAACGCCGCAAAACTAGACGAAAATGTTGGAAAACTCACCACCCAAGGAGATGAGACAATAATGGAGCTCAGGAGACTTGGGTTGATCGATCGGAAAAAAATGGGCAGGACCAACGTGTATGTGTTGTGTAGCGATGGGGAGGCCGCTATATCTGTGATGGACAAAGTTGGCAGAGAAAAATACTTTTTCGAATCTCTGTACGAGAAGGAATCGCTATTCAAGCAATTCATTGATATGTTGCGAAGGAGAGGAAAGTTGACCGATTCAGAAGCGATGCAAATATCAGGAATCAATCCCGTAAAAATAAGTTTCATCAAATCTATACTTCAGCAGATGCCTTCAGTTGCTAAGCCATATCGCGACGGAAGGAAAACCTATATCCAGTATATCAGAAGAGAGGTCATATCACCGTCAGAGATTAGAAAGACAATAATCAGAGATTACTATGCATTACAGGGTAGCAGGCTGTTCGTCTCAATTGACGAACTCTGGAAAAACCTCCGCGTCAAGCATCCAGATGTTACTGAAGAGCTTTTTGACAGAGTAGTTCTCGATCTTGCGAATGATCACGTGGGGAAAGTGGAACTTGTGCAAGGGGTCTCATCACCACAGGCTAAACTTCTTTTCGACAATAGATCTGGCACGTATTTCCATTACCTGAAAATACCGAAAAACATATTGGATGATGAGTTAAAAAATGGATAGTCTACCACTAAAAGAACTGAAAAACGCACTACATACTAACGACGGTAAACCAAAAGTTCTCCTTTTTGACCCAAACGATACACATAAGGATCAGACCTTTCTTGAATCTTTGTCCGAATTGAAGCCCCGCATAACGATAGATTTCCAATTGTATGATTTAGACGAAAGAGACAGTCTGTTTGATGTATATCGCGATTTAAGATACTACGCTCTGGAGACCGCAGAGAGTTTAGAGAACCTAACATTGAGACGATTTATAGAACGTCAGTTCAAACAGGGATTTGAATGGGCAAAAGCAGGGTCGGCGGTTCCAATTTCTAGGCTGCTAATAGGATTAATGGAAGAATCTCATAAAACCACAGACAAATGCCCGTGGGTCATATTGTCGAATATTGATGCTAAGACCGATGTCAACCATGCACCCATCGGCTCAATAGTATTTGATGTTATAACAAGTCAATTTGCTGAAAAAGTCATCATCTCATGTGCCCCAGAGAGTTGGACAGATTTTGAGAAAGGCCATGACATTTTTGCTAGGATTGCTTCTAGGTTGAGAAGCTCTGTGAGGAGGTTAATCTGAGGGGAATTCTATGGCAAAAAAAGAAAACCCTTTTCCTTCTGATGGTGACGCAGCGAAAATACCGAAGTTTACTGACTTTCTAATTTGTTTAAGAGAAGATCGTAAGGAGGGAATATCAAGGATCCTCTTGCCAATTCTGGAACGCGCAAATATCGGAGAAACTAGTGGAAGCCATGATGCTGTAGTCGTAGGAGCTATAGGGCGGGGGAAGACACACCTTTTAAAATTTCTGGAGAAGAAACTTCTTGGAAAGAAAGTGAAATTTGTGTCCGATTCGTTAGATATACCCGGCTACAACAACATCTTACCAGTTTACGTCAAATTTGATGCAAGCATGTCGATAGCGCCAGAAATGTTTGTCTATTTCTTTTTGAATTACCTCTTTGGATATGGTGTAGAGAATTTTGGGATGCTAAACTGCCCAGCCCTTCAAAACTCCAATCCACAGTTTAAACTCTCCATAGAGAAATTGTTCACGGAAAGGACAGGTCAGGACATAAAGAAACCTCAGATTATCGCTGCTCAACCCGCGATAGACCTGGTTTACGAAGCCTGTGAGGAAGCCTTAAGGCTCACAGCGAAGAAGTCAATCCTGTTCTTGTTCGATGAGCTAGAAGGTGTGATTCTCACATCTCAATTGCAAAAGGTAGAAAGCTTGACTTTAGTGATGGATTTTCTTAGACAATTTCATGACGCAATAAGTCAGGAGGAAGTGTCACAAGCAAGCCTATTCGCGTTGTATGCAATGACAGCTCCTGCCTACGATACAGCACGACAGGCCCGGCAAGAAAGCGGTGCGTGGCTATCCCGTCTTCGAAGCCAGATACTGGATATACCTCAGTTTAATGATACTGAACTCAAGTCTCTCGTTAGCTGTGCCCTTGAAAATGAAGATCTTTCAGACACTCATCCATTCGACTCGGACACCTTAGCATATATTTACAGAAGTGTTATGGGCGACCCTCGATACACTATTGAAGCCCTACACAACACGTACGCTCTTTATCTGAGAGAAAGACCTGCCCAATTGGGACCAAGGGAGGTGATTCGTTCCACAAGTTGGCTAAATCCGGATGGAGTGATAGATATTTCAAAAGTTGCTAAGCTAAAAGCTGAAGTTGGGCAACATTATTCGTACCTCGTACAGATTTTTACTGACAAGATTGCAATGGCAATGATTCCTTTTGTTACCTTGATGGAAGAAAGTAAGAAAATTCTTGCAGGTGAACTATCAAGAGACCGTATTGGCGCTGATCTCAAAAAGTTCCAAGAGCTAGGGTATACCGAGATATCTGAGGATGCTGAGAATGTTAAAGTTCTACAGTCCTTCTACAACAGAATAACGAAGGAATTAGAAACCCCTGAAGCCAAAACCATCGAAGTTATAGATCCAGCAAAATTCATCGAAGGAAGCTCGTTAACTGCGTCGAATGAAGTCAATGCTAGAAAGCTTTCGGAGAATGAAAGAATAAACAGATTGACTGAAGCTTTCGATAGGGTTCTCAAACAGCTCTTTGCTGAAGAGGGGGTAACATTTCAAACGATTCCTAACGGTTGGAGACTCTATCAAACTAGGCGAAGCCCTAGAGGTGACCTCATTAGACTTCTGTCGAAACCTTTGCTGAACTCCACAGCTAACCAAGCGGACGTGGTCAATGTGCTTGAAAAGACGGCTGCTAACGCTATTCTGTTCCTGTATGATTTTGATGATAGGATTGGAGAGCAAAAGTTCATTAAGAAACTGGCAGATATGATCTTGCCTGAACCTTTTTCATGGGTCAAGCAGCTTTTTAGTGATTCATTTAGAGAAACACCAGATAGATGGCGTTCAAAGAATCTTCTTGAGCAAGCCTCTAAGCGTATGACATTGTCTGATATATGCGTGGCCCAGCCCGTAAGCTACGGTAAAAAAAGCTTTAGTATGCGTGACACGAGCTCTAGCCAAGTATTAATCGACGTGAAAGGACTTTGGTATTCAATCACTGAAATGGCGCGAACCCTCGATCCGGATCATGCGCAGTTACTCGACACTACTTTAAGATATGTGATCCAGGATTTCTTTGGACCTCTGAGGAAAGACATTATAGATAAATCATCAACGCAAAGTAAGACTATCAGTTCTCTATTATCAATTGACAGAAGGCTGATCGCTGTAGCAAAAACATTGATGAGAGATGAGAAATGTAGAGAAGCAATTATGAAGCAGCAAATCATTGCTGACTTACCACCGGGTGCAAACCCCATAAACATGAACAGACTTTGCGAATCTGGCCTGTTCTCAAGGATAAGCGAGACATCTTGGAAAGCTAATTCCCCAAATGACGCTCAACAATACAACCCATGGATAAGGTTCATAGTTTTCTATTCGACGAGTGGAAAGTTGAAATCCGAGATCATTGAGACTGTTAAAGAGTCGAATCTGGGCTCATTTGAAGAAGAAGTTTTGTCTTGTATTAGATTCTACTTTGAACTATTAGAATCCTTGGAATTAATGAAGAAAGACCAAGTAGTACTTGTTGATAACAAAGCTCTGTTACTTCAGGGCTTGCAAAGAACAAAGCAAACACTGTCGGAACTGAAGAAAAAGGAATTTGCTAGCGCGGAGCATTTTCTGACGAAATTCCTGAACGAAATTGACCAAATAGAAAAGGAAAGTGGCAAGATCGAAAAAGAGGCGAGAACCAAGCTTGAAGCTGATAACATGTACAGGTCACATCTGGAGAAAGTGGCAACCGTTAACAATGAAATGCAAGAAATGATTTTGGAGAAGAAGACTGAGGCTGAAAGCAAGCAAAAAAAACTTACTGATATGGTAAACCAAGCAGCTGAAGAGCAGAAAAGAGCAAATGCGATCTGTGATTCACTAGACTTCAACAAAAGCGATTCACAATTGGTGAAGACGTTGAATAGGAAACCAACCATCAGACCTTATGTTTTGGAAATCCGACTTCCGTTAGTACGTCCTCATGCTTTTGAATCAGTCAATCAAGAAAGGATTAAACTTGAAAACGAACTTAATGAAGGGTTCTTGATGAGATTTCTCTCGCAATATGAATCATTCGAGTCCCATGTAGCCCAAGCGGTCAATGAAGCTAGACAAATCGCGAATGTTGTAAAAGATGCAGTTGAAAGCTATGCAACGGAAATAAGAAGAAACTATGAGAGGTTGTTAAGTATTCAAAGAGACTTTATGGTAGGGCCAAACGCAGAAATCAACGAAATGACTGCGAGTGCACAGAGAAGTTTGTCAAACAAGCAGTATGTAGATAGCCTTGTCTTCGCCGGAGAGGCCAAACTACTGTTAATGAATTATGTTGACATGCTATTGAAGAAAGCGCATTCAGTGGTAAGCGGAAAAAAAGACAGACTTGCAAATAATCTGAAACGGCAAAACTCATACCTAGAAAATTCCGTTGCGCTACTTGAAAAGAGGGCACCCAAATCCGACAGATCAGCTTATCAGGAGTTGCAGAAAATGTCTACGAGCCTTAATGCGAAAATTGAGTCTTTCGGGATTTTTGTTCAACCCGATTTGAATGAGAAATCAACAACTGAGATCTCACAAACAGTATTGAGACTTGCAGATGAACTTGTTTCCAAAGAAGAAGAAATAATGAAGGCCCTTGAATTCTTCAACGGGAGTATATTAAAAACCAATAGATCAAGTTTCAGTGAACTTTTCACCAAAGCATTGAAGTTCATTTCTGAATCTGGTGAAATAAATTCGCTTAATTACTCAGAATTCGTGAACTACGTGGGAGACAAAAAACAAGCAGAAGAAGCAATAATACAATTACTTGAAATCGGTCTTGTTAGTCTGAATGCGTCGGTGAGAAAATGAGTTATAGAGATGTTTCGATCAATGGATCGATTGTTCTAGGCCGAAAACTCAGAGACAGAGAGGAGTTCGCAAACAAGTACAGTGGAGTTCTTGGAAGAGAATTAAATCATAAACTTTCAGTCTGCATCGACTTTCTTAGGCCACATGTAATACTTGTTTGTGGAAAGAAAGGCTATGGCAAGTCATATACTCTTGGTGTACTGGCAGAAGAGTTTCTATCCCTTGATAGTGAAGTCCGTAATAATCTTTCAGTTGTCGTTGTTGACCCCATGGGGATTTTCTGGTCTATGAAAATGGGTAATATAGACTCCGTTGAATCACGGAGTCTCTCGGAAGAGTGGGGGCTGGAAAAATATGGCTTCTCAAAGGAAATCAGAGTGATGATCCCTGCGAAATTTGAAATGAATTACAAGAAACAAGGCTGGATGTACGATGAGGGTTTTCTGCTCAACCCCGGTGAGCTTGAAGATACCGACTGGTGTTACGCTTTTGATGTTGACGGGAACTCTCCGATGGGCTTGGCTCTTTCACTGGTGATTTCAAACCTCAAAGAAAAACTGGGAAACAACTATTTGATCAGGCATATAATTAGTGAGATAAAGAATATGCCTCAGTCGGAGGCGTCTCAACAGACTAAACTTGCATTAACAAGGAGGTTTGCCTCTTTTAATCAGTGGGGAATTTTCGTAGACGAAAAAGATGTGCCTACACGAATATTTGACATCGTAAAACCAGGGAAAGTCACGGTGCTAAATCTGTCTGACATTCGAGAGGACCTTCAAGGAGGTTGGGGAGTAAGAACTTTAGTTTTGGGGCTCTTAGCGCGCAAAATCTTTGAGTTTCGTATTGAGGGTAGGCGAGACGAATTGTCTACCACGTACAGACCGAAGGAGAACCGGATTTTGGATGAGAAGGAACCTTTTCCAATGGTTTGGATGTTGATCGATGAGGCGCATAGATTTGCTCCAAATGATAGGAACACGGCAGCATCGCTTCCGCTAAAGAACTGGGCTAGAATGGGAAGGCAACCGGGTCTGTCCCTAGTCCTTTCTACTCAAAGGCCAGGTAATTTGGACATGGATGTTTTGTCTCAGTGCGATTTAATATTGTGTCATAGATTAACTGCGCAAGTTGATATTGATGCTTTGAACAGGATACGTCCAACGTTTTCCGCAGGCAATATTCTCGAGCACGTAGACGCTCTTCCTCATGACAGAGCGGGTTTCGCACTTGCAATCGACGATGTTACCGAAACTGTAGTGCCTTTTCAAGTTCGTCCCAGAAAATCATGGCATTCAGGCGAGGATGCTATAGCAAAAAAGCCTGATGTGAGTTCTGAGGCTCGGAAATCAACCGATGAGCACTAGAGATCAATATCGATTTGATCTTCGTCGACGCATACGAGAGATAGTATTATCTTTGTTGAACAGCCCAAAACAAGAAGCGACTCTGTTTGAACTCTCAAGAAACCTTGGATGCGACATTGGATCACTAAGGATGGAGTTGACCAGTCAAGTTCAAAAATACCCCGCAATCTGTTTTGACCAAGAGAAAAAAGCCGTCGTGTTAAGGCCCAACAGCATTGCTCTCTTCTCAGTCATAAGCGAAGTTTTCGAAGAACTTAAGAGGCTCTTTTTCGTGCCAAAGAGATTTGAAGGGATTCTTTACGAGATTGCCGCAAGGTCTGGTGATGGTAATGCCTTCTGGGATAAAGTTCAGACTCTGATCTGGGCTTCTGATCATTTGTCAGGTTTTTTACTTCGTCATTTCATCGGCATTGCAGTCCAGAAATTTGGTTCATTGGGATCAGTCTGTTTTGATGACATGATGCGCAGAACAACCTTACTTTATGTGTGTGACTACGGACGATATCCAAATTGTGGTCGACCTATTGAGATTCAAATAGCGAACTCAGAACTGCAAAATTGCCTCTCATTTATGAAAGCCAATCCAGTATTCGTGAGGGAGAAGACCGAGGGGGGCACTAATCTTCCTAACCGAGAAATGTTAGTTTTGATGGAGAATTCGGGAATTGTCTTCTTTAACACTAAGCGTCAAATGTACAATCTTCGGTTACCGCTCATTTATCCATGGGACCTAAATTGCTGTGTCATAAGATTCCTGGTGACTGAAGACTATTGCAGAAGAATATATCGTGAATCTGAGTTGTGGCTAGAAAACCCATTGCCCGCGATGGCTATGTTAGCTTTGATCAAGAACCTTCTGGAAACAGAAAAGAAAAATGACATGACGTTTCAGAATATCACGAGTCTCTTGAAGGATTTTAGCTATAACGTCGTTTCCATTGTCTATAGGGTAAATGACGAGACGTCGATTGAATTCGAAATGGCAACCTCTTTTCCCCTATCTCTGGAAGACCCTAAGAACTTTGGGAGTATCTTGTGGGCACTAAAGAATGTCCCCAAAGTCGTTGAGTTAATGCCATTTGAGTGGTTTAGAACTGCGCTAATTAAAGCTGTTGAAACTTCCCGTCTTCTTGGTGTAACAATTGGAATACCTGACCTCTCAGAGGATTTTACAATTTTCTTTACGTCACCCCCAGTAGCTGATGCAATATCAGAAATTGCTGATTCCTTTGGAATGATTCCTAGAACAAAATACCATGAGGATGCAAAGATGATAAGGTTCAGTTCAAGGAGAGACCTTAAGCGAATCGGTATTCTTCCACAAATTGGAATAGCTGAAAACCAAGATGATATACCGGTTGAAGGATTTATCTTCGAAATCTTGAACGAAGTCTTAAGAATTAGACCCAAAATCACCATATTACTAGAAGATCTTGCTGATAGATTGGAAGTAGACACCAACTTCTTGGAGGATTTCATAAAACGATATCTCGGTGATTCATTAGATCTCAGTCTGCCCGGGGAAATAGCCCCATTGAAAGACCCTTGGCTAGAACTACGAGGTTGAGTCGACAAAAGACCGTAACGTTCAGACAATTGACTCAAAGAAAAAATTTAGCTCAGATCAGATGCTAGTCTGCGCATAGAGTGTCTATTTCTTCAAATCTCTTTCTTTATTACCAGTTTCCCATTCTCGTTAACGAACAGTATTATGTCACCGCTTCTAAGAGTAAATTCCTCTCTTGCTTCCTTAGGTATTGTTACTTGGCCGCGGGTTCCGATTTTCGAGGAGCCAAGGATTTGCGGATTTTTCATATTTTGCACCATAGTATGGATTTCATGAAAAATCCTTATATATAGTGTGCCATGTAATTCCATATTTGTATGTAAAATAGGAGAGAAGAAATTGGTGAGACCGTTTACGATGAGCAGGCTAGGAGACATTGTTCGTCTGACGAGAACGTTCCGGGGGATCACTTCAGACCATGTAGAAGAGGCCATGATGGTAACTCGTGATAGAGCTGTGGAACTTTTGAAGCAGGCGGAGGAGATGAAGTTGATCAAGCCTGATGGTTCTTTATACTACTCAACTAGCTTGGGGAACGTTTTCTTCGAAGCACTAAAGAATGATGATGGAGCAAAACTTGACAACATCTTCAGTGAATACCGACCGTACATTGCAGTCAAGAATATCCTAAACACAAGAAGCGCTGACACATCAGAACTAAAGAAGATGACCGGTTTGACTGAGGTTGGAGTCGAGATAGTCTTAAGGTTGATACAATATGCTCGCGATGACCTGTGCCTAATGAATGAGAAATACTTCATTCGTGCAAAAGAGCTACCAAAATCAAATGATTTCCTTTCGTCGGTCAAGAAAATATACTTTGATCTTAATAAATGCACTCAATGGGGATGCCCCAAGGACTTCATTAGGATTGACAAGATCGCTACGTATGTTTGTAGTGAATTGCGGTTATCTATGGATGACTTCTCAAAACTACTGGATGCCGAGTTAGAGTCTAATGCTATTCTAGAAATGCATTCTGAGGTCGCCAGCTACCAGTTCATACCTTTTGCTCGTCGAAAAGTAAACCCCGCAACATATCGGAAATGTTATTTACGTTTAAGGGAGAGAGCATGATGAAAGAAGAAAATCCTTACTCAAAGTATTTTTTGTCAGAGAATCCATTTCCAATTGTTCCCATTCCTGAGGAGTATCCAAAAATTTTCGGTGCTAATCAAGCGGCTCTTCAACGGATGGTCTGGCAATTGACTAAAGTAGCAAAGACTAATCGCCCGATACATGTCGTTTTGGTAGGTCCATATGGCTCAGGTAAAACACACCTTTTAAGATATCTTGCCACCGAGATAAACCAACACATAGAAGGTGGACTAGGGGCTTACGTCCCTCATCCAGGTCCCGACTTTATCAGCATATATCGACGGTTCATTGAGAGCCTCAGTTACGACAGGCTGCGAAAATTATCAAAAGGAGCCGATGAACGAAGTCTAAAGGAAACGATAGTTTATCACGATTTTGTGACAGCTTTGGTAAATTTGACAGATAAAGAGAAAACATTGGAAGCTTGGCGCTGGCTAACTGCAAACAGTTTAACGTTAGAAGAGCGCAGAGCGCTGCGTGTGGCAACTAGCATTGAACATGAGGAAGATGCGCTCAATGCCTTCTCTGCTTTACTGAAGTTCCTTAGAAGTGTTGGCTTCAGATTAATTTGCATGCTAATTGACGAATTCGAGGAGATTAACTCGTTAGTGCAAATTCAAAAGCGCAGACTTTTCAATGACCTACGACACCTGATTGATCTTAATGCTTCAAACTTTAGCTTAATAGTGGCTTGCACTCCTCATGGATGGGAAACAGTTTACGAGGAAAATGCAGCGCTAGTGAGACGTTTTTCTTCTAATGTGGTATTCTTTGAGCCCCTAGATACTAAAACAGCGGGTGCACTCATTTCTGACTACTTGTCTCAATTCAGAACTAACACAAAAGCCTTTCAAAGGTTCATGGCAAAAAATGGTGGCAAAGAGGACCTGTCTGGGGTATACCCATTCACCAAAGATGCAGTGGATGAACTCTGTGCGTTATCAAAAGGCAATACGGGAGAGATTCTAAAGTATAGCGGAATTGCCATAGAATTGGGTGCTAATGAAGAGCATTCTTGGTTAGATGCAGAACTGCTGCGCTCTCTAGTTGCGCAATACTATGGGAAATTAAGTGAGAACACGCGGTAATGAAGATCTTTCTTAGCTGGAGCCCAGGTCCACCGGATCCTCCTTTCTGGAAGTGGATTATGTTAGATGGAATAGTAGTGTCAATAGCTTTACTAAAACAAGAAAACCTGCTTGAACGCGCAACTATAACTGGATTACATCAACTCTTAGATTTCAATGGCACCATTTTCCTTGACTCAGGCAGCTACGAAGATTCAATCACAAACAAGGAACTGAGACCAAAATCACCTGAAGAGCTCGTGGCACTAGCCAAATGGTTAGGTGCGGACTTGGTCGCACACCTAGATGTTCCCTTCGTCGGAAAAAATGCTAAACTGTCAGAAGAGGAGAAATGGAGACTCCTGACTCAAAATGTTTTGAATGCTAAGATATGCGATGAATTGTCACGAAGCAGCAAGAGTGTTCAGGTAGTTTATGTTATCCAGGGATGGAATCAGGAGAGCTTGACGTATTGCTGCGAAGAGTTAAGCAAACTTGATGCAAATTACTATGCCTTGGGGTCGTTGTTAGGTCTTCAACCTCAAGAAATCGAGTTTCGTGTTCGTCTAGTGCGCAGGATTCTTGGGAAGGAACCTAAACTTCATCTTTTCGCGGTTTCTAATTTAGCTGTAATACAAAGGGTAAAGGGCCTCATCGATTCCATAGATTCCTCAACTGCAAGTATAGCGGGAGCGATGAAAGAAATCATAAAACCTAGTGGAAAAAGAAGCCACATTAATCAGGCTAACGAGAGGCTCAATTGTGGCTGCCCAGTGTGTGCCAAGCATAAAGGAGCTATCTTTCTTTTAGGAAAGGAAGGAACACAAAATTACTACAACCAGCTGAGAAAGATACATAACGCTTATCAGCTTCTGACAAATTTACGACAAATTGTTAATACTCAAGCACACAAGAATTAAATTGCGAACGTAAAGAATAATGAACGAAAGAGAGTTTGGTGCTTGACACTTGAAGTACTTTATTCCAGAGTGGGATGATCGCGTAGATCCCAGTTATGATTTCTTTAAGGACGAACACTCATCTCAACACATGAAGGATCCTTTTAGCGACCATTACATGTGGGATTTCTTCGGCATCAACCATGTTCCATTTGATGGGTTGTTGGTTTCGAGAGTTAAGGTTGAAGAGAATAAAAACAAACTTACACGAGTCTTAGAGCTGGGTATTCACAAATTTTTGAGACTGCCTGATAGCTTTTCAGTAATGGGAGATTGTGGTGCGTTTGGATACATAAAAGAAAAAGCGCCTCTGTATGGCGCTGTCGAAATCCTGGATTATTACCGAAAAGTCGGCTTCAACATTGGAGTAACCGTAGACCATTTAGTTGTTCCAAAGTTCAGAACAGAAAAGGATGACCGAATGCGGATAACTTTTGAAAATGGCCTGAAAGGATTTGATGCGTGGACCAGAAATTACAAGGATTATTTCGAACTATTAGTTTCTGTTCAAGGTTGGGAGATCGGTGACTACCTAAGAATGTTCAAAGATTACTATAGACATGGGATAAGAGACTTTGCCTTTGGAGGATTGGCACGGAAGACCACAACGTACACATCGATGTTGATCGATAAACTTGCAGAGGTTGTAAAAGACGAAGCTCTGAGACCGAATCACCTTCATTTCTTCGGTCTGGGACGAGTGAGTCTATTCCCTAAGTACAAGGAACTGGAGGATTTGGGGATTGAGATATCGTTTGATTCTGCCTCTTGGTTGAGGCGAGCTTGGCTTAGCGGTGTGAACTACTTTGACAATTACTACATGATGAACAGTGAGTTGAAAGGTTATAGAGCTATTCGAATTCCCCAGATTGCCAAGAAAAGGACTGGTCTCAGAGGAAAGAAAAAACTTGGGCAAGATGTAGATCTTGAGCAGTTAAAACAGCTTGAAAATGATTGCTTGAGCAAACTTAGACTTTACGATGCTGGAATAGTCGGGATAGAAGATGTTATGCCCAGTCTTAGAGAATTGGATAAGATTCTTGGAAAAGATCGGGACTTGGAGCAATCTTACTATAATACTCTACAGGATAGACCGTGGAAAAAATGCAGCTGCCCAGTTTGTAAATCAGTAGGGGTAGAGGTCATTGTATTCAGAGGCAATAACCGGAACAGACGTCGTGGTTTTCACAATACCTTCTTAATATATAACGAGGTCCTGAAACATCCGGAACGCTGGTCGGCTGTAGCGCAGAAGGAGAAACTCCCAAAGAAATTATCTAAATTATCTAAACTGCGGGAAGCTGATCTAAACTCATTGACAGGCAGAGTTCTGATAATAACTGAATGCACAAAAGAGAAGCTCAGTTATAACAGTTCAATGAAAGCTCCTGCAAAACTGATGTATAAAGGGAAGTTATTTGAGGCTGTAAAGGAATTCAGCGAATCAAAGAAATTCGATTACTTAGTAATTTCGGCAAAATATGGTCTTTTACATCCAAACGAAGTCATCGAAGGGTATGATAAAGTGCTTAGGACAAAGCGAGATGTAGAAGAAATCAAACCTCTGGTAGAGCAGAGGTTAAAGCCAATTTTGGTAGACTACGACAAGATTGTTGTTATAGCAGGAAAGAAATATCGAGAGACTTTAAGTAACTTATGGGACGATCACTTCTTCACGATTCGCAGCAAGGGTTATGGAGATTTGTGTAGCAAAATAAGGAAAGCCACTGCAAGCTGTCAAACTTTAGGGCAATATCTCTGAAGGGACTCGTTACAAGTCATTGAATGGCCATCAGAAACGCGTCGTTAGCGTAATTTCTCATGAGGAAATCTGTGATACGTCTTTTTGATTCCTTGTTGCCTCTCAGTATTTCGACCAGTTCGAGCCCTTTTTGTGTTAGGGCAACCTCCATAGGTCTTTTTCCTTTTCCTAAACTAATTAAGAGTAAGCCAAGATCCTCACAGGCGTGCGAGTACCACAAAATCGCATCCTGACGCGCCCATGTCTTGCCAACTCTTCTTTGATACCAATTTAGATATTCATTGAAAGCAACCGATTGTGTCTTAGAACCCATAAGCTGTTTGATAGTTTCAAGGCATTCAGCTATTCCTGTCTTATACCAACTGAAGTAAGTATCTCTAGTGAGCTCTATTTGCAAATACGCTTGCTGGGAGCTTGTAAAGTTTTTCAAGAATATAGACCCAGACTCACGCTCAATAAAGGAGTTAGAAGCTCTCAGGTCGGATAGTCCAAGATCGATGAGTTTCTTACCTTTGCTGGATAAGCTGACCTTGTCACCATAAATGTGGCACAATCCGAACTCTGCTGCCAATCGAAGTCTACTTCTCAAGGTGCTTAATTCTAAGTTACGACTTAGCTCTGAGAGGAATGAACCTAACTCATTGAGAGAAACAGTACGATTAAAGGCTTTCATTTTGTGAAGGCAGTATAGAACCTCATTTGAATATGTAAAGTGATTTACCTGAGGATTTGGGACGTTGATGGTATTGAGAACGAAATAATCGATGTCAAGACCACGGGCGACGTTAAAGTACTCATTGACAATTTTTTCTCTATCAAACTGCGCGAGGAAAACTCCTAATTTGCCCGCGTATGACTCTAGATCTCCAACATAGGAAGGAGCAAGAACATAACAGACGGCTTCAACACCGTGTGCAGTGTGGTATAACTTCTTATATTCTAAGACTTGCTCTACGGAATCTTTATCCGCTTTGACAGCTTTCAGTTCAACGATAAAGGTGTCTTCATTTTTGAGGAGAAGGTCTATCTCCTTAGTATTTACTGGAATATGTGAATAGACGTTGAAGCCATTCTTAAGCGAAAGACAGTCCAGCAAATATCTTTTCGCATGACGCAAAGTGAAATTAATAGTATCTTCATAAATCTCTACGGACATCATCAGACCCCCTTTTTTACACCCCAGATCATTTTCTGTTGTTGCAGAATTATTCTCACATCTAATTGATCTTTCATTGCTAGCGCAATTAATTTCTTAGCAAACTTTCTGCTATCCCACTCGGGTTGAAAAATCACGTTTGGAGTACCATGGAGTAAGGTTTCAACGACGTTCTTAGCATATCTGTAGTCTTCTTCATTTGATATGACGAGTTTGAACTGGGACTTGAGAGCAAATAAATCCTTGGTTTTCTTCAGCGCATCGAGGTTGCTTCTCATTCCTGAGGACGGGCATTTGCAATCCATGCTCACCAAGTCTACCAGTTCAAAAATCTTCTTGTCATAAATAGTTCCATTCGTGTTTATTTGTATCCAGTAGCCGCGTTTCTTAAGCCGTTGAATTAGTTCAACTAACTCCTCTCTCTGAAGTAATGGTTCACCACCAGTAATTGAAACACTTTTACAAGGATGCTTGGAAATTTCAGTGATTGTTTGGCTCAGGCTCATTTCTTGGCCATCATTCCAAGAATACTTCGTATCACACCACTTGCATCTTAAGTTACACTTTGCTAATCTAAGAAAAATCTCTGGTCTACCAATCTCTATTCCTTCACCTTCTATAGAATAGAAGGTTTCTGAAACTTTCACATTTTTCCCTCTCGTTTTAACCTCAAGATGAGTGGGTCTTCAATTCCAGCTTCTTCAAATCCCTTGGCTCTTAATATACACGAATCGCATTTGCCGCAAGGGACTTCACCACCGACATAACAACTCCAAGTCCATTCTAAAGGAGCGTTCAATTCAGTTCCAAGTTCAGCTATCTCCTTCTTATTTTTGAAGAGCAATGGAGTCTCTATTTTCATCTCTATCTTGTACTGAGTACCTACCTTGCTGGCTAATTTAATCAATTCATTTAGCTTTTCATAAAATTCTGGTCTACAATCCGGATAACCAGAATAATCGAGAACATTTGCGGCTATGAACACGCTAGCTTTTATGTCCTCTGGTTTGACGCCTTCTTTTTCGATCGTATGCAAAATCTCGGACTCAAGGTAAGCCGCAGCTACGACAACAAAAAACGTGTTCCTCAATGGAACATATGTTATGGGTATTGTTTGTGTCATCCCCTCTATGCTTCTCTCCTTCGGTACTTCAAACAACTCTGGATGAGTTAAAGCAGAGTACCAAGCCACTTCCTTGTATGCTGAGATGTCTATCACTTTATGCTTTATTCCCAACCTCTTGGCGATTTCCTGAGCGCATTTGATTTCCTTGCTTAAGCTTTGTCCATAGTGAACTGTGATTGCGTGCACATCATATCCTAGACTTTTTGCATAAGCTGCGGTAGTTGTTGAGTCTAAGCCTCCACTTAACAAAGCAACTCCTATCTTCACAATCTCATCTCACTCGAAATATTCACACCAACTTTTTGGACTCTCCCAGACTCTCACCTTCTCTAATTTGATAGTCTTGGGTAAGCCTCTCAAATTTTGAAAGATGTATTTCGAAATGTTTTCAGAAGTTGGATTACCGATTCCCTTCAGATCATTAAGAAAACTGTGATCGAGTTTCTCTGTTATTTCTCCCAACTTATCTTTCAGAATCTTGAAATCTACTAGAATACCGATATCATCCAGTTTTTCTCCTATAACTAAGGCTTCAACTTTCCATGTGTGTCCATGAAGTCTTGAGCATTTTCCTTTGTAACCTACTAATTTGTGGGCAGCATCAAATTGAGACGCGATTCTCAGCCGATACACTTCTCCACCTCCAACTATAAAACTCCCCACCATTCAGAGCAGACATTATGATCATGGATCGATTCAAAACTCACACATTTTACTGTGCAATACCTTTTCGGATACTTTTCTTTCAATAACTGAACGCATTTCCTAACAGCGTCTTCAACGAATCTTGGATTTTGATGTATTCTCTCAACAACTTCTTTTTCTTCAGGTCTTTTCAAAAGCGAAAATGTTGGAGAGCTAAAGCTTTGATTACAAATTTCAACAATGTCCAACAGTTCGATGTTGTCCTTTGAAATATCAATCTCCACGCTTAATGTTCCTCTCTGATTATGAGTTAAGCCGTTACACAATTCTTTTGAACAGGGGCAAGCTAACACTCCATTAACTGAGATGCCTATCTTCTTCCGGTGTGATTTTGTAGAATATCTTGCAAACATTTGTGCAATTGAATTCTCTTTTTCTCCGCTTGGTCTTCTTCTCTCAAAAGGAAGTTCACCGAAGACTTCGGTAAAACAGTGAAAACCATGTTTTTTGAAAGCATTTTCCGAAATCTGCTTAGCTAGGTCCTCTATCGAACCAGCTTCTGTTGGTATCTCTTCAATAGACTCCACAAACCTGCTCATGTGAACGCCCCGAAGGTCAGAAGGCAAAGTTATGTAACTGTTGATTGTAGCAATAACATGATAAACCATGTTTGGCCTTTTCACTATGACATATTTCTTTAGCCCTTCCACTCCAACTTTCTCTAACTCAATCTCGTTCTCTGGTTTCTCATTCTGAATATCCTTCAACACATCCCATAACCTCTCAGAAAACTTTTTAGGCACATCAACTCTGCTTCACTCGTCCTGCAAGCAAATCTTCGTAAACTCTTCTCATATGGAAAACTGCTATCGCCGACTCCTCGTTCAATCCGCATCTACAAATCTTGCATTTGGGGCAGATCATCCATCCGCACTTAGGGCAGAGTTTAGAGTGGTTTGAGTCAAACTCTTCGCCACACTTAAAGCAATAAACTGTGGGGTTGGTGAAGAAATCCAAGAAATTTTCGATGAGTCTTGAAAGAGGTATATGCTTTTCGTCTGCCGCTCTTTTTGCTTTTTGTATTATTGCTTTATCTATTGTCAATGTCAATTTTTCTCTGGAACTTGAAGGATTCATACGTGCAAATACGTGCTATTACGTATTTAATACCTTCCATCACGTTCATGTAAAAAGTCTCGACCATTAGGTACTCGGGCTTGGATTTCTATACTCTAATAGTGTGATTTAGGGATGCTGCATTTGGAAAGGTTTAGCCTTCCATGCTGGGCAACTCCACCTCAAGTCGCAGATTGTACATGTGTCTTCTATTTCTTTAGAACGCTCTGGACTTGGAGCGTCCCAAGTTCCATTTTCAATATCTTTTTTTATCTGTTTGGCCGTCTTATCAAATTCTTTCAGTGCAGTCTCAATTTGGGTCTCGGAAATTGAGATCTCCAGAACGGCTGAAGCCTGTCGAGATGTGGTTACGTTTTGCAACTCATTCAAGAAATAGAGTTTGGCTGCTTTCGGTAAACATCCATTTTTTATCTTATACAGTGCGCAGTACACTTGCATTTGATAGATGTAAGATTGCAGATCTGCGCCAGATTTTGGTCGTCTTTGTCCCTTGTAATCCCAAATTTCCCATTGGGAAGGATCTTTCGGAGGATTTTTAGGGTCAGAGTCAGGTCCTATTAGAACATCCACGACTCCTTCCATTATATAGTCTCCCCGAGTGCCTCTTACGCGATGTTCTGTATCGACAACTAGAGGATACAAATCCGGGCCTTCGATTCTATTGAAACATTTCAAAACATCAAGAGCTTGATTTCTCAAATTAAGGTTGATAGCTCGAATCCCTCGAGCTTTGAGCGAACTTTCGACTTCACAAAAGTACTTTTCGATGTCCTGGTCAGTTGGGATAGTGCCTCTAGTTTTTGGATCGTCGAATCCTTGGTAGTGATGGTGAGTCCTATCTAGTACTTCGTGAATTATTGTTCCGTAGAATATTTGGACGGTGTGCGCGGGAACGAAACTTTTCTCAACAAAGAAACCGTATTGTCTTGGGCATCTGCGGTGTCCAACAATATCGGCTGTCAAGCTTAGGCGAGGTAACGTTTGAACTTCGGGTTTGGACACAACCTTCATGGAGGAGTATTTTTCCCACATAATCAAACCTTCATAACAGTGACTCTATCTTTCAACCAGTTTATGTCGCCTCCTCCAAGACCCATTAATTGACCAGATCCTTCACCAGGACTTATTTCATCAGACTCTAAAAGGAGGAACAAAGCAAATCTTGCACGGGAGTAGGCGACATAATAGAAACGAATCAAATCTTCTCGGGCTCTCTGTTGTACGCTAGATTTGGGAATAACCGATTTGCGGAATTGACTCGTCTCATCTTCAATAATATGTTGAGAATCAGGTTTCGCCGTTTCATCCGTCCTCGCAACGAAAACTATCGGGAACTCAAGTCCTTTTGCTTGATGAACTGTCATAAACGGCACTCTCCCTTTTGGATATACGACCTCCTCGTCTTCAGGATCATTCATTCCTTGTTGTACCATTAACGTAACCAAGGCATTGTAGAACTGTGAACGCCATCTCCAACTAATCTCTCCCTCTACTTGCGTACTTGCTCGAAGTGTGCCCCGACTAAGTCCAGGATAATCAGGGATAGGCGTAGAGGTGTACGCTTCTATCACTGATGTTAGATAGCCCAATCTGACAGCTCTCTCTATGTCTTCACACCATGTGACAAAGGGTTCATGATTAATTATATGATAGAAAACGTCTTGGACAGTGGAACGAAAATAATCTCCAGGCTCTGTGTTTGCAATAGCCTCTGTGGCTTTTTCGACGTATCTTCGCAAGTCTCTGTAATGACTGATTTCATTCGAGTAGAAATCTCTCCACTCTTGGCATTGCTGGATCATCCAATCTGGTGTCATCGGATATTCTTCATTTCGGTCGATTATTGTCAACAACGCGCCTAGAGCAAGTCGTACCTCTTCTTGTTCTAAAAATTGTCTTGCTCTTGGATTGTAAATTGGAATCCCTCTGTCTCTCAAAGCTTCCGCGTATGGCCGCGTCCACCTCCGTGTTTCCCTTGTGCTGTGGATGAGCAGAACACAATCAGAGTAGTCCTGGATGATTTTTTTACTTGAAAAATCTTCAATAGCATCAGCAAACGCCCGAGCTAGTCTTCCGGCAGAAGAAGACACAATTAATGTAACAGCAGGCCAATCTCCGCTTATTTTTGATTTCCAAATTAGTTTCTCTTTGTTTGCGACGCGAGCACCTGATTGTTTCATCGTTTTGAAGGAAATTATGTAGTCATTGCACCAATTCACTATTCCCGGATGAGACCGGTGGTTTTCAACTAAGGGCACTCTTTCAGGTTTTGTTCCAAAGTAATTTTGGCACATCTGGTCGAAAGTTATCATTGATTCAACGGTGCCGCCTCGGAATCGATAAAGGGCTTGGTCGTCGTCTCCCACTACAACTAAGTTGCAAGGTTTTCTGGATGCAAGTTGGAAGTATATTTCTGCTTGGATTGGATTTGTGTCTTGATATTCATCAACGAGTACATGTTTAAGACCTGGATCGTTTGCTTTAGCTCCACCTTCGATGAAGAGTTTTCCGCGAGGAGTTGTGAGAAAATCCAGCAACTTGGATTGCATGTGGGCGAAATCAACTCGGTAGTAGTCATTTAGAGCTTTTTCATATTGCGCGAACTCAAGTGCCAGAGCGTTCCAAACTCCTCCCTTTGTCATCATAGATTTCGTATCAAGTCTGTATTCAACAATCCTGTTAAGCAAGGATTGTGTGACCCTAGCTCGAGCCCATCTGTTTGGCATGCGCCCTGAGTTAAGGAGATTTTGTGATCTACGATCAAACATATAGTGGAAGTGCTCAAACAGTTTCTGTTGCTTGGGAGTAAGCCCCTTAGTTGTGTTTGCAAGACCTGAATGAAAGTAGATGAATAGGAGTTGCTCCATGTCATCCATTGGCCTGAAGTTACGGTATCCCGGAAATCTATATTCAAGTAGGATGTCGTTGCATAGGCTGTGCAGCGTTCCAACTCTTAGTTGAGTCAAATCTACATCTTTGACTGATGGAAATTTTGTTGCCATGTGGTCTTTGTAAAGGATTAGACGGTCCTGAAGGTTTCTTCCCGCTTTTTCTGTAAACGTAGTAATCATTATTGAACGTGGATCAATGCGATCCACGAGTAGCAGTCTCAAGCAGCGAAGAACCAAAGCTTCAGTCTTCCCTGAACCAGGTCCAGCAATAATCCAGAGAGGTCCTTCTTCATGTTCAATGACTTCTCTTTGGGAATCAGTCAGTTTGATGTCTCTTCTTGGAATGCTCTCCAAAGCCTTTATCATATCTTCAATCGACAACATAGCAGTCACAGTTGGGCCACCATAACCTAAAGAAGGGAATGGTATAACCTTTGGATGACTAAACAAATATAAATTTTCAGTATTCAGCAAATCTGAAACTTAATGGCAAGAGTTTTAGCGAAGCATGGACAAGGCGCCTATGAATCTTCTTTTTAATAGCTCAATCCTGCTGTTATTCCAGTTGCTATGACGAATTTTTAACTATTTGTATTGTGCTTGAGTACATTTATTCTTCTGGTATTTTCCATCCCTTCATGCACAGTATTTCCTGCACTTCTGGCTGGTCCAAAGCGAATTTTACGTGTTGGCATCTTGCTGATTCGCAGTACTCGATTCCTTGAGATTAAGAGGACTAAGGGCCTAACCAACGATGCTGATGTTCTGGGGCTCATCACCAACGAGTACCTTTAGAAGAAACTAGCGAGGGAGATCTCTTGCTAAGCTTTTCCAGGGTTCGTGGTATGCTTTCTGTCTCAACTTACTTGGGTTTCCAGCCCTTTTCCCGCAGGATCTCTTGAACTTTTGGTATTGAGAGGGCGAATTCGATGTGCTTGCATCCTGTGCCGCAATGCTCGCAGACGACTTTGTCTGGTTTGAAGTCGACCTGGACCACGCTATTTAGATCCCTGTCCAGAACCGCTACTCCATACTCGTTTAGGTTATAGTGTTCGAGTCTTGGTAGGAGTTCCTCTCGATGCTCCCTCCAATACCAATTTATGAGTGTACGCAAGACTTCCGTATCATTCTTCACTCCCAAGTGCTCTTTGATCCGCGAGAAACGCTCGGCTATCTCCCCCTGGGCTCTAAGGTAAATCCTCATTTCTTCCGCCACTTTGCTTTTTCCTCCCGTACCCACGCTTTCACCACTTGCCGAATCAAACCGGAAAAGCTGTTTCCGTTCTCCTGGCACACATCCTGTAGGAACTGAATATCCTCGGGATCCAGGAAAACGGTGTGTCCCGTCTTTCCTCCCACGTGTTCCACCGATAAGATAAGTTGAGCTATGCGTTTATAAGTGTTTCCATTTTTTGCAACTATAAGAGGTTTTATATGGTAAAAAGACACATAAAGTTGCTTTGTGTGGCTAAAAATGACGCACAGAGCGGAGGTTTTAGATATCCGATTAAGGTTAAATGGAGAGGTCAAGAGCAGATTCCTTGAGATCAAAAAGGCTAAAGGCTTAACCAACAACACCGAGGTTCTTCGGCTCGTCATCAACGAATACTTTGAGAAGAAACTCCCGAAGGAGGCTCAGTAGGTTTGGATCATGCTTTGTCTAGACAGACCACCGAGTCGAACTTTCCAGACTTGCATAGTGAGGTTTCCGAGGAAGACCGAGAATTCGTTCGCGACGAGCTGGCTTGGCTTGCAGAATGGATGCGTAGCAGGTACCCGAAGCTGAACTTTGGAGACATTCGGCGGTTCCTGAGGGAAATGATCTTTGTGAGCGTCTAGGAGGCTCATCCTCTGACTGTGGAATGGCTGTATGGTAGGCGAACCGTTGGCTTCTCCGTCCCCCGAATCCGGAAGAGCACGCCTGCCATCAGCCCCAAACCTAACTGGTCGGGTGTCGAACGCCTGAAAATGAGGGGGGATAAGATACCTTGAGTGAAGACAAATTGGTCAGAGTGATTCTGGCTATCCGTGATGGTCTCTCTCAGATTGTTGAGCAGCTCAACAGCGTGTTGAAGGAGCTGGCTCCTGAGGCTGGCATTCCAAAGGTTGACTTAGCCGAGATAGCTGAGTTGCCTTGGATCAGCTACAAGACTAAGCAGCCATGTGCGTCGGCTTCGGAGCCAGGGTGGATTTTCAACGATCCCTCTAAACTGAGCAAAGAGACTCAACGCTACGTTTTTGATGAGTTGGTTAAGGCCATTGAAGGTGCTGGAGGCAAAATTCAGTTGGGCGACATGCTCTTCACGTTTAGCGGTCCACCAGACGATAAGAAAATGTTCATTTCGCGTAGGCCAGCTTCTAAGAAGTCGAATCCAGGTCCTGACAAGAGGAATGTAAAGTGATTCTTGGAAAGATTGTACCTGCATGTGCCGACTGTGAGAAAAAAGGTCGAGAAATCACAGACTGTACGATACGGACATATCAGTACGCTGTTTTTGGTCTACGCTGCCTAATCGAGGAACCAGAACACCCCAGGATAATTAATGAGGTTGCGACTGGAGACAAGTATGTGGAGTTGCCAGTCGACTTGATCTTTTGGAGGGACCCTATCAGAAAGGACATTAAAACTGGGGACGTCAACAACATGGCTACGAGTTTCATGATGCACGGACAAATAGAACCAATTGTGGTCGATGGACCCAACGAGGAAGGCAGATGTGAGGGTGTTTGCGGTCGACTCCGGTATGAAGCAACAAAACGGTTTCAGGGAAGACGTGTCTTAGCTAGGGTTCACAAGTTCAAGTCGGCCCTAGAAAAGAGGGAGTGGCAGCTCGCAGAAAACCTTCACCGAAAAGACCTAACAGCCATGCAGAGGGCTGAAGCCTACAAGGAACTCTATGACTCAATGAGAGCTGAACACGGTGGCGAAGTGAAAGACAAAAACATTGTATTCACAATAGCTCAGCGCCAAGAGAAACTCACCGGCGAAAAAGCCTCAGCTGAAAAAACAATCTACAAATACATAGAGGTTGCAAAACTTCCTGAGGAAGTCAAGGCTGAAATTCTCGTCGACGAGAATTTTGGAGTTGAGCATGGAGTTCAACTTCTTAGACTCAAACACATGCCTGGTAAACAACTGCAGCTCGCCGAACAATTCGCCCAGGAACCCATGACGGTTCAGCAGTTAAAGAAGGAAGTTGACGAAATCCTGAACCCTCCAGAACCTAAGCCTACGCCTGTAACCACAGACGCGGTCTTCAAGTGCCCCATTTGTGGTGAATCCTACCACACTATACATGTCGAAGAGGGAAAACACAAACTAGAACGCATTATCGGAGAGAATCCATAATGCCTGGTATCCTTCTAGGTTTTGAAGTGCAGACTGGTGAACCTGTCTATATACCATTGCATCATCTAGCAATATTTGGGATTACTCAGCTTTCTGGTAAGACGACTACGCTTGAGGCATTGATCAGTCGTTCAGGTTTGAGGGCGATCGCCTTCAAGACGAAGCGTGGTGAAGCTGGTTTTACGACCTATAACCTTGTTACGCCTTATTACAAGCCCCGTGCGGATTGGCAGTTTGTTGAAGGCTTGGTCAACGTTGCTCTCGGCGAGAAAGTCAAATACGAGCCTGGCATGCGCTACGCCATAATGAAGGTCTGCAAGGGTCGCAAGGGTCTCCGGGAAATTCAGAAAGCGACCATGGAATTGGCTCGAGAGACTAAGCGCGAGTTTATGAAGTCCGTCTATGAAAAGCTCGCGGCATACCTAGATATTGTCATTCCCGAATTGGAGAGGTGGGTTTTCACGGATAAACTAGAGTTGCAAGAAGGCGTTAACGTCATGGATCTCTCGAGCATGCGCCTGGAGACACAGCACCTCGTCATCGCCAGCACAATTGAGTACGCCTTCTCCTACTTGGACCACGTTGTTGTCATAGTGCCGGAAGCCTGGGAAACCCTTCCACAAGGCAAGATGACGCCAGTGAAGTGGGTTGCTCAACAATTTATTCGAAAGGGCGCGGCTATTGGCAATTACCTCTGGCTCGACAGCCAGGACATCGGCGGGATCGACAAGACTCCACTGCGCCAATGTGACAACTGGCTTATGGGAAGAATGAAGGAGGCCCACGAGGTGGAGAGGATCCTTAAGCAGCTCCTCGGCCTCAAAGTGCCAAAAGAGGAGATCCAGAAGCTTCCCCTCGGCACATTCTACGCAGCCATAGGTAACGAGGTGAAGAAAACATATGTCCTGCCTGCTGGCGTGCCTGAGGAAATTGGCAAAAAAGTGGCAATTGATGAAATTAGTCCCGAATACGTGCGCGACACGTATCTCAAACCTTCACGAGTATTGGAGGAACAAGATTTGACCTATAAGCCATTATGGGAAGAAGAGAAGCGTAAGCGAGAGGAACTTGAAAAACAGTTTGCGGATATTCGCACCCAAGTCTATGACGAGTTGAAGGAAGAAGCTGACAAATTGGTCAAGGAGGAAAGGCAGAAGGCATTTCGTGAAGCCATGGAGAAGGTTGAGGAAATCAAGAAGCAGTGGAACGTAGAAGGGAAGGAAAAGAAAATCGCCGACCTCACGAAGGAGCTCGAGGGCTTCAGAGAGTTGAAAGGTGCCCTAGCTAAGATTCTCCCTGTCCAAGGCGCCATAGAACCTACAAAAGAAACCGTCAACCTCGAACACAAAGAATTGGTTATCAACGTAAGCCACCAGGGCGAAGAAGTTGTCACCATGGCGACAAGAAACATAGAGGGTCAAATACTATACTGTGCGGTCAATGACTTGCCAAAAGAAGGCTTCAGTGTAAATGAAATGAACGACGCCTTAATGGAGAACGGATGGGCCGTCAAAACCAAGACGCTGTACACAAAGCTCAGCATACTGTCCTCGCAGGGAAGGCTGGTCAAGACGGAGAAGGGCTACCGATTACCTCAGAAGGTTCGTTTCAACATAGAAAAGGTCGAAGGCAAATGAACCATGCATCACCTGAGTCTTTAGAGGAACAACTCCGCCGTGTAGCTGACGACTTTCTTGAGTCTTTGAAAGAGGAAGTCGACAGCGCCGTATTTCTGCGTGACTCTGGAAGACTTCAGCGTTTAGTATCCGCTCTTCATGCACATCTTGACGCTGAGATTGTGAGAGTGATTCGAGAGAAAGGCTTCGATAAGGAGTTGCGAGAGTTGTGCGACCGTGTCGGAAAAGAAGGGAGTGAAAGTGTCCGTCAAGATCCGTGAGAAATGGAGCCTCTGTTTCCGATTCGGCCGATGGACTCTTTTCATAGGCTTCGGCGAGGTCTTGGACGTCATACGGAGACGTCGGTGAAAGTGAGTGAAAAGGCTAAGACCTTGGGCATACCTGAGAGAGACTTAGCCTTGGCTATGACGCTGGTCAGAGATTTTAGGATCAGAGCCATCAGGGCCGGTCTGGATCCACGAGCTACAAGAATCGCCATCCTCTTCGCCAACCTCTCTGACTACCATTTCGCCAAGCAGCAACGAAGCCCAGAAGAACTCGCCGAACTCGAGGAAATAGCAAGAGACTTATACGAGCAGGTTTCAAGTGGAAAACGGCAGTCTTACCAACCCAACGAGAGATGATATCCCATGTCAGAGGTTGGTAAGACGCTCCGAGAGATCTATAACGCCATGCTCGAAGCATATCGATCGGAGCGTGACAAAGAGGCTGGCGCTGAGAATGCCTTGAATGTCTATCAGAGAAACGTGGCCGTAGTTGACGAGGTCGCCGGCGCTCTAGAAGCCATACTCGATTTTAAGAAGGCTCTGGAAGAGGGGTTACGAGAGATTCGGGAGCAGAGGGCTAAGGGCGAGGTTAGAGCCGTCAGGATCCACGCCGGCGGCTGCCTAGTCATCAAGCTGGTCCCATGTGGAAAACACTGCAGCGGCTGCCCCCACGGACCCTACGCCTACCAAGTCACGAAGGTTGGAGGACGACAAATTTGGAAGTATCTTGGCCGAGCTTAAAGTTGAGCCAGCGTCTTACCAACCTCTCCCATCATTTAAACCTCGGCGTGGGTTGGTAAGAAGGGTGAGCAAGGAGGTTCTGGCGGAGATGGTTGATCAAATTGAAGTTGAAGATTGGAAGTATTCACGTCCTAAGCACATCCCAGAGGGCGTAAAAGAGTTAATGCATGCCTGCGGACGCAGGGAATACGAGAAAGACGGAGTCTGGTATCTGGACCAGTGCTCTGCTCACAAAATGGAAACAGACTCTTTAATAGAGTCGCTCGGTAAGGAGACGACAAAAGAATGACTCTACTATCTACACACAATAGTTTGTGTGTTTTTGTGTGTGTGCAAGGTTTTGAGAGTGAGAATAGTGCAAAAGGGAATAAAGAAGCTCAAAATGGACTTCTTTTGGGCTTTTGCACGACTTTGTTGATTTCAAGAAAGTCTTGTGTATAATAAATAATAAATAAGAATTCAAGAAAGGAAGAAGAAAGGGAAGAAAAGAAGAAAAAGGACGGTTCAAATGGGAAGGAAAAAGGTCAACCTCTTCATTGAAGAGAGACTCTGGGATGAGTTTAAACGCCTGGCCTTTGAAAAACATGAGAATTTTCATGGAGCCTTAAGTGAGGAGCTGGAACAAGCACTTCAGTCTTGGCTCGCTCAACACACGCAAAATCACACAAAACAACTCGTAATAAACAAGGTTAATCCACAGCCAGGGGTTTTCAAGGTCTTCACTCAGGTTAAGGAGTTCCTCAAGGAGCAGTACGGTTACGCCTGTTTAGTGCAGGGGCAACAGATTCCAAAGAAACACCTCATTGAAGCTCTAATGAACCTGAGGGGCTCTGACTATCGAACCGTCAATAAATGGATGGGTTTGTTCTCAAAGTTTAAGCTTGTTAAATGGGTCGCTGGAGAAGTGTACGAGATTCTCTGAACCAGGCTGAGCTAGCACATATAACGAATCCGAAGGAACCGAAAACCTCTACTCATGCCTTTTCAATCCTTTACGAATCAATTCCTCAACCACTTCTGAACGGGAGGTTGTCTTCAGCGATGGCTCTTCTTTCCCTCTTCGTTTAAAGACAATCTTGTCGATTTCCGTGATAAGGTCGCCCTCCAACATAATTGACACTCTCCTTTTCTTCAAAAATGCCATCCTCCTACCGTATTACAGTATTCTTTAATTAAAAGTCCTACACTAAATAACTTGTGGTCTCATAGGTATCCAACATAATAAAAATCCTTAAACATTAACTACCCTCAATATACTTCAGAGATTAAAAAGGGGAAAACTCCAATTGAGTGAACAATATGGCGTTCAGGTCAATGTAAAAATTGGTTCGCGAACTCGTGATGCTTTGAACCTTGTTGCTGAGTTTGAGGATGTCAAACCTAGTGAACTCGTTCGTCACTGGGTTAGGGAGAAGCTGGCTGAGTATCGCAAGGACCGATTGTTTCTTAAATGGCTTGAGAAAAGAGAGAAAAAGGTGTTTACTAATGAGTAGGGTATTGGAAATGTCGGCTTTTGAGAAGGTTGAACGTAATCTTCGAAGGTTGAGAAGAATAGTAGCTGGAGTGAAGACAGAGAGGTCGTGGGTTCAAATCCCGCACGAACCCGAATCGCCAACACTAGAGTTAAAGTATCAACATGGTCCGGAGCTCAAACGACTAATAGAAGGGGCACAAACACAAAACCGAGAAGTAGGCGTCATGCTGTGCCAAACCAAAGCCGGGGATCTTCACCTAAGCCGCGCCTGTTGGGGTCGGCGTGAAACAGTTACGGTAGCCGACTGCCATGACAATCTGATTCCACTAGGGTCTTTTCACGTTCATCTGGGTGGAACAGACGTGTTCTCTGTGCCAGATTTGGAATTAGCCATAAAGAAAGAACAACTATCCTGCCTAGGCTATGTGAAAGCGGGGGCGCCCATGCTTAAATGCATAAACCCGCAACTCTACCACAATCTTCCCCCAGAAACCAAGATGGAAATAAGATATAGCCTAGACCAGGCTAGACAAGACACAGAACGCGCAACCCAGCTCTACCGGTCGTCGCCAACAAACCCAGAAGCCATAATGCTGTCTAAAAGAGCCCAAACAACATTATCGCGGATAGAGGGAATGTTAGGCGCATACGAGGTGATGCTGCCAAATGGAAGATAAGATTAAGAAGCCTAGAGAGTTCACGGATGCCGAAGCTGAAGCCTTCACACGATACCTAACCACGATAGAGAAGCCACGAAAGAAAACCTTGGTCAGAGTCTTGTTGGGGACAGATTTTGGAAGGAACCTGGTTCAAGAATATCTTAAGAAAAAAGGGCTGAAATGGAAGTAGTCTTAGACCCTTCTCAGCCATTCTCTTTCTAGACTTTCTGCTACTCTTCTCGCCTCTCGAGCTAAGGCTGCAGGTGCTTCTTCTGGCGGGATTAAACGCCGAGCTATTCGACTCACATACTCGATTTGAACAGCTTTATGAATGACGTAGCCAACTCTTCTCTCAAACGTAGGGTAGAGTCCAACTTCACTGCTCCACTCTGGTTTTATGGTTTCTAGCTGTACTCTAGTGAGGACATAGCCATACTCTCTGAGGAATGCTGTAGCAGTGTCCCAAATCCTATCCAGCTCTTCAGGCGTTACGGGCCGTGGAACAATTTTCTTCTCTCTAACCTTTTTATACCTTCTTCTGAGACGTGATTGCCCTCTTCGTGGGTCAAACGCAATCTGCGGATGAGCCCAGCGCGGGTCATTTTCTCTTCCAGGCGCGATACGGTAGTAGCGTCTCCTAAACCATTCTGGTCTAACAGTTTCCTGCCGAACCTCTTCTATCAAGCCGAGTTTCTTCAAAACCCA
>Ga0315314_1000702_pt1 | contig 33880 bp, 32 predicted proteins | sample TDP9_MG_FD_203631 | JGI IMG/M metagenome (GOLD analysis project Ga0315314, IMG submission 203631) | Freshwater sediment microbial communities from Lake Towuti, South Sulawesi, Indonesia - TDP9 | ecosystem: Environmental > Aquatic > Freshwater > Lake > Sediment | place: Indonesia: South Sulawesi... | reverse complement strand
ATGAAGGCGTGGCAGTAGACAAAGAGTGTTCAGCACAGATCCTTCAATGTTAACATGGAGCTTTTGTTATATGATTCGAAAGGTGGCGCCGCCGGCCCGATTTGAACGGGCGACCAACTGGTTAACAGCTTCAGCCTTCTCTTACAGTCAAAGTCAGCTGCTCAACCGGCCTGAGCTACGGCGGCAAACCTGCAACAACGCTAATCTTGAGACCTGCCAATCATATTTAAGTTTAATCAGTCAAGTTCGGGAAATTCCTCTGATGAATGCCCCTCAGCAGACCTGCCACTATTAGCACATGCCGGAATAGTTCCTATGAGTTGTCAACACTTAATATGGAGATTGAAAGCAACTGCTATGAGATAGGGAGAACAGCGACTTGTCAAAAGATTTGTTTGACACACTCATAGTCCGTTTCGGGGGCGAGATTGGCATCAAAGCCCTGTGGACTAGAAAGCAGTACGAGCGCCGCCTAAGCAACAACATCAAAGCCGTTCTGAAACACTTCAAAACCCCATACTCGGTTTTCGTCAAGAAGGCCGGTCGACTCTATATTAAGACTCGTCAAGCTGAAAGAGCCGCTGGAAAAATCAGCCGCGTCTTCGGCGTATCATCTATGTCACCAGCTATTGAAACGTCATCCAATCTAAAAGACATGTTAGAAATAGGCTCAAGGCTTGCTCGATCAAGATTCGCTAGGAAAAAAAGCTTCGCAGTCTGTTGTCGCAGAATCGGAAATCATCAGTACACAAGCCAAGATATCTGCGCCCTAGTTGGAGAACGCATACTCACCTCCCTTCCAGAATTCAAACTACGCGTTGACTTGAGACATCCAGAACAAACGCTCGAAGTTGAAGTTAGAGACGAAAAAGCCTACCTGTTCACCAATATAATTAAAGGCGTGGGGGGCTTGCCACTCGGTACGCAGCCCAAACTCGTTTGCCTCCTCAACGGTGACGTGCTGTCAACAGTGGCTTGCTGGATGACCATGAAACGCGGCTGTCCACCAATCCTGGTACACGTTGAAGACGATGCCATTAGACGCCAAGAAAACATCAACAAAGTGAAGAAGACATCTCAAGCCTTGATGAAGTGGAACATAGGATTTCCGCGAAGGCTCCGAGCAACTGCCTATCATCGCAAACTCAAGAAATCACTAGGTAAATATCCATCATGGTTGCGTGCCCTTATGCGTAAGAGATTAATCCTTCGAATAGCTCAACAGATCGCAGAAGCAGAGCACGCAGAAGGAATTGTCACAGGAGACTTCGTTGTCGAAGGAGAATCCACGCAGGCGGTGCACTCATTCACAGTTCAAGACGAAGCCGTCAAGGGGTTTCCAATTTACCGACCCCTTATTGGACTTGACGAGGCAGAGATTGCCTCATTAGCGAAAACAATAGGCTTAACGAAGACAATGAGACGAACGGTTGGACGTAGAGAACTAGAAGCTGCGGCTGAACTTGGAATTGAAATCGCTGAACACGAACTGAGCATTGAGGAAGTCGTTGAGAAATCTGTCAAATCGATGCGACAACTGGAAGTATAGCCCCTTCAGCCTGTGAGTCACTTTTAGGAGAGTCAGACGCTTTTCTTACTGGCGTTACGTAACGCCAATACGATTTTAGTGGGAGCATCGCAAGCGAGACCAAGCCCTGAAGATACCGTGGACTTGAAAACCCGGATATCCAGAACCACCTGAAACCAGTTGGGTCCAGTTGAACGCACAACCCGTCCGGAAGAAACGACGAATTCGATGCCCAGTTTTCTAAGTTTCTCAGCCACCTTAACCTTCATTTTCTCCACTGGGTTCTCTGATTTTGATGCATGTTCGAAATCGTAGTAATGTATCCATCCTCCGTGAGGCTTTAGAGCCATAACAGCCAATTCCAAGTATTCGAATGCTTTCTCTGGTAAAGGCATGATCACTCTGTCTGAGATGCCGCTAAGCCTCTCCGTTATGATTTGTTTAGCATCGCCTAAAATGGCAATCACTCGGCCTTGCACCGTGTTCAGCCTGATATTTTCTTTCATATAGAGAATCGCATCTGGGTTCATGTCGATGGAATACACCTTCTTAACATGGCTGTGCTTAGCCATTAGGATGGAGAAGACTCCGACTCCAGCGAACATGTTGACTACAACCTCGTCTTGCTGAGCTAAACCGGCGACGCGCATCCTCTCAAATGATAATCGCGGCGAGAAGTAGCATTTTTCCAAATCGACCTGGAAGATACAGCCGAACTCCTTGTGCCTGGTTTCAGTTTTCCTTTCTCCAGCAATCCACTCGAAATGACGAAGCCTGAAATTCCCTGAAACAGCGCTCATCTGTCGCAAAACAGTCTTAACCTGCTTGTGGAGGTAGATAATCGCCTGAGCAATCACGGGGCTTAAGAACTCGACACTGTCTGATGTTTTGAAAATAGCGATGTCGCCAACGATCTCATAGGATCTATTCAACTGCCCCAATTCATGAGGTGACAGCTTTCCTCCCAGAATCGACTTCAAACCATTTTTCATCTGTGTTCACATGCAAAAACGTGTTATTCTGTAACTGCGAAGCGTTCGAGCAATGTGCCAACTCTACGGAGCTTCTTGGGCAGATACTCTTTAACAAGATCCACGTCATGTTTCTTGATGGCTTTTAACATCACTAATGCCAGCGCGTAGGCGCAACCGCCGACTAGGACGTAAACAAAGAGAAGACGGAGCCTAATTACAAGAAAATTCTCCAGAAAGCCGGCGAAACCGTGAAAAGCAACAATCCTTACGGAGTCAACTGCGAAGATAGCCAAGACCATGATAATAGACGCTGCAGAAGCCTTTCCTATAGCTTCTTTGTCGAATGATATCGGAATAAGTTGTTTCAAAACATATAGTGTCAGGATCAAGCTGACTATACCGACGAGTGCTCTAGCCCACGCCGTTCCAATCATGCCTAAGCCTACATATGACAACATGAAATAGGACAGAACTGCGTTGAGGACCACTGAAACCACAGACAGCATTGACGCTGCAGATGTGCGTTCAAGTGTCAGAAGAATTGGATTTGCTGCAACACTCAAAGTCCCTGCCAATGCTGCTATGCAAATAATCACCAAGGGCTCAGTGGCTTGGACATACTGCCATCCAGCAAACAGGATAATCGCCGGACGCGCTAGCGTGGCCAATCCAATAATCAATGGAAAACCTACAATAACCAAGTATCTGGTGGACACACGAAACGCGTCTCTTAGACTGTCACGACCCTGCAATGCATAAAGCGCAGACATTTGCGGAAAGAGGGCAGTAACTGCGGCAACAGAGAACAAACTCGGAACAGATGATGCTCTAATAGCCACATTATATATTCCAAGAATCCTCTGGGCTTCAATTGGTCCGCCCGGAAGCGTACTTGTGTACGAAAACAGGATGAGCTGGTCAATCCAACCTACAAAATAGCCTATTATGCCTGAACCATACAAAGGAAGCGAAAATCGAAACAACGGTTTAAGTTCATGTGGCTTTCCTAGAACGCCTAAGTTCCGACCAGTGATCATCAAACCGATAATGGAAGCAATGGATAGGCCAGCCAGCCAGCTGTAGACAACTGCATACAAACGCCAACCCATGTACAGGAGAAAAATGCCTACTGCATTCTGAAGAATCGTATAGACTAGTCCAATTGAAGCCATGTCTCGAATTCTCTGCAGTCCCTGTAAGAAGCCGCACGCTAAGATGTACAGTACATTGAACACAGAGGCCAAGGCTAGAATGCGAAACAACGAGGTGTACTCAGCAGTCTTGAACAATTGCATTGACAGCCCTTCAGCTGGTATGAAAAGTACGACAAAAGCCACTGCTGAGGATAACGAACACACTTGAAACACGCGGGTGACAACCGATCTGGCTCTTTTAGAATTGTTTTCTGCATTGTATTGGGAAATGTACTTGATGGCAGCGGACTGTAGGGCAAAAGTGCCGAAAACTGGCAGAAGATTGAGCGCGAAAGCTAAGAGGGCGAAGACACCCATTTCCTCAGGCCGGTCCGAAAGTGCGTGAGCCAAAACAATGAAGTAAATTAGGCCAAGTGCAGCGTTGATGAAACCTTGAATGACCAGATAAGTTGCGCCGCGCGCTACTTTAGCCTTGGTTTGTAGGGCTTCCAAAGATCTCTGCACCTGCGGGACTCTTGCATGAAAGCAAGCGACTAATAAACATGATGGGCATTGAAAGGCTGCATATTTCACGACTGTTAGGATTGAAGTCTGATCACCCTATTGCTGGGCCGACACCATTTTATCTATGGTTTCCATCAGCCTCTGAATGTTTTTTCGCCAGTCAACTCTGACTTTAACAGTCTCTTTAGCCTTCGATCTCAGCCTTTCTCGCAACTCCTGATCGCGGGCCAGTTGGAGAATCTTCTCTGCAAGTCTTTGAGAATTCGCGACAGGAATGAGAAAACCGTTGACTTCATCCTCAATCCATTCCGCGTTTCCAGCGATATCGGTCACAACGGCTGGCAACGAGCAGGCCATGGCTTCCAAGAGGCTGGCAGAGGTTCCGTCTGAATACGATGTTGATACATAAATGTCTGCGGCGCTTAGATAGCTCGTAACTTCCTCGTGGGGGACTGCTCCAACAAACTTCAGATATCCGTTTTCAACAGACCTTTTCGTTCTGCTCTTGAATAGCTTGGTTAGGGGTCCTTCTCCTAAGATGAGGAACCTGACATTCTTGTTCTTCTCTATGATAGTTGGAACTGCATTGATCAGGTGTTCAATACCGTAGATGGGTCTGTGGTTTCGCAAGCTTATGACAACGATATTCTCCCTTGTCCAGCCGTATTCATCTCTAATAGCGTTTCGCTGGTCTTCGTCTCGTGTGGATCCGGTTAGGTTGACCCATGGAAACTTGACAATTTTCTCAGGGCGGCAACCAAGTTTGATCACGGCTTCTTGCTGAACGTTACTATCCACGACAACAACGTCAGCTTTTCTCAGAGAGTAGACTACGAGTGGCTTTAGTGGAAGGTACTTCGTCGGCAGGAGCAGAACGTCTGAACCCCAGACAAAGAGAATGAAGGGATGAAATCTTGAGCAAGCTGAATAAAATCCGTAGGTGCTAGCCCAGCAGCCTATTAGGATGTCGGGTTTGATGTGCTGCAAATTTCTTCTAAGAGCCAGAGCCCTTGCAGGTGTTAGGAGATGCTTGCGCATTCCTTCAAACGGGTGAAGATTCGTTTCAGGGATAAGATCTCTCATTTTTACCGTCTTAAGTCCGCTTGGAATGTGTGGCGGTGAAGGGTGGAACGTTAAAGCGTAAACATCATATCTTTGCTTTAGCGCATGCAGAAAGAGTTCGTCGTAAACGCTTTCTCCGTCGTGGGCGTACGCAAGCTTGGTCAACTGCTTCACCGAGACTTGCATGAATTACAAACAGAAGCCAGCTATAAGACTGTTCATGAGTGAAGGGATAAGGCATCTAAAACTTCATAATGACGATCTTATGATAAAGATCTTTCAAGCTCGCTGGGTCTCAAATGAGAGCTGAATTCGAATTGGAGAGCAAACTGAAAGTCATACTTCGATGGGAGTCGCAGTCAAGAGGTAAAGGAACACCGACGGACGAGCTGAAGAGAGATAGACTAGTGTGGCATCTTGTCACGATGGGTCATATTGAAGCTGACTCTGAAGTGCTTTCGGTGGGCTGCGGAACAGCATACTTTGAGTTGAAAGTGAAGAAATTCACTGACAACCTGTTCTGTCTCGATGTCTCAAGAGAGATGCTTGCTCTTTGTAGAATGAGAAGTTTTAGGAACCTTATCCGCGGAAGCGCATTGCATCTACCATTAAGAGGCGATGTCTTTGATTGTGTCTATGCCCTTTCCATAACCTCAGTTGGAAGCGACACCGCGACTGACTACACGAGGTTAAGGACTGTGCAAGAGATGAGACGCGTGGCGAAAAATGGTGGCATGATCTTAACTGGTCACCCAACCACCGTGTGGAAGCAGGTCAGGAGTCTCTTGGAACATGGCAATCCCAACATTGAGAAGTTTAGAGTGTCCCCAGAGGAGGTTGCGGCAGCATACAAACAGAGCGGCTTGAAGGCTGTCAAGTCAATCGTGCTTCCTCCAATACCTTACACAGCTTTGGAAAAACTGAAATATCAAAGAGTGGATCGAATAGCGTCGCGGCTACTTCTTAATAGAATTGGACCGTACCTGCTCATGTCGGGAGTCAAGCGAGGTGAATAGGCGATTTCTGCGTCAACGCAGCCAGATAAGCCTTAATAGCCTTCATGGAAGAATCACTGCTTGATTCAAAGGGAAAAAAGCTTGCGAGTTTTGTACGTTTCGACTCATTATGGTGAAGCTCAAGGTGGAGGGGGAATCGTAGCTCAAGGGCTTTCAGACGCGTTAAGGAAGAGAGGTCATGTTGTGACCAATGTGTATCTGGGGCAAGTGAGCATATTGAAGTGTCGTCTGAAGCCATATTTGTTGTTCTTCAGATTCGCCCGAAATGCGAGCAGACATGACATTGTCTTTACACATTTTCACACTTTTAGCCATGTTTTGATAGTCTCCTACTTAGTTGCCCGCTTATTCGGAAAACCCATCATCGCTCGAATAGATGATTATTTCTACACGACGCGTTTCCTATGGTTTAGGATCTTGGAGATGGGGTTGCAGAATTCAATCCTCAAGAAATGCGACAGGGTTTTCACGGTGAGCGAAGAATATGCAAGACGCATCCCGATTCGAGGCGTTGGCGTCATTCGGAACGGTGTTGACCTTACGGTGTTTTCTCCCCGCTTGCGCAGAAAAGGCTCGGTCAAAACGCGATCAGTCATTTTCTTAGGTGTTGCTTATGAGCACAGAGCCGTGGACAAGCTGGTGAAGGTGGCGGAAGAACTTCCCAATATAGACTTCCTTTTGTTGGGCGAGTCTGAGTTCAGAAATCTGCCTTCAAACGTTAAGACTTTTAGGGTTCCGCATGGTGAAGTCCCAAAAATCCTCGCTGAAAGCCGTGTTGCGATCAACAGTTTGCAGACGAATGTGTTGAATGCTGGCTCGTCTCCGACAAAGGTGGCTGAGTACATTGCGTTCAATCTGCCCGTTGTGTCTTGGAGAGGAAGTCTCGATTCTGCCATACCTTATTTTCCAGTCTCGAATGAGAGGGAGCTTAAGGAAACCATTGAACGTCTCGTTGAAGAGGATTTCAAGTACGACCCGCAACTAGTTGAGCAGTTTGATTGGAATGTGATCGCTGAGAAAGTTGAGGTTGTAATGAAGGAGTTGCTATGAAACTCTGTTTCTTGATGGGGACGCGACCTGAAATCATCAAACAAGGACTCTTGGTGAAACGCGCGAAGTCGATGAACATTGACACCGTTGTGATTCACTCTGGACAGCATTATGACTATGAAATGTCTCAAGTTTTTATAGAGGAAGGCGGAGTCAAACCCGACATCTTCTTAGGGGTTAAAGAAGAGACGCATGGAAAACAGCTCTCAGAAATCATAGGCAGACTCGAATCAGTCTTGCTAAAAGAAAAGCCGAATTATTGCGTGGTCGAAGGTGACACGAACACGACTGTGGCTGGGGCTCTTGTTGCAGCTAAGAATGGCATCAAGGTTGCTCATGTTGAGGCGGGATGCAGGTCTTTCATGAAGACCCAAGAAGAAATCAATCGAATAGTCGTCGATGACATAGCGGATGTCTTGTTTGCCCCGTCAGAATTTGCTGTTAGAAATCTGAAGAAAGAGAGTGTCAGGGGCAGAATCCACAATGTAGGACACATCTTCGTTGAGATCATCAAGAATCTAAGGCAACAAAACCTCCTGGGAAGGAAGACCAATCTCGAAAAGCCTTCAGAATACGTGTTAGTGACGTGCCACAGATCCGAAAACGTGGACAATCGAGCTGTTCTTGAGAACATTGTGGATGGATTAACTGAGGTAGAAAGACCTATAATCTTCCCAATTCATCCTCGCACAGAGAAGATGCTGAAGCACAATGATCCCTTAAGGGAGAAGTTGCAGGCAATTGCAGATATTCGTATCGTTCAACCTATGGGTCATGTGGAGTTTCTCAGCTTTCTTCAGGATGCCTCAGTGGTCGTAACAGACTCTGGGGGGGTGCAAGTAGAAGCCTCTATCTTAAAGGTTCCATGCGTGACGATCAGAGAACGAACAGAGTGGATGGAAACCGTGAAGGCGGGTTTCAATTTCGTAGTTGGCACCGATCCCAAGTCTATCCATTCTGTTGTGGAAAGATTGTTGGACAGCAATTACAGGGAGGTTCTGAAGAGCAAGAACCAACCGTTCACCGGTTTGAGAGCGTCATTTGACATGATGAAAAAATTACTAGTGAAAGACCAATATAAGAAGAGGCAGGGTAACCTCGGGAAGGAAGAAGAGTTTAGACTAGCGAATACTGGATCCTAGGTAATATGGGAAGGTTGAAAATGAAAAAGGTGTTGGCAATTGCTTCAGATCCTTATTTTCTAGATTGGCTTAAAGAAGTTCCATGGAAGGTGAAGGTGTGGGCGCTTAACTGGGCACATATGACTGTACTTGATAAAGCATTTTTCTATTTAACATTCAAACCTAAACTGAACTTGATTTCTCGGAGATACGATGTTGTTTTTTGCGACTGGTTTGACAAGGCAACAGCCCTTGCAAGCCAAGCCAGTTCCAAACCCATTTACGTTCGGGTCCATAGAAACGAAGTTGATGTGCCGATTTGGTTCAGCGTGGCTGACATGAACAACATTAAAGCATTAATAACGGTTTCGAATGCTTACAAGAAGTACGTTACCGATATAATTGGAAATAGCGTTCCCATCTACGTTGTTCCGAACGGAGTCGACACAGATAAGTTTTCGTACAATGCTAACATTCACGAGCCATTGAGAGTTTGCACGGTTAGCAATTTGACACCTAGAAAGAGAATATTCGACCTCATCATTAACAACCCAGAGCTTGAAATAGACGTTGGAGGCACAGGAGCAGAACATCGAACTCTAGAATATGCTATTCGGACGTTTAAGCTAAAAGCAAAGCTTTTCGGATGGGTTCCACTACCAGAATTCTATCATCAACATGACATTTTCATAATGAACAGTAGTGACGAGTCGTTTGGCGTATCTTTGGTAGAAGCCATGAGTTGCGGGCTTATACCTTTGTGCTTCGCGTGGAATGGAATCGAAGAAATACTTCCATCAGAGCACACTTACAAAAATTACGCGGAACTACAAGAGAAACTGCAGAAAATAAAGCAAATGCCGCGTGAAGAGATAAGCGAGCTAAAAAGAAACATGCGTCAGATTGTTGAATCAAGATTTACATTAGAACATCAAGCTAAGAGTTTCTTGGCAATATTCGAGCAAGTTGACAAGCCAAATCTCCCCGAAAAAAAGTATGAGCCTAAACAGTACTGGGAGAGACGGGGAAAGGAATATCATCTGGAAACCTTTAACCCATCTTACTTCAAGGAACATGAGGAATTGGTTGAAAGTTTTGTTAAGAACAGCGGACCTAAGCTTGAAATAGGATGTGGATTTGGAAGGCTACTACGGTTTTCGGACGCTGTCGGTATGGACCTCTCCTTGTCCATGCTCAGAAAAGCTAAACCGAGAGTACCAAATGAGATTGTCTGTGCGTCGGCAACTCATATTCCGTTCAGAGATAACGCTTTTGAAATAGTTTACACCTGCGAGACATTGATGCACATACCGTATGAGCAAATAAAGGTCGTCAGAAGAGAGATTGTTAGAGTATGTTCATCGCGAATCGTTCACATAGAGTACTTCGAGAAGAGGGCACCTAGACTGAGCAAGCATTGCTTCAATCATAATCATTCCGTAGCATATGCAAAGATGGAACTGAAAATTGAGAAAGATGAAACCTTGAAGACGACAAGAAAGCAACGCCTCGTGGTGGTCACAAAATGAATAGCACTCTTGCCGGCGAACTTTACTTGAGCAGCCGGCAAAGCAAAAGCCGAGAAGACTGAATTTTTCTGAAGACCGAATGCTCCCACAAGGAGAGATAGAGAGTTCTTGTCTGCCAAGCCTACTGAAGAACAAGATCAAGCCAGAACGCGCGTCCGCGAGATAAGTAATCGAAAGATCAGCGTAGTGATTCCTAGCAAAAGGCAACAAGTGTTGACATTGAATTCATTGGAAGGAATTCCAGATGTGGAGATTTTAGTCCAAACGGTGCCAAACGTTAGCCGCGCACGCAACATGGGAATTGCGAAAGCTCGTGGCAAAATCATTGCGATCCTCGACGACGACATCGAGTTCTCAAAAGAATGGTTCTTGAACCACTGCAAATCTGTTCGACAAGGCGTTGCTTTTTGGGCCGACCCCCCGTGTATTTTTTTCCTCACTAAATATGATTTTTTGAAGGCAGAAGGATTTGATGAAGCCTTGAAATCTGGTGAAGTTCAAGAGTTCGCACTCGCGCTGAAAGATACGGGAGTCACCCTCAATTACATAAAGGAAGGTTACAAGCATTTGGTACCCTCACATAGAATGGAAACGCATACGATGACTTGGAAACTTAATGCATTGTTTTACCTAAGGCACACTCCCGCGCGCGAATGGTGGAAGATCATCCGTCGGCAGAGAAACCCCGTGAAATTGGTGGAAATAGGGTTGTGGGTGGTGTGGTGGAAATTACGAGGGCTTCAGAAGAAGAAGGGATTGAGGTGATGACACTTTCGAAACGGGCGTGCGCATATGATGCGCAAGACTGTTTATCTCAGAACCTTCTCATAAACCGCGATCTCTCTTCTCTTTAGAATTTCAGGATTGTATTCTTCCATAAGCTTATGCCACGCCCCTTCACCACATTTTCTCGCTAGTAATTGATCATCCAGTATTCGAATAACTGCCTCAGCCATTTCTCGGAAGTTTCTATTCTCAACGAGCAATCCAGTGATCTTGTTCGATATAAACTCACGATGCCACTCTACATCGAAAGCCACAATGGGAGCACGAAAGGCGGCCGCCTCGAACACAACATATCCGGACATGGGAATCCAGACAACAGAAGCAAAGCTCAAGAACACTTTCACAACGTTCGTGGGCTGAAAACCCAAGAAATGCAGGCTTTTAGCCACGTTAAGGTTTGCTGCTCGGTCCTTCAGGTTTTCTTTTAGCGGTCCATCACCAAGAAAAACAAACTGCGCATTTGGCTTCCTCTCGAGAATAAGCGGAACAGCCTCTACTAATACATCCACTTGTTTTTCAGCTTCAAGCCGACCAATAAACAGGATAATGGGCTTCTTTACATCTAAATTAAACTGTGCAACGAACTTGCTTAACTCTCTCCTATCCGCTTTTCCTTTCAGGATCTCTTCCTTCAGTACCCAAGGAATAACTGAAATCTTTCTCTCGTCAGCTTTTAGGGAAGAGGCGTAATCCTTCAAATGATTACTTGGTGTAATGATGAAATCAGCGTTCCTGACAACAAATACTTCCACTAACTCGGTGAAGATCTCTTTCAGATTCTCTTGTCGACTTACTCTTCCTCTTTTGAAACGAGTTCTCAATTCTCTCAGCAATTTCGTGTTTTGACCCAGTGAGACAACAGAAGGTATTCCCAAAATTCTCGCCGTCAAAACTCCTAGAAAGCCAGATAGCCCTGTCGATCTTCCTCGAACTACTGAAACCTTTTTCTTTCTTGCAACATATATGAATTGCAAGAGGAAAAAGAACACATTCGCCGGGTGCCATAGTGGCTTGGGAGCAATTCTCTTTAGGACATGCACTTTTATTGTTTTGTTTTCGAGTTGGATTTTTGAATCCTCTTCATAGAATGAGATATGGTGGACTTCGTGAAAAAAACCATTCGGGTTATATATTTCATTAGCATAGCCTAAGTTTCCCTTTTTCATAAGCATAGTTAGTGAGCTGTCCACAGTATTCAATGCTCGTACCCTCTGTCTCAAACAGAACTGCTGGTTTGTAGCCCTCTGACAATACACCGACGCAAACTTCCTTCTATTTCTTTCACTGCGACCTAATGCAGTTCTCTAACGACGAAGGTCTACACTTGGTATTTTAATATAGCGATAGGTTGTTCTGGAATAGGTTGATCGCCAAACGTTTTCATCTTAATCTCACTACTCGTTTTGTTAGACGCATTTGCACCATTAAAGAGCCAAGGATACAAAGACTGTTTCTTCAATAGAACCACAAACTAAATAAAAAGCCGAATCGTTCTCATGATTCAAAAGGAAGCATTGGGCAATGAGCAGTATCAAAAAGCTGTTAGACCGAGAAGAAATCATCGACACTCTTAGGCATCTCGGCAAACTACGAATCAGAATGACTCATACGACACTACTAGAGTTTTCCATTCTCACTCTGGTACTCATGCTTGCCTTTGCTGTAAGGTTGCTTCCAATGCGATGGGGTTACTATCTCTCCGAGTTCGATCCCTACGTTCAATATCGACTGACAAAGGATATGGTTGACAACGGCTTCCTGCACTGGACCGGCTGGCATGATGAGCTAACATGGTGGCCGTGGGGCCGGAATGTGGTCACCGCGCAATTTCCAGGCGTAGCTTACACTGCAGCGACCTTTTACACAATATTCAACGCGCTCGGTGTCCCGATGGTTCCATATTCTCCTACGGCAAACCCTCTTGCTTCCGATTCCGTCTATAATTTCGTCGTCATCTTCCCAGTGATAATGGCTACACTAACGTGCTTGGCGATATACTTCTTCGGCAAAGACGTTGGGGGAAAAGAAGTAGGCCTCTTCTCAGCCTTCTTCCTAGCTCTGAATGCATCCCATATTGGACGCACGTCTCTCGGTTTCTTCGATGACGAAACAGTGGGAATCTTCGGAATGGTTTTGTTCTCATTGTTTTTCCTTAGATCTATCGACAGAGAGAGATCCACGAAGACAAGCTTGCTTTACGCTATTGGAGCAGCTCTGTCACTTGGATATGTTTACGCTTCATGGGGTGCAGCCAGATACCCGGTTGGGTTGTTGCTCCTTTTCATCCTGACTCTGCTCGCGTTGAGGCGCTATTCCTCGCGCCTGCTTCTGTCTTACGGTCTGACCACAGGTTTAGCCCTTTTGATAGCTTTTAATGTGCCTAAACTTGGAGGGCCAACATTTCTGCGAGAAGGGACAAACATCGCGGTATACGGAGTTTTCATGCTTTTGTGCGCATTCGAGATTAACAGCCGCCTGAAAACCCCAAGGATGAGAGGCACGTTTTTTGTGGCAATTCTCGTTGTTGGCATTGCCGCCTTCGCCTTCCTCTATACCCGTGGTTACATCGCGGGTCTAGAACCACGATACATGTCAATCCTGAATCCATTCGAACGTCTTTCCTCACCAGCTGTGGCTTCGGTTCAGGAACACCGACCGGCGTCATGGGGAAGCATCTATTATGATCTAGGAATCGGAATCCTCTTTATTCCAGTCGGCTTCTACTTCGCTGCTTCAAACCCGACAAACCGCAACATCTACCTCATTCTGTTTGGACTAACTTCGATATACTTCGCAAGCGCTATGGTTCGACTAATGTTGATTCTGGCTCCAGCACTATGCCTACTTTGGGCATTAGCTTTGACTCGAGTCTTGAAACCTTTCATCACGCTTCTGCGAGAAAAACCAGTTACTTTCAGGGGCAAGAAAAGTATAGGAGCACATGTAGGAAGAGAGTTCAGCGCCGCCTTCCTTATACTGCTATTCCTGCTACTGACCTTCACGTTTCTCTTCCCGAGCACAGAATCTCGAGCTTCAGGTCGGGATCCGTTCCCAAGAGTCATAAACCAGGCATACGTGCCTACTACAATTGCAGCTGCCAGCTTACCAGTCAAGCCAGATCAGACCCTGCCAGACTGGATTGACGCCTTGGCTTGGATGCGGTTTAACATTGACCCAGACTCAGCTGTCGTGAGTTGGTGGGATTACGGATACTGGATTACAACTGTCGCAGGAAAGATTTCATTGGCTGACAATGGAACAATGAACCTAACCCAGATCAAGAGAATCGGGCGTATGTTCATTTCCACTGAAACAGACGCACTCAAGATCATCGACGAGTTTAACCAGTACGGTCAAAACCGTGGATCCACAGTCAAAGTGAACTACGTTGTTGTCTTCTTTACGTTTGATAATAACGGAATTGACATAGGATATGGAGAAGAAAGCAAATGGAGATGGATGGCAAACATTGCCGAGGACAGCTTGGACGCCCATAGGAAATACGGCAACTTCACTCTGGGAAGAGACTGGTCAGACACTAACAGTGACGGACAGCCTGCATCGGATGAGCTTATTGATAATCCCCTTGGCCAGAGCACTCTCTTGTACAAGATGATGCTCTGGGGAAAAATGCAAAGAGTTACATCAGTGACCGCGACAGAACCTGAAAACTTCAAACTCGTCTACTGGTCTCAGAAAGGCGTATCTTCTGTGGTTACCGCTGGAGGCATAAACGCGCTTGTGACTGTGTGGAAAGTAGACCGTGGCGAGGGTGCAGGTTAATGTCTGATCCACGAGAGACTCGAGGCGAGCAGGGTATAGCTTACGAATGTGTTAAATGCGGCGCTGTTGTGTCGTCTGAAGAGCTTGAACTCCGAGGCGGCGGAATCAAATGCACCTATTGCGGTTACCGTGTTCTTAAGAAGATCAGACCGCCAATAGTTAAGCGCATAAAGACTCAATAGGTTCAACAAGTCTTTTATGACTGCGCCGATTATCCAGATCTAAGGAGGGACAAAGTATCAAGCGTAAATTGATGGATATTCTGGCTTGTCCAATCGACAAGTACTACCCGTTAGAGCTGCATGTTTTCCAAGAGAAAGACGAGATAGCTGAAGGCGTCATAATCTGCCCAAAATGCATGCGCTGGTACCCCATTAAAGACGAAATCCCAGAAATGCTGCCAGATGAACTTAGAGAAGAGAAAGAGGACCTTCCTTTCATGAAGAAATGGAAAGACAAGTTTCCCGCAAAAATCGTTACAGACGGCAAACCATTCAACCTAAAGAAATAACCAGAAAGCTTCAGAATAGCAGCCTATTTCTTATTCTGGCTTCGCATTTATATAATGCGTGCGATACATAAGCTTAACCTAACAGGTGAGACTTCCGCTCCGGGATTTTTAGCAGTAGCCTAGCTTCTACCAACATCTGCAGGATAGGCTCGCCGGTCAGTTGTTACCGCAAGCTTGATAAAAACCTCTTTCTTTTTGAAGGCTATAAGCGTGCGATCCGCTTTGACAGAAAAATGAAAGTAAACCACGGTGCAACTATGATCACTTGGAATGTTGGCGTCGACGTCGCAGACATAACCCGATTCAGACGATGGAACTATCCTGAGAATAGGCATTTTTACAGGAGAATCTTCACTCAAGACGAAATCAGACATTGTCTGTCCTCCAGAGACCCTGCCCCTCACTTTGCGGCAAATTTCTCGGCAAAAGAGGCAGTGTACAAGGCACTGAACAACTTCTTCGACATCAAGCTCAACGAAATCGAAATTCGCAGAGATAAACAAGGTGCTCCGCACGTCAATCTACTCCTTAGCCATAAAGAGACAATGAGAAAGCTTGGAAGCCGAACTAGGCAACCCCTAGAGATCAGGGTTAGCCTCTCACATTCAGCTTCGCATGCAGTCGCATTTGCTGTAGTCACTTGTTCCAAGGAATTGCAAGAGACCTCAGCCGCCGACCAAAAGGACGCTTCTACATGAACACTCGAGACTCACTTAGAGCGACAACAAATGCAAACCCCAATCTAAAGCTGACAGAGATACTCCACAAGGTCCGAAAAGAGCCAACGCACTTAAACTATTGGAATGCATACAAGCGAATCCAAAAACTTGACAAAGAGACAAGGAGTATTCCCGACGACAAAAGAATAAGAATCGCTTTGCTCAGCTCATTCACTATCGACCCTTTGAGCATGTACCTTGACATCAAATGCAGGCTCGCCGGCTTACATCCAGAGATTTATGTTGCTCCATTCAACCAGTATAGGCAGGAAATTATGGACACAAACGCCAAGCTCTACACATTCCAACCCGACCTGATCATTCTTGCTGTCGAAGCACAATCCTTACTGCCTGAAAATTTCTTGTCAGACTATCTCAAAATCCCGAAACAAGAAAAGGAGAGACATCTCACCGAGATAATTGAGTTGGTCAAGACTCTCATTTCGCTGCTCAGTTCCAGATCGAACGCTCTCATCTTGATTAACAACTTCATGATACCCTCTTTCACCTCCCTTGGAATACTTGACGACAAACTAGACTTGGGTGTAAAGGCCTTCTTCAGCACATTGAACAATCGACTAGCCGAACTCTACGCAAGTGACAGACAGGTTTACGTCGTTGACTTCGAAGGCGCCGCCGGCAAGCATGGAAAGACGCGTTGCATAAACTATGAAATGTATTATAGAGGCTCCTTCGTTCTAAGCGAATCTTTCCTAGCAGTAATATCTGAGGAGTACATGGGATACATCAAGGCTATTAGAAACCTCTCAAGAAAATGCATCGTTCTCGACCTTGACAACACGCTGTGGGGAGGGATAATAGGCGAAGACGGATTTGAAGGAATTCAGCTGGGCAAAGACCCTCCAGGCAACGCCTTCGTCGACTTTCAGAGGCTTCTGCTGAGCTATTTTAACAGAGGCATCATACTAGCCTTGAACAGCAAGAACAACTACGAAGACGCCATCAAAGTCATCAGAGAACACCCGCACATGATCCTTCGAGAACACCATTTTGCCGCCATGCGCATAAACTGGCAAGACAAAGTGCAGAACATGATAGAATTGGCTAAGGAAATCAACATAGGCTTGGACACCATGGTCTTCATCGACGAGAATCCCCATGAACGAGAACACGTGAGACAAGCGCTGGGTCAGGTCCTAGTTGTAGATTTGCCTTCTTCACCCTATCTCTACCGACAGGCGCTTCAAGAACTTAACGACTTCAACACCCTGACGCTGACAGAAGAGGACAAAATGCGAGGAGAAATGTACTACGCAAGTAAGATGCGAAGCGAACTCCAGAAGTCAGCAGTCTCCCTGAAAGATTTTCTACAATCGCTTGAGATGAAGGCGATTATCCGAGAAGCCGATGACTTCAGTTTGCCGCGTGTAGCAAGCTTGGTGAACAAGACAAATCAATTCAACATGACGACGCGGCGATACACAATTAATGAAATCGAAGAGATGAAAAATGAAACTGAGAAATTCAGTATCTACACTTTACACGTCGTTGACAAGTTCGGCGACGAAGGAATCGTCGGCGTAGCCATCATTCGAAAAGAGCCCAAAACATGGACTATAGACTCATTTCTAATGAGTTGCCGCATAATAGGCCGCAAGCTTGAAACCGCATTCCTAGCCACCATAGTGTCCGACGCTAGGAAAATGGGCATCTTAACGATTATTGGAGAATACATAGCAACGAAGAAAAATGAGCCAGCGAAAACATTCTATTCCGACCATGGATTCACGAGACACGCAGAATCTAAATGGCTTCTCGACTTGACAAGGTCTGCTGTAGAAGCGCCGCCAGAGGTGGAGGTCCGAGTTGAGCAGTCAGAGTGAAAACCGCTTGAAAGAAATCGTCGCTAAGGTCTTCCTCATCGATGAGAATGAAGTTGATGACAAGCTCTCTCGCAAAGATGTTGAAGAATGGGATTCCATGGGTCATTTAATGCTCATAAGCGAAGTCGAGGCTGCATACGGAGTGTTTGTCCCGGACGAAGACATCACTGGAATCAAAACCGTAGGCGACGTCAAGAAAGTTCTACGAAAACTCGGCGTGCCTATCTGAAACCTGCACGATGACTAGCTCTGCGATTTCTTCGGTCTCTGGAGTTCTTGAACAGGCCTAGCTGGATTTCCCGCAACAATGGTGTAGGCTGGAACGTCTCTGCTCACAACGGCGCCAGCGGCTACAATGGCTCCCTCTCCAATTGTCACGCCGGGCAAAATCACGGCGTGAGCTGCTATCCATGCTCCACGTTTTACTGTCACTTTCTGCGGTTTCTCATGATATATCTTCAAACGTTGATGGAAAGGACTGGCGCCTGAATGCGCCATTATGCTCACTCCCGGTCCGACACTTGCCTCATCTTCGATTTCAATGTACTCCGGGTATTCTCCGTCGATCAGCACTTGAAAACCAATGTAGACATTTCGCCCGACTTTTACACCACATTTTCGATAGACGCTGCTGCGAAATTGGTAGACTGGAGCTAGCCACGCAAGAATCCGAAGCAGTCTTCCAAGGGTCTTGCCCATAACGTTCTCAACTCACAGATGGAGACATGTTCTTATTGGTAAACGCGTCTCAAGTAGTCGTCAAAAGAGACGGTGTCAATGTCGCCTGTGAAGAGGCAGCAGAAACTTGCATTGTGCTTCCAGGTTTTTTTCTTGTTCCATTGCTCGACAGCTTCTGAGACTGAAGGAAACCACCCGTTCAGTTTTGTTCCATACTCCAAAGCTTGCTTCACAGAGTCAATATACTTGGGCTGTGCAATTCTGATGGGATGAAGGTCGAACATTATTATCCCTTGCTTTTCACTAGTCCGTTTGACCACGCGCTTTAAGGTTTCTCCTATCCGTTGACTGTCAAAGCCATACGTATCGATCATTAAGTCGTCAGACCACATGTTAAGAGGTATGCAGGTAAAGTTTGACCGATGAGCATCAACTGTGATTTGAAAGGGTTTAGCTCGCCATCTGTATTTACGATTGTACCCGATTCCGGCGTCCCAGACAAATCCATATTTTTCTATCAATCTGGGCAAGTGTTCTGTATATTCGTTATAGGGTGCGCGAAATCCATAGGTTGGAATAGCTAGTTTCCTGAAAGCATCAAGGGACTTTTTGATGTCTTCTTCCTGCTGCACGGAAGACAAGCTACGATATCTAACATGTTGAAAACCGTGAACAGCGACTTCGTGGCCGGATTTGGAGATGCTTCGGATAAGCTCTGGATTCTTTAAGGCTACCGAGCCTACTATAGGAAATGTGAATTTTGCATCGTATTGCTGCATCGCCTCAAATAAGTTCGCGAGCAGGTTGCTGAAGGGGGTTGCGTGCAGCCGCAACATGCGAAAGGTCTGAGTGAAGATTTGCTGCTTTCGTTGCTTAAGCAACTGTCCTATTAACGATATTCTTATTCCCACTTACAGCCCACCAGTAGTCAGAGCGTACCGCACTGAACTGGTCTTGTCATCGCTCCACGAATTCAACTAGGTATTTGTCTCGCGTGTACACAAAGGAGATTCTTTTGCCTTCGTACAAGCGGGCTTCAGTAGGTTTGGAAACGATGATTGCCCCGTGCTTTCTCGCGTTGGCTAGAGCTACATCAATATCATTCACTTCAAAGCACACATGGTAAAGCCCCGTGCCTTTTTTCAGAAAATTGGACACCGGTGAATCACTTGTGAGAGGAGCAATCAATTCGATGGTGACTCCTTCCTTTTTAGAAGTCGACAGTAGCACAACCTTCACTTTTTGGGTTGTGTCTTTGACGATTTCAGTGACTGGTTGAAGGTTAAACATGTCTTTGTGACGTTTAACTGCAGATTCTAGGTCGTCAGTAACTATGCCAACATGATGCAGCCTCATTTGGCTTCCTCTGACAGGAGTCTTCTTTCAACGTTATATATGTCGTTTGCTTGTGGTCTTCTGTTTTACCTAACGAGGGCTGCTTTGCCTCAACAGTCCTAATTTCCCACGGTAATGTTTACGTCGCGTACTTGTGTCGCCTCGCCCTTAGAGGTTGTTTCGGGAGGCGTACGCGTAGTCATACAAGTTTGATGGCAGAGTCTCTTCTCGCAGATTTCAGTGCTGCTTCAGCTATTTGTAGAGCTTTGAGTCCATCCGCGCCAGTAATGATAGGTTCTTTATCCTTCAGGATACTTGTGGCGAAGTGTTGCAGTTCCAGTTTCAATGGTTCTTTGACTTCGTAGCGCGGTGCCAATGTCTGCCCAGATGTTTCTATTGTAATCTCCTGTGTAATGTAATCCAAAGTCATTATGGCTTCGCTTCCTGTTAAAATCAACTTCCTGATCTTGTACGGCGTCAGCCAGTTAGCCTCGATAAAAGCAGTTTTCTTTCCCCGGAAGGTCAACAATATCTGTGCATGATCCTCGAATTTCTTGTGGCGAAAGCTGCCAGCTTTAGCATAGACCTCAACCGGCTCATCTTCGAAAAGATATCGTGTAATGTCTATGTCATGTATTGCCAAGTCTTTGACCACTCCGACATCGCCGATGCGTTCAGGCCATTGTGAAACCCGGCGAGCAGTGGCATAGACAACTGTGCCGATCTCGCCCTTTTCCACAGCCTGCTTGATTCTGTGCAAGCCTGGAATAAATCGCATCAGAAACCCCACCATTAAATATCGCTGCTTTGCCCTTGCTGACTGGATAATCTTCTTTGCTTCATGCACATTGTTTGCCATAGGTTTCTCTACGAGCACATGTTTTCCAGCTCGGAGAGCTCTGAGTGCTTCAACTGCTAGTTGGGTGGACCAAGTGCAGACAGTGACTGCCTCCACATCTTTTCTTTTCAACATCTTGCTAGTATCGCTGTAGGAATCAACTCCGAAGAGCTTGGCAACTGCTTTGGCTTTCGCTTCGTCCCTGTCGCACACGGCTACTAGACGTGTTTCGTTCAGTTCGTTTAGGTTTCGAGCGTGATTTCGGCCCCAAAACCCAGCGCCAACGACTGCTACGCCTAATTCTTTCATTTAGTCCACACTCCTCTGCCTACCCCACGATAGATGAAACCAGCTTTCTCAGCCTTTTCGGGTTCAATGACGTGCCCGACATCAACTATCGCCGCACTCTTAGTCATCAGCAACTTCAGTTTCCTCAGGTTTAGCTGTTTGAAGCGATTGTGCCCGACAACAATGACTAGGCAATCGGCGCCCTCAACGGTCTTTGCTAGAGTTCTCTCGGCGGGATATCCTAAATCCCTCAGCTCTTTGCACGTGTAAAGCGGGTCGAAGACGCGCACAACTGCGCCCTTGTTAGTAAACAGCTTAACCAGTGTGCTGACTGTGCTTCCCCGGTACTCTTTGGTATTAGGCGAGTACGAGACGCCCAACAAAGCGATTCTCGACCTTCTAAAGGGTTTTTGATACCTGCTCAAAGCTTCGCGTGCCAACTGCACTACGTGATTGGGCATTTCGTCATTCACTTTTCTAGCCTGATGCACCAAACTTAGTCTGGCGCCAGCGTTCTCAGCTTCTTCCAGAAGAAGATACGGGTCTTTGGGAATATGCCCACCTACGATGCCGGGGCGGAGCAAGTGACAGTACGGCTGCGAATTGGCTGCTGCTTGAGCTTCTAGGTAATCTACTTTAATCTTCTCGCACAATAGTCCCAGATCATTTGACAAAGCCAAGCAAGCGTCTCGATATACGTTTTCAAAGAGTTTAGTGGTTTCCGCTGTTTTCAGATCGCGGACTTTGACTATACCGCCCTTGACTATGGTGCTCAAAACAAGGCTGGCAACTCTGCAGTTCGGCTCGTTAATCGCGCCTACGACTCGTGCATAGTTCGCTAAATCCTGCAGTATTCGTCCTGGAGCGGCTCGGGTTGGACTGTTCGCGAGTCCGAAATCTGTTCCAGCCTTTAACCCTGAAGCGTTTTCCAGGGCATCTTTGACCAACGTCTCAGTGATGCCTGGACCCACTGTGCTAGCTACGATGACGAGTGAGCCCCTGCGTAGCCCCATGCCCACGTCTTTGCAGGCTTTTTCCACGTACGCATAGTTGGGTTTCTTCTTCTCATCAATGACGGTTGCAACCACGAGTATGGTTATGTCACTCTGCGACGCGGCTTTTTGCGTGTCTGTCGTCGCTGTGAACCGCTTGTTTTTCACGTGTCTCTTCACTAGGGCACTGAGATCGGTTTCAACAAAGGGTGCCTTTCCCTTCTTCAATAGGCTGATAACGTTGGGATCCGTGTCTACGCCTATGACTTGAAATCCCGCCTCGGCAAAGGCGCATGCTGTGGGTAGCCCTATTCGTCCGCATCCAACAACCAGGACAGTGTATCTTGCGCGTTTTTCTGGTGTGTCTAGGTCTTTGTCTTCGAGCTTCATAGCTGTTGATTCAGTTGGGGAGGCAGCCATTGTGTCACCGTTTTCCAGAGGTTTTCGTATAGTATCTAAGCAGCTATTGTATAATGGTTTCGAAAGCTCTGTAAGACGAATGCTACGAAGCTTTTTCAATTGCTTTTACAATGACTTCTATGGGGTCTTCAAAACTGCTGGTCAATTTCCGCGCCCTTGCTTCCTGCAAATCTCTTACGTGATCGATATTTCGAAGGGTGTTGAGAACTTTCGCTCCAAGTTTCATGCAGTCGTCTTCTCGAATAACCAGTCCCTTTTCTATGAGGCATTTCTCGATGAGATGCGGCTTGTCTGGATAACATGAGAAAGCAGGTATGCCAAGCAAAGCCGCTTCAGCTGTCATGGTTCCGCCTGCGCCTATGAACACTGAAGCATATGTCAAAAGGCTAGGAGAGTCAACAATGGACTTGCATACAAGAGCTCGATCTCTCAGCGCTTGTGTCAGGAAAGTAACTTCAGCCTCATAGCGAGGAACAACTACAACTTGTAAGTTTGCAGTTGACTTCAACAGATTCTTCAACAGTGGCATCCAAACCGGAGTCTCGGAGGTTTTTCCTAAAAGATAGCTTGCAAAAGCCTCTTCTGTGCGAAACACTACTATGGGCTTGCACTTTTCCAAACCGAGTTGGGTGAGGATTTTTCTGTTGGGTTTGAAGTCCTTGAGCCAAGCCCAAGGATCTATTGCGTTGTATTGAATTATTCGGTCATGTTGAATGCCAAACTTGATCCATGCTCTTTTGGGTATGATTCTGGGAGTTAGCAGCATTGTTGCAAGCGGAACGGTGAGTCTCGCCACGGCTTCAGAGTGAGGTGAGTCGTTCAGGCAAATGTGTGGAATGCCTAAGCCAAAAGCGACTCGAGAGATCTCAGGCGATGAAAAAGAAACAACTACGTCTGGCTCCAATTCAGCAGCAATCGAGGTCAACTCCAGCGTTCGCTGAACACTTGCTTCAAGCTTGTTCCGTAGGCTTTTCCCACCATGTTTGCCGACGACACGAGCTGTTATACCTTTCATTTTCAACAGTTGATTCACTTCTCTGTAGTCTCTCGTGACCTCGAAGACTCTGTGACCCTCGCTGCGCAGGCGCACTGAGAGTTTTTCGAAAAGCATGCATTGCTTAGGCGTGAGTATGTCGATTAATATCTTCATGGTGACGAACTTCAAGGCTCTTTGCTTGTTCCAGTGATAAGATGAAAGCGCTATTAAGTGTTAGGAAAACCGCAACGATTACATGAAGCACTTTGTTACAGGAGTGTCTTTGGTAACCTCCATGTGATGACAAATGGTGACGCCTTCAACTAGCCTTACTCCATCATGAACGTTGACATGATCCCCTACCATAATGTTGTTGTGGATTTTCACTCGCTTGCCTATAGAGACTTTCTCACCAATAATAGCGTTTTCAATCGATGAGAAGTCTGAAATGGTTGTTCCTGTGAATATTACGGAGTCTTTGATGTGTACCGCTTTTCCCACGGTAACATTGTCGCCTAGGGTTACGTGAGGACCAATTGTTGATTTATCTCCGATCTTGGTGTGTGCGCCGACAGCTACGGGGTTCCTGATTCTTACGCGTTCGCCCATTTCAGCTGTTTTGTGAATCTGCCCGTTCTGAAGTTCAGAGTCCAATAGAAGCCTGTTGCCTTTCAAGAAATCAGATGGTTCACCGATGTCGATCCATAGCCCATCGAACTCATAGGCGAACAGCCCATTGCCTTTTGCAAGTGCAGGAAAAACCTCGCGTTCGATGGAGACAGGTCTTCCACTTGGAATATGATCAAAGACCTTAGGGCTTAATGCGTAAGCGCCGGCGTTGATTAGGTTGCTAGGCGCCTTTTCTTTTGGGGGTTTTTCCATGAAGCGTTTTATGCGGTTTTGGTCGGTTAGTTCAACAACTCCGTACCGTGATGGGTCGTTTACCTGATGAAGTGTTATTGTTGCTATGCCGCGGTTTCTGATGTGCTGGCGCATCAGCTGCGCGTAATTCACATTTGAGACAATGTCGCCGTTAAGAAGGAGGAAGTTTTCGCTGCGCCCAATCACTTTTTCAGCGTTCTTCAGACACCCACCAGTGCCCAGAGGCTTCGACTCAAAGCTGTAATGAATTTTCATTCCGTAGGCAGACTTTCCACAGTGTTCAACGAAGGCTTCAGATAGATAATTTACCGCGAAAACGATTTCAGTTACTCCATTCTTCGAGAGGCGGTCAAGAGTCCAGTCTAACAGAGGCTTGCCTGCTATTGGAAAGAGGTGCTTGGGTCGAGTACAGCTCAATGGGCGCAGCCGAGTGCCAAACCCGCCAGCGATTATGACAGCTTTCACACGTCATCCCTAACGTTTGATATGGGTATCTCTGCAACGTCCATTAAAACCTTGTCGAGAATGATTTACTATTCCCATTCTATTGTGGCTGGCGGTTTGTGAGTTATATCGTAGACAACCCTTACAACTTGGGGTATCTCGTTGGTTATTCTGGTTGAGATTCTTTCTAGAACATCATATGGTAATCTTGCGAAGTTAGCCGTCATTGCTTCTCGGCTTTCAACAGCTCTTACCGCCACTGTGTAGCCGTAAGCCCTAGCGTCGCCTTTCACGCCAGTGGACTTTGTTTCGGTTAGAACCGCGAAGTATTGCCACAAGTCATTCTGCAATCCTGCTTTCTCAATTTCGTCTGTGACTACTTGGTCAGCCTTTCGTAGGGTCTCAGCCTTCTCTGCTGTGACTTCACCTGTAACGCGGACAGCCAACCCAGGACCAGGAAATGGTTGCCGCCACACAATTTCTGGCGGCAGTTTCAGCTGCTCGGCGACTTTTCTGACCTCGTCTTTGTACAAGTCGCGTATGGGTTCAACAATGCCTTTGAACTTCATTTTTGTCGGTAAGCCTGCTACGTTGTGGTGCGTTTTGATTTTGTCTGAAAACTTGTGGAAGCCTGATTCAATGCGGTCTGGGTAAATTGTGCCTTGAATAAGGTACTCAGCGCCCACTTTCTTCGCTTCAGCTTCAAACACTCGAATAAATTCTCTGCCAATTATCCTCCTTTTCTCTTCAGGGTCGGAGACACCTCTTAACCGTCGTAGAAACTGTTCATGAGCTTTCACGGACACAAAATTCATGCCAAGCTTGCCAAAAGTTCGTTCAACGAATTCAGGTTCACCCTCACGCATGAAGCCGTGATCGACGAACACTGCTGTCAGGTTCTTTCCCAAGGCTTGCGCCGATAACGCTGTGACAGTGCTCGAATCGATGCCGCCGCTGAGAGCTACTATAGCCTTGCCCTGGCCCACACTCCGCCTGATCTCTTCAGTAGACGTCTTGATGAAATCTTTCATCTGCCAGCCGGGTTCACAGTTGCAAACTTCGAAGAGGAAGTTGTACAGCATTTTGTCCCCATGTTTCGTGTGTGCCACTTCTGGATGCCACTGTAACCCGTAGATGCCTTTTTTTTCGTTGCCAAACGCGGCTATTGGGCTGTTCTCGGAATGCGCCAAGATCCTGTATTCGCTTGGCATTGCGAAGACTGTGTCGCCGTGGCTCATCCAAACCTTTTCTTTTGGTCCAAGTCCTTTGAGCACGCCTATAGGACAGTCAACGATGGCTGTTGCAATGCCGTATTCCTTGCGCGTCGCCGGCTTTACCTTTCCGCCGACTAGCTGCGCGATTAGTTGATGTCCGTAGCACAAGCCTAGAACTGGAAGTCCCGACTCGAATATGGCGTGGTTGCACTTGGGAGCGTATCTTTCATAGACGCTGTCGGGTCCACCTGAGAGAATCAGACCTTTGACATCATATCTGTCTCTCAATGCTTCGATTTCGCTGGGTTTTATGTCGTGGGGCACTATTTCTGAGTATACGCCATGTTCACGTACTCTTCTGCCTATTAGATGGCAATATTGTCCCCCGAAATCCAGCACGAGAATGGTGTCAGACATCATTCGATGTAGTCCTCTGGTACTCGGAGGCTTATGGACTTCTGAAAAGACGTTTTATACTTTGCGGTTACTCAATCACGCCCAGTGCTTTCAGTCGCTCTTTAATGTAGTTTTCGAATTCCCATGTCAAGTGGAGCTGCGAACGTTTAGCTTTGTTAGTGTTCTTTCGCCTTTTGCGGTTCAAGAGCTTTTCTCCTATGCAAGAAGGTATTTTTGGAGTTCCCATCTTGTCACTTTGCTCGTGTTGGCAGGCTTCACGGACAATTGGTATTCATGCCATTCTTCCGTCTTTAGGCTCTGGTATTTCTCAGCGTTCTCTTTGCCAATTGCTCTGATGCAAATGTCGTCGCTGTTCCATTCGTCTAAGGCTTCTTTGAGCGATCCTGGCAGAGTATTTATTCCCAGTTGCCTGCGCTGCGATTGTGTTAGGTGGTATACGTTTTCTTCAACGGGGTCTCCTGGGTCTGTTTTCTTTTTTATGCCTTCGAGTCCAGCTTCGAAAAGGACTGTGTAAGTCAGGTAGGGGTTGCATAATGGATCTGGGCTTCTGTATTCTATGCGAGCCTCGTTTTCTTTGCCTGGGAAGTACTCGGGCACTCTGATTAGGGCTGATCGGTTCTTTTTGCTCCAAGTTAAGTACACTGGGGCTTCGTAGCCTGGCACCAACCGCTTGTAACTGTTTACCGTTGGTGCAACAATGGCGGACAATGCCCTTGCATGGTCAAGTAAGCCGCCTATGAAGTATCGGCAGGTCTGGGACAAGCATGCGTATCCTTTTGGGTCAAAGAACAGGTTTCCGCTGTGTGTGGAGAACAAGCCCAAGTGTACGTGCATGCCGTTGCCTGCTTTGCCGAATATTGGTTTAGGCATGAATGTGGCTGTCCAATTGTATTTTTTGTCGGCAACCGCTTTGGCTGCGAGTTTATAGCGGGTTATGTTGTCGGCTGTGGTTGTTGGGTTGGAGTACTGGAACGTTATTTCGTTTTGTGCCGAGCCTACTTCATGATGTTGTCGTTCCACAACAATGCCCATGGATGATAATGTGTCACATAGGTCCATGCGGTAGGGTTCGGTGACGTCCCTGTCTGGGGCTATGTCAAAGTATCTTGGGTTCTCTTTGATTCTGTGTTCCACAGGGCGTGGCTTTGGGTTTGCGTTTTTTTCAACTAGGTAGAATTCGAGTTCTGCGGCTGCTGTGGGTTCATAGCCGTGTTTTCTTGCTTGGTCAACCTTTTGTTCACAGATGTATCTTGAGTCGCCTTCGAAACGCGAGCCATCAGGTCGATAAGTGTCGCATAAGAAGCTCACGACTGCTTTGTCGTAGAAGTAGCGAGGTAGAACTGCAAATGTGGAGATGTCTGGTTTCATTACCATGTCGCTTTCATGAATGCTTACGTAGCCTGGGATTGATGAGCCGTCGAAGCCTACTCCTTCTTTGAGAAGGGATTCTGCTTCTTGCGCGGGCACTGTTCGACCTTTCAGGGCTCCTGTGAGGTCTACGAAGTGTAGCATGATGTGGTCGGCGTGTTTGATGAGGGATAGGCAAACAGCCATGTTTTCTCTGGTTTTGAAGTCTTCGCTGTTCATTCATTAATTCCTCTTTGTATGTGGAATTTGGGGTGTTAATAGAAACATTTATTTTCTGTTTGAATATAAAGGTTTTCTGTTGTTTGGTGTGCATATGTAGAGTGTGAGGCATGTTTGGTAGGATGAATGTTTAGTGGAGGTGACTGTTGTATGGATATGGATGAGACAGATGTCAAAATCCTGAAAACGCTAGTTTCTGATGCTAGGCTTTCGTCGCGGCAGATGTCGAAGAAGACGGATGTGTCCATTGGCACAGTGCTGACACGGGTAAAGAAGATGGAGAAGGCAGGGATTATTCGGGGTTATTCAGCCGTTGTTGATCATGAGAAACTTGGCTACATGTTGACTGCGCTCATTGAGATAACTGTTTCAAAGGGGCGATTGCTCGAGATGGAAAACGAAATCGCGAGGATGCCTAACGTCTGCGCTGTGTACGATGTCACGGGCTTAACTGACGCGTTTGTCATAGCCAAATTCAAGAGTCGAGAGGATTTGAGTAGTTTCGCGAAGCGTCTGCTTTCGTTGCCCTACGTTGAAAGAAGCAACACACACGTTGTATTGACCACGATCAAAGAAGACTTCCGCTTAACATGAGCGCCTGGGTTTTTTCGAATCATTTTCCCTTTTTGGTGTTATTCTGGAGTGCTTTGTATTCCGAAAGGTCTCAAACAGTCTTGATCTTATCGTCCAAGTAGCTGTACCCTGCCTTGACCTCTTTCTGAATTTCTTCAGTCCACCTGTCAATGCCGACTGCTTTGATCCTATGCAATCCTTCTAAGGCTCGCGGTCCGTACTGCTTGACTTTCTCGCACGCGTCCATCTCACTGCATTCAGCGCACGTAGCAAACGCTTTCTGCTTGCAGCACGCCCGCACTGCACAATTAGGGTCTCCACCACCTTTAATGCATCCAGGACATTCGCCGAACATCTTAACCCAGCCGTCCATCACGCTTTCAAACTCCCTGTAATGTTGAAAAGCTGGCTCCCACTTTGCCAGTTCAGGCATGAACTTGTCAAAACCATAAGCCTGTATGATCTGACGCAGGTTCTCAACAGCTTGCTTTATCCGTCCTTGACGTATTCCGCAAGCGCCGCAATACAAGCCGCAGTGTCCGACTAGATCTCTTAGACTCTCATTCAACTTATACACCTAGAACTGCTACTAGCCGCCAACGAGGTAGTTAAGCCTAGCCCTTTTAGAAATCTACTAGCTCTATTTCCTTCTCCAACTGCTCGAAGAAAGCGCCAACTATTCCGTTTCTTCTCTTAGCCACGTCTGCTGCCAACTGAGTATAAAAGTGCGGTTTCTGAATCCAAAGAGCATGAACCCCAACAAAGGAATCCCTAGAAGGATTCCTCCAAAACCTCGCTGCCTCCTCAATCGTAGTCTCCGTTAAGCAAGCCTTCACAAAAACCGTTGCAACGCCCACCGCGCCCATCTTATCCAAGAAGTCAGCATCGTGAAGCAGCTTCGCCTCAACGGAACGCGGCTCCTCACCATGAGTATGAACCCGAATAGCATGACAAACCGCCTCCACCTTCCCTTCATCAAACTCCATTGACCTCAGAAACTCATCAGCCACCTCAGCGCTGACTTTGCCATGATCCAACGCGTTATTCTCCTTCTCCACAAACTTGCCCACATCATGCAACAAAGCCGCCAATTCAACAACCTCCAAATCAACTCCTTTCATGTGCCTCGAAAGCCCTATGCATAGACGTTGAACTCGTTTAACATGAGGCCAGCCATGCAAGCCCAGCTTAGTCATCTGCTCTCTCGCATAGCGTTCGACCTTGTCCCGTTCTGCAGCGTTCATGCTTACACCCTCTAGCATTGAACCCAAGCCCAAGTTGTTGTCGCTCGGGTCGATTTAACAACTTCTAAACAACCCTGTGCGGACTTGATGATGACACTAGGAGCAATTGGGCACCAACAACCACTCAGCCAACAGCCCCCGGGACGCAACATAGAAGTAGTCAGCGTACACGCGCGGCTGACGACTACTTCTGAGCACAAGCCCGCTTCAGTATTATTGCTTGACTATCGCAGCCCTTGAAAGAAGTCGTACAGCACAGTTCAGCGCGTACAACGACAACAAAACACTCAGCTGCACACGCACATTCCGAATGATGTCGTCATCGGGAATAGTCGTATGACGATGTCCACACAATTTCAGCCAGATCAATACGTGATGATGATGAAAAAACAGCGCGAGTCAACACTAACACGCACATAGTTGCAACACTGGTAGAAGATGGGCTTAAGCGACCATCTCCTTCTTCTTGCACACAGTCTTCAGCGCAACTGCTTCAGCCGAGTCAACATCGACCATTACCCTGTGGCTGAGACCAAATCAGCTCCGCGCCAGCAGCTTCTTCAACGCTGCCTCCAAGGCGGGAATAACCTCGTACAAGTCGCCTACCACAATGTAATCAGCCATCTCAAAAATTGGCGCTTCTGCATCCTTGTTAATAGCCACAATAACCTGAGAATCCCTAATCCCCGCCACATGCTGAATAACCCCCGAAATACCCGCCCCAATGTACAGCACTGGCCTAATCTTAATCCCAGATAAGCCAATCCAGTCGCCTTTGAACCATTTACGATCCTCAGCCAACGGCCTAGTGTACCCCACCTGCCCACCTAAAGCATAACTCAAGCTCTCTAGAATCTTGAAATCCTCCTTCTTCTCGACACCGCGCCCCCCAACAATGACCACCTTAGCCTCCTCAAGCTTACCACCAGAAACCTCCAATGGCTTCACTTCAACCGTTTCCGTCCGAGGCGCCTCAAGCTGCGCAACCTCCACATCAACTATCTCACCCTTCTTCTCGGACGGCACTGACTTCTCGAATGTCCGCGGCGGAACACACGCTATCTGAGGCCTAGTCAGGAATACATGCATAGCCGAAGCGCTTCCACCATAAACCACACGCTCGCTAACCAAACGACCCTGCTCATCCACACTGAGATTAGTGCAGTCTGGGACGCAACCTGTCTGGAGCCGCGTCGCTAATCTTGCAGCCAACTCCTTACCCTTGCGAGTTGACCCAAACAGGACAACTTCTGGCTTGCGTTCCTTCACAACACTGGTCAACACGCCCAAGTACGTCTCAGAATTGAAAACCTTAAGCCCCGCGTGGTCGACCACCAAAACCTTGTCAGCGCCAGAACCCACGAGTTTCTGAGCTTGAGCTTTAACTTCGTGACCTATAACCAGCGCTCCTGTTTCAGCCTTCAGCTTACCCGCAAGCTCTTTCGCCTTGGTCAACATCTCCAGCATTAAGTCCATGTTTTCTGAATAAAACCAAACCCCGCGAAACTCGCTCATCATGCCTTCACCTGTTTAACCACGCCATCCTGAATCAACGCTTTAGCCAAGTTCTCTGCAACCTCAGCCGCTGTTTCACCCTTAATCACGATTCTCTTGCGCTCCACCTTCGGCGCCAGAACCGACACAACCTTGATAGCTGAACCCGCCTCACCCACCTTCTCCTTCGCAACACCTACGTCAGCCGCGTTCCAAACAACAACCTCTTTCTTCGAAGCCTTCATGATAGACATCAACGAAGGAATACGCGGCTCATTCAACTCCTTCGTCACAGTCAACAAAGCGGGCGTCTTCACCCTAATCGTCTCATAACTGTCCTCAAGATTCCTCTCAACAGTAACCGTGTCGCCTTCCAACGTCAACTTCTTCACATACATGACCACAGGAACATTCAGCCTGTCAGCCAACCTCGGACCCACCTGAGCCGAAAAACTGTCAACCGACGCCTCACCACACAAAACAAGATCGAAAGAACCGATCTTCTTCACAGCCTCAGCCAACACATAGCTTGTAGCCATCGTGTCGCCACCCTCAAAAACAGGATCACTAACCACATAGGCTTTGTCAGCCCCCATGGCTAACGCCTCCCGAACAGTTGTCCTAGCATCTTCAGGCTCAAGAGTCAACGTCACAACTTCACCGCCAAGCTTTTCCTTCAACCGCACAGCTTCCTCAATCGCATTCTTATCAAAATCACTGATCTTTTTCTGCGCATCAACAGTGATCAAACGCCGAGTCGCCGCGTCCACCTTAATCTGAGAAACATCCAACGCCTGCTTGACACAAACGATGATTCTTACCATATGCCGATTTCCTCTAAACTTGAGACTCTAACCATTTATCCAACTATTCATAAATCTTTCCTAGACCCCAAACACGAAACTTATAAAACAAAAAACCACAAACCATACTAGTTACATCCAGAACAGCAGCCAAGGGAAACGCAAAAATGGAATTTCTCGAGGGCATAGTCAACCCATGGTACGAATCGCTAAGAAACCCAGCCGAAGCCCAGCAAACCGCCCTCTTAGACCTGCTCAAACAGTACGAAAAAACAGACTATGGACTCGACCGGGGCGCAGACAAAATCCAAAGCCCACAAGACTTCAGAGGGCATTTTCCAACAATCGACTATAGAGGACTCACACCCTACCTTGAAACAGTGAAAACAAGCGACTACAGCATCATCCTGCCAGAGCCACCTTTAACATGGGTCATGACCCGCGGCTCAACAGGACGCGCCAAACTGCTCCCAGCCACAAGAACCCACCTGGAACTCATACTCTCATGCGGAGCCAGAGCCTTCATCAATTATGCCCTTAAGAAAAGCGACTCAGACATCCTAACAGGCAAAATACTGAACCTCAACTTCCCCTCTGTTGTGACAAGTTTGGAATCTGCTGGACAGACCGTTACCTACGGGTACAGCTCAGGAACCTACGCCAAACTCAACCCCATGCTCAACGAAGCCAGCCTTGTGCCTAAGCAAGAGGACATCGACGCTCTCGGTCCAAGCATAACAAAACCTGCTTGGGAAAAAAGATTCGAACTAGTCTACAACAAAGCCCTGAACGAAAACATAGTAGCAACAATGGGAGTCACACCAGTAATCCTATCCTGGGCAAGATACATAAAACGAAAACACGGAAAAAAGCCACACGAACTCTGGAACTTCCGCGCCCTATTCTGCACAAGCGTAAGAAAAATCCAATTCCGATATGCCCCAATACTGCGAAAATATTTTGGCGAAGCACCCATTGTCGAAATCTACAGCGCAACCGAAGGCGTCTTTGCCCAACAACTCGACCACATGCCTTACATTTCACCCAACTACGACAAATACCTCTTCGAAGTGGAAACAGGCAAAGGAACAAAAATGCTCCACGAACTAAGAAAAGGCGAATGGGGTAGACTCATAATCTCATCGTGCATGTTTCCCAGATACGACATCGGCGACATGGTAGAATCAATGGGAAAGAACTACTTCCGCATCTTCGGACGAAGAACGTTCCTGACGCTCTTGGAACACAGGCTTTACCGATTGTTGTGGGGCTGGCTAATCTAAGTAGGCGGATGCCTTCTCGACGCCATCATCGTCCCGTAGATTGCTGCCAGAATGATCACTATGCCTATTATCACAAGGAAAACTGCCCAAGCCATCTCAGTCTGCACATTCAGATACGTCCTCACATAGAACAACAAGCCCACCACTATGAGGACTACACCACCAATGATCGGCACGAGAGGTCCAATAGCTCCCTTCTCTTGCTTCTCACCTTTTTCAGTCTTCTCACCTTTTTCGCCCTTCTCACCTTTTTCCTGTTTCTCTTCACGTCTCGGCTGCGGAGCTGGAGCAGGAGCAGGCGCTGGTGCCGGAGCTGCTGCAGGAACGGGCGCCGCTTTAAGCGATGTACCACAGTTTGGACAGAAACTCATAGCTTCAGTGACTCTTCCGCCACATTTAGGACAGTTTGGCATGTTCCTCACCACATCAACTTGCTTCACCTATTTGAACGAGTCAGTATTTAAAATCTACACATCCAACACACAAATACATCACCTTCGCCGACCAGAACCACCTAACCAACAGCCTTCCAACAACAAAACAAGCTTCCAACAACGCACAAATGCTTTCCTTCGATGATTCAAAAGAAAAACTTATATCTAGACTGTGTTTTCTACTGTTCGAAACGTTTAGGAGGATTAAATTAGAAATTGTCAACCGAATTAGCTGGCACACCAGTCCTCATTCTCAGAGAAGGCGCATCTCGTTCCAGAGGCAGAGAAGCCCAACACGCAAACATCATGGCAGCCAAAATCGTGGCTGAATCCGTCAAAAGCGCCCTAGGACCAAAAGGCATGGACAAAATGCTAGTCGACAGCTTCGGCGACGTCA
>Ga0315314_1000701_pt1 | contig 33881 bp, 35 predicted proteins | sample TDP9_MG_FD_203631 | JGI IMG/M metagenome (GOLD analysis project Ga0315314, IMG submission 203631) | Freshwater sediment microbial communities from Lake Towuti, South Sulawesi, Indonesia - TDP9 | ecosystem: Environmental > Aquatic > Freshwater > Lake > Sediment | place: Indonesia: South Sulawesi... | reverse complement strand
GTCCTGAGCCTATCCCATCTATGGAGTTTTGTTCAGAGGAAAACCCTTAAATGAGTCACCCATAAAAATAGCAAAAGGAGAGAAGAATGAGAAAGATAAGATTAAGCAGAAAGGACTACGAGGATAAAGTGCTTGGCTGTTGGCTCGGGAAAAATATTGGAGGGACCTTGGGAACACCTTTTGAGGGTAAGAAGTATGTTCACAACCTCACTTTCTACGACCCCGTTCCCAAAGAACCTCTGCCGAACGATGACCTCGATTTTCAACTCGTTTGGTTGAGAATGCTTGAGGACAGAGGTCCAGAAGTAACCTTCTCTGACTTTGCTAGCTACTGGATGAAATATCTATCAGCGCACTGGTACAATGAGTACAGTTTCTGCACCTACAACCTTCAAAGAGGGTTGAGGCCGCCGATTTCTGGAGCCTTTCAGAACTATTATGTCGACGAGATGGGTTCGCCGATCAGAAGCGAGATCTGGGCATGTGTCTCGCCAGCGGATCCTCAGTTAGCCGCGACGATGGCTTGGATGGATTCCTCTCTTGATCACACGGGTGGTGAAGGTAGATGGGGCGAGATGTTCTGGGCTGCGTTGGAAAGTGCCGCATTCGTAATCCGTGACGTGAAGACCCTAATCCGCCTAGGGCTTTCGATGATTCCTATCTCCTCCAATATCAGCCGCGTTATTACGGAGGCTCTATACTCCTATGAGAGCGGTATGAGGTGGGACGAGGCGAGGGAGAGGATCGTCACAATCTTCGGCCACCATCAACCTAGCAATGCCATACCGAATCATGGTTTTACGATAATCGGCTTGTTGTATGGTAAGGATTTCGGGGATAGATTGTGCAAGGCGGTTAACTGTGGATACGATACTGACTGTACTGGGGCAACCCTAGGTTCGCTGCTCGGGATCATGAACGGCGCGTCCAAGATCCCGGATGAATGGAGGAAGCCCGTTGGCGAAGCCATCGTACCTTGCAGGCAGACAGTCACGGAAGGCTTGCCAAAGACACTTGGAGAATTAACCCAACGCACAATAAAGGTTGCAGAAGATTTTAGCGCAAAGCGGTCGGAAACCGTGGAGTTTGCGGAGCGCACAACTACTCCGGAAGACATCACCTCATTGTTACATTGTAATGAAGAGGTAATGAATCTGCTTATGTTTGACGATCATTGTGCAGTGGAAAATGTGGATAACTTGGAAGTGATTTTCCATTACGGAGGGGAGCCCGTTTTACACCCAGGAACAAGGCGTGCATTCAATGTCTCGTTGAGGAAGGCTGGAAAAACAGTCGAGGCATCTCTCGGCTTTAAGGGACCGGCTGAATGGGAAATCTCTAAACCGATCCTGGAAGATGGCCACTACAAGTTTGATATCTTGGCGAGACAGGTGGAGAACCGAAGCAGAATTGAGATTGCTGTTAGACTTGGAGAGAAGACGCACAAAGTCAGTTTCACCATCCTTGGGGCTGGCGGGATAAGGGGAATACCGGCAACAAGTCATGCTCCAAAGGATTAGATTGACTATGAAGACTGAAGCTTTCTTTCGTTCACTCTGTCGGTAAGACATTTCTGAAGTGATCAGATGGGCAAATTTGAAGACTATATGGAGGTTAGTGAAGGCTACTCTGTGCCGGAAACGATGAAGGCCCTAGTCCTCTCAGGCGTCGGCGAGGAGAACCTAAAGCTCACGACCGTAGAGGTGCCGGAATGCGGAGATACCCAGCTGCTGGCTCGGGTGGATGCGGCGATAGCTTGCGCCTCCGACAACAAGCTCATCGATCAAGGGGGAGAACACGCTCTCATGTATGGTTGGGATGTCATAAAGCACCCGGTCATAATCGGGCATGAGGGCGCCGTCACAATGGTGAAGGTTGGGAAGAACCTGAAAGGAAGATACCACGTCGGACAGAGATTCGCGATCCAGCCTGCGATTCCTACGGGCCCCCGCCATTATAGGGAAAGATACCGCGACAACGCCAAGGGAATAAGTAAGATCGCGATCGGCTACACGTTGTCGGGGCTCTTCGCGGAGTACGTCCTGCTGACGGAGGAGGTTATAGAGACAGGATGTCTGCTTCCGATTTCCGGTATGGGCATACCGCATTTTGGGGCCGCGTTAGCTGAGCCATTCTCATGTGTCATAGCTTCGCAAGAGAGGATGGTCCATGTGTTGAAGGACAGTCCAACCTCGCGTCGACATGCCGAGATCGGACCCAAGAGGAATGGCGTCACACTAGTCATAGGCGCTGGACCCATGGGCCTCATGCACATAGAGGTCGCGATGAGCTATCGTCCAAGCAAGATAATAGTCTCCGAGATCTTGGAGGCCAGGCTTGAGAGGGCGAGAGAGATCTTTAATCAGAAGGCTGGTCAGCGGAGTATTTCACTAATCTGCACCGATCCAGACCATCTAGAGGAGGTTATAGCGGAAGAAACTAATGGTAGGGGGGTGGACGATGTCATCGTGGCTTTGGGTGACGCCCAAGTTCAGGAGAAATCCTTTGACTATCTGGCACGTGGAGGCATTACTAACTTCTTCGGCGGGACTCCATACAGGGAGAGGATGATTCAGGTTAATACCCATCGGATTCATTACGATGGCGTCTCGGTTGTCGGGTCAAGTGGAAGTGACCCTTCCGACGTTGCCCGAGTATTGGATATGATGGCTGAGGGGCTAATCGATCCGGGTAATTACTTAGTGAAGTGTGGTGGTCTGGACTCGGCTTCCTCCCTAGTACAGGCGCTTCGGAGGCATGAGATCGATGGTAAGGGTGTGATCTATCCACAAGCCGAACACTCACTCTTCGATGTGGAGAAGTGGGACCTAGAGAAAGAAAGGAATTTTCTAGATGAATCTTTGACAGGCTGTTCAATGCGAGACTAAACTTTGATCCTAAAACCCAGACTTTCTCTAGCTCTCTTCCCTGGAGGGAATTGGCTTTTCGGCTGAACGGTGCTCACTCTAAACCCCTTCTGCACGCAGAAGTATCGTGCAAGTTTCATGAAAGTTTCATGTGAGTTCACACTTCTGAGCTGATCAAAATGCCCGTGACAATTCCGATGAGTGCAGTTATGACGGCTCTTTTTTGGTGCAGTATCTGATGATACTCTGTGCGGAAAGAAGCGACCAAATTAAGCTAATCATACATTATGGGATGTTATCCTATCACAACAGAATACGGTTCCGTCTTTCTGCTCCATATACGTTGGGCTCATTAATTTATTTGGTCAAAGTGATACGTTTCATTGCAGTCGTTGGAGAATGCGATGTGAACTGATGCATTGACATTGGGTTGTCCCAATACTGAGAGAGCACCACGCTCATAGTCCTGCGGTAGTTTGAAAAATTACCGCTTCCATTGTAGGCTGGGACCACGCGATGTTACTGCATCACCGAACTCACACTACTTAATGTAGATAGAGACTTAAACAGGTCTCTGAGTTCGTGAGCATGTACATTATATCGGCCAAGTCCATTCTCTTTAATTAGGCCTATCCTCTTAGCAACCTTAGTTGTGGTATAGCTAGGTCTTTGGTTTCAGGTCTGAAGCCCATCTCTAAAAACATTCTTCACGCGCTAAGCTCTCCCATTCTGCATAAGGCAACTTGGACACCCAGAAAAAAGAGCATAAAGTTCTTTATATCTAACACGTGAAATGGCGGGCCCGGCGGGAATTGAACCCGCGACCACCGGGTTTCTTTCTGGCTTAAAAGCCCGGTGCTCTATCCTTACTGAGCTACGGGCCCATCGAGCTATAATGCTATTTTCAGATTTAAAGGTTGATTCTTTGTTATCGATGTTGTCAGGTTTTTCCCTCGCCGTGGATTCGTCTGAGCCACATTGAATATTGAGAGTTTTCTTCTAGCGTTCGGTCTCTGCTCTCTTGCTCTCAACTATGCTAGGAGGGGGGGGATATATATAGGCGAGTCAGGTTCTCTGACCATCCTTTCTTCAGGATGCAGGGAGTTACTATCCACCAAAAAAGAAAATGCCTTTCGTCGAGAACGGACGAGATGCCGCACTACATCCGATAGATTTATAGTTCACAAATATTTTCTACCTTTCTGATTAAAGGATTCTCTCAAACGTCAAAGTGAAAGAACAATATCCCATGTTTACATTCGAGAATGGTCTGGGGTGCAAATGACGCGCGATGTCGGTGAAAACCTCACAATCGGCTTGCTAATTCTTATGCTCTTCTCTGTTCAGATGGTTTCAGCAGATGAACCCGAATATAGTATCGAATTCGTAGAACTCACTGTCTATCGAGACGGTCTTGTTAGTGTGACTCAAGCCCTGACCGTTAATGAAACCTTTCCATCGATATCACTCCGGCTCTTGACACCTTCGATTGAGAACGTCATCGCCTTCGATGAGAATGAGACGGTTCTGGACTACGAATTAAGCGGGGTAGATATGACCATATTCACTTTGGGGACTAGAAGAGTTCTACTCGAATACGACACGATCTCGTTAACTAAGAAAGAGGCCGAGGTTTGGACCTTGATCCTCGATGTCCCCTATAACGTTACCGTCTACCTACCCGAAGAATCAACAATCTTGTATCTCAATGAGATGCCAACCTCGTTAGAAACCGAAGATGAAAGAATAATCATATCATTGTTCCCCGGTGAGTGGGAAATAAGCTATGCGTTGGCCGTGACTCTGCCAGTAGCTTTCAGAGTCAGTGATCTTACAGTTAGCCCAACCGAGGTTGACATCGGCGGCGAGATCACGATCTCAGCCAAAGTGACCAATATCGGGGAAGAAGAAGGCTCCTATACTGTTGTCCTAGAGATCGACCAAGAAGTAGAAAATTCTAAGACGGTTACGCTTGCAGCAGGAGCATCAACAACAGTAGAATTCAGAGTGCTCAAAGAGGACGCCGGAACCTACAGCGTTGAAGTGGCTGGACTAAATAGCGCATTCACGGTAAAGGAAGCGCCCCCACCAGTTCCGATTCCAATAGCGTATACAGTCGGAATCGCTGTACTGGGGGCTGTTATTGCGGGATTCATCCTATTAAAGAGAAGACCACCTGGACCAGAAAAGATACTCAGAAAGCACTTTGACCTCAGGCCGGAAGACAGAGACGTGGTACGATTCATATCTGAAAGGGGAGGGAAAGTTCTAGAGGCTGAAATAAGGGGAAGATTTCAGGAACTACCAAGGACAACCCTCTGGAGACTGATTAAGAGATTGGAGAAAATGGAGATAGTAACCGTCAGTAAGATTGGGCTGCAAAACCAGATAGAATTGAGAAAGTAAATTCAAGGATCACAAAAAATATAGGGGCCCCTCCAAGTATCTAGCTTGGAGAGGTTTGGTATCTCTTCGAGTCGAGGTCTTCCCTACGGCTTCTTCTCCAGAGGTTTCAAACCTCTCATATTCGAGCTTTTTGCCTGTTTAGACTTCGAGTGATCCTCACTCGTTTGCTTACCTTCGCCTTAACTGCAATAGGTCTCGTTCGATCTCCCTCAGCGCGTTCCTTGCCTTCACCAGTTTAGCTATGGCTCCTACGATATCTGGCGGCGTGGCTTCAAGGTCGCTTTTGGCGCCATCAATAAGTGGTTCCACATCCTCTAGTTCTGTTTTAAGAGCCTCTGCTCCTGGCAACCCTCTCTCAACAGCTCTGTCAACCAATCGATCAAGCACCCCATAGAACTTCTCAATGATCCTCAGGTAACTCTGTATCCTTTTGACTCTTAGTTCTAGAGCTCTCTTTTGAAGGAGCGAGTGTACCATTGAGATTAACTTGTTGGCTTGTGTTTTGTTCCAAACTGTGTCGTCTACCCTTCCTTGACTCAGCCAGACCAATGCCTTAGATATGTTCAGGTATTTTTCGGCAGATTCCAGTATCTGCAGGATTGCTGGCGGTGCGGCTGGTCCAAGCCTTTCCTTTAGCCTTTCTATCCTATCTAGGGCACGTTTCATCGCTTCGATGAGCCCCTGAGCATCGACCAACTGTCCTCTCTGAACTCCCGAATCTGCTAGTATTGTCTTGAATGCTTTGAAGACCTCTCGAAAGATTCTCAAGGCTTCAGTGGCGTTAGCAATAGCCCATCGGTAATTTCCATCCTCTAATGCATCCTTAGCCTCGGTTAGATTGCCCAGACCCCAAGTCTTGAAGAGTGTCTTATTACCTTCGAGTTCATCGTAGAGACCTGCTCCCGTGATGGTTTCTATGGCAGTCTCGTTCGCATACGTGAGGTTAATGAAGTTTCCAACCTGTTCGTATGCACGCTGTGCCAGCTCAACGAATTTTTCAGCTCTTTTTGCCTCATTGCTATTGTCTTCTCCGCCTTGCCCGCAGCTGACCGACATCGGCACCAGCGCTAGCAAAACCAGAGATAGCAAAGCAATCCCGACGAATCTACTTCTCAATCTGTTTCCCAGCATATTTTTCACCACCCTATTTTAGTGCCAAAATTAATGGCAATACCATGATTTAAGGGACACTTTGAAAAAACCGTTTCAGAAGTTGAAACGGTCATTTAAAGACCGAAAATCGCTCAGAAATACAGGTTAGGACTAAAAGCCGTCCTGGGAACTCGTTCAAGACCTCTTCGTTGTCAATTTCAGAGTTTGACACCGAAAACTATTCCAAAGGCCGCGTCTCATGAGCCGGTAAAGCCAGTAACTTAGACTTTCAAAGCCTTTTGCTATCCGTTATTCGCTTACCCTGACAGACCAGCTGCATGGAGGCCTTGACCAAGATGCAACTAGAAATTCAGGTTGAATATATGGGCCTAGTTATTCCTAAGAAAGGAAGGAAGGAGGGTCCCTGCACAAGTTGAAAAAGATCTCACAGATTTGGCGGAGTCTGCAGCATAAGCCTTATTCCATTAGCTTCATAGCCCACAGTATTCCGTTCAGTAGGTGCTTTCGGAGCCATTCCTCCTTCCACAACTCTATGAAATGGCCGAAGGCGGTGTAGAAGACTCTTCCTTTACCGTAGCTGTGGCACCAGCATAGGGCGTAGTCATTATCCGGGCGGGTGCCTTTGCTTAGGTCAACAGACGTCTTATCTAGGCCAATTAGCACGTGTGTTTTCTCCCGACTCCAGTTTTTGAAGGTATATACTTCTTCTTTCACTCTGAACGTTTTGGGTAAGTGCCTAGTAGCCGGATGCTTCTGATCCTCTACTATAGCTGTTACCTCTTGGGTCCAAGGATGGGCTTGAAAATATCCTCCGAGCATTTCACCGTACTCTGGGAATTCGTAGAAGGTGTCGGTGGCGTTATGTACGCCTACGAAGCCACCTCCATTCTTTACAAATGTGATAATGGCTTTCTTGTGCTCTTCATTGATGGGAAGTTCGCCTGTAGTGGCGAAGAGTAGGGCAGAGGAACCGCTTAGGGTTTCAGCATTTATCACCGTGCAGTCTTCTGTATCTAGGACTTGGAACTTGCCTGAAGTACGTCCGAGCTCTCTGACGGTTTCTCTGGCTGCGGAAAGATAGTCGTGTCTAAAGCCCGCCGAATGCGTGAGCATTATGACTTTCGTAATCTTCAAGATTAAACACCTGTCTACAACATTCAATTGTAGAGCTTAAAAAGCTTATTTTACCGGCTAGTATAATGCTGAAGATACCTATAGGTTTTGGGCACCCCACTAAGATGCTGAATAGGACATGTTTCAGTCGTTTGAGTACGATTTTCGCTCCAAACAACATGGAAAATCGCTTGGGAATCAATTCATGTTCATAAATGGTGCGTCGTCGAATCTTTTTTCTGGCGGGCGCTTTATTAAGTACGGACTTGGGCACCCGAAGAAACGTTCAGATATCGTGGATTCTAGGAAAAGGTAAAATGTTATGGTTTCAATCAGTATCTTGGTGTAGGCTGTGATCAAAGAGGTCTTAACAGATTTGTCCATGCAGAAGGCTCCGGGTCCCTATCCTTCCTTTACTGTTTTCGATCTATTGAGAATGATTGAGTTGATTGCCGAGAAAGGCCCGATTGGTCGCGGAAAGTTGGCTGTGGAGTTGGAGATCGGAGGAGGCGCAATCCGCACACTAATCAGCCGATTGAAAGATTCCGGGATGATTAGTGCATCCAAGCTTGGTTGTTCTCTAACGAAGAGGGGTTTTGAATTCTGGAATAGGATCCAGCTGATCATTGCCCAAAAAGTCATACTCGTGGAAAGCGATTTGACGTTTGCGGCCTGTAATGTTGCTGTGCTCTTGAAAGGACGTGGTGATAAGGTCAGAAAGGGTTTGGAACAACGTGACGCCGCTGTTGCTGTCGGGGCTAAGGGCGCGACAACGCTCGTCTTTAAGGGAGGAAAGCTAGTTGTGCCGATGGTTACTGAGGACTTAGCCAGAGACTTCCCAGTAGCGTTTGGCAAAATAACTCGAATGTTGGACCTAGAGGAAAATGACGTAGTCGTGATCGGAAGTGCTGAGGACCCAAAGAAAGCGGAATACGGAGCCTTGGCAGCCGCTTGGACGCTTATCTGACAACTTGAACCTCAGTATGTGATTTTCTCTCCTCCCTTGAAGATGCGTTCAATGTAGGCGTTTAGGTCGATGAGGCCTTCATTCGTCTTTGACGAGACGGGTATTAGAGCGAAATTCAAACCGAGGTAGTGTATTGCCTGCATTAAGTTTCTGCTTAGTAAACGTTTTGTCTCGTCTAGTCTTTCGTCGATAGCTCTCTCAAGCGTCTCTACGTCTTCTGACCAGTCCAGAATACTATTGATCTCCTCCTCCGGTAGAAGATCAGATTTGGAGAGAACATGAAGTTGCGGCAAAAAGAAGCGAGAGTAAACCGCTGATGAAAGGAACATGTTCGAGACGTAATTCAAGGGATTCGTGGAGAAGACGGAGTCGAACAGATACACTATAGCTTTAGGTTCTTCCGTTAACTCGCTTGCGATGTATGGCCCGCTAGCTCTAAAGGCGAAGAGCTCCATCTGTCCAGGGGTATCGACGAGGACAATGTCCGGGTTGACCTCCTCAAGCTCTTCACCAAGTTTCTGGGCCCTGTCTGCGATCAAGTCTGCAGCCATTACGAGGGCACCGTTTGGGCCCAAACCGTACTTCTCCATTATCTCTTCAATTCTTATATAGTCACGTACGTCCAGGTCTGGCGTGTACGGCAGATTTGCGGCGCCTGGGTCTAGGTTTACTAGAGCAACATTCTGTCTTTCCATTATTAACCACTCGCCAAAGGAAGATGTAAGCAAGGATTTTCCGGAGCCAGCAGTCCCTATTATGAACGCTATAAACAAGGAAGTAGTCCTCCCAATTCTATCTACAGACGAGCAATTAAAACCCTACTACTCATGAAAAATCAATGGCACTTGGATCTTTAGTCATTGAGAACCTAATCGCCTAGGCTCAAGTCCCTCATCGAAACAAGTCATTGTTATGTACCAAAGATTCCTAGAAAATCCGCTTATCTTGCAGTAGTGTCATGCTTCCATGAGTTTTGTCTTTCCACCCTTTTTCTGAATGACGTCAGATATCTGCATTAAGGCTTTGCCAACACGTTGGCGTGCGACCTTGGAGTCGTCAGAAGTTGTTGAGAAATGGAGCTCTAGATGCGGGGTCTTCTCGGATACTCTTGGATGAGACTTTATGTAAACATAGGGGTTATCATTCATCACTTGGTCTATGAGTGGCGCCAACTCGGATTCAGGTATGCCTCTCACATCTATGCTAATCTCATAAAATGTTAGATCACCCGCAATCTCTCGGATAATGGGCGCAATTGATTCGTCGAATATCGCTTTCATTTCCTGCGGGACGCCTGGAAGCATTATTAACAGCGTTCCCTCATGCTTCGCCGACACTCCTGGTGCTGTGCCGATTGGGTTGTTTATCGGCCTTGCGCCCTTGGGGAGCTTAGCCATCTTGATCCGGTGGGGAGTGAGCTCAAACGTCTCTATTCTACCTTCAGCCACGTATCTCTCGTATTTTTCCTCTATCATCTTTAAAGCCTCATCGTTTTGCTCCAACTCACAATTCAGAGCAGCAGCAACCCCTTCAAGTGTTTTGTCGTCAAATGTGGGGCCTAGCCCACCAGTTGTTATGATGAAGTTCGGCTTACGCTCGATAGACTCCCTTACCGCTGTTGCGATTTCGTCAACATAGTCGCCTATGACGGTGATGCGCCTGACTCTCAGTCCTAGGGTTGTGATTAACTTGGCAAGCCACTGCGCATTCGTGTTCGTTATCTTCCCAATAAGGAGCTCGTTACCTACACATACGATTTCAGCAAAGTTTTCCACGCCGCGTCCACTCCCATTAGAGAGAAGTAGATACCCATGGCATATTTAAGATATGCGAGCCCCCCAATCGTTTCCTATTTTGAGATAACTTTCCGTAGCGTATCCCATTCTGCTTAGTGCGCAAAAGTTGATAAGTCTCATGAAAGAAACAGTAGCGTAGGCGACAATCCTGTGCTTCCAGTTTCGGTCATTATTCCAGTCAAAGACGAACCGAATATCAATAAAATCGTTCAGCAACTTCACATAGTTCTTTCAGATGTGGAACATGAGATCATAGTAGTGTATGGGGACAAATCTAGGTCCCCGCCCGTAGTGAGTAACGCTGTTGTATTCAAGATTTACGGGGATTCACTCGAAAGAGCAATTCTGAGCGGATTCTCAGTTGCAAAACATGAAAATATGGTTGTCATGGACGGTGACGGTTCACACCCTCCTCAGATAGTACCTGGATTACTGTCAAAACTTGAACATTCAGACTTAGTTATCGCATCAAGATACCTGAAAGGCGGATCAGCAGGACATATGAGCCCGTATCGAAGGATAGTTGCCAAAACATTCAAGAAAACTGCTAACGTTCTTGGAGTCAGAGTCTCAGACCCCATGTCAGGATTTTTTGCATTGAAAAAGAAAACACTCGAAGGTATGCAGTTCAAACCGATAAAGTGGAAAGTCTTATTCGAAATTCTGTCGAAAAAAGGCCACGAACTCAAGGTTGAGGAAGTCCCATATACTTATGAAAGGCGGGCAATCGGCCGTTCCAAAACATCAAGCAGAATAGCCTTGACAATTATCAAAGATATGTTGCTCACATCGAAAAAAATGAAGACAATACCGCAGGTTGCATTGACGATTCTTCTACTCATTGTTATAATTTACCTTCTTGATTTCAGTAGCCTCAGGGCAACGCTGCTAGAGATCAAACTGAGATATCTGCTTCTGTCAATCGTAGCGTATATAGTCATGACAGTAACTCTAGCCTATCGATTATTTTTCGTCTTAAGAAAGATAGGGGTCAAAATATCATTCAAAGATGTGTTCTGGAGTCATACATTCGGGATGCTTATTGCCAATGTAAATCCTGCTGGTAAGGTTGGCTACCTCTCGTCAATACCTCTACTAAGCAGATACGGAAAATTTGAACAGAAAGACGCATTAGCCATCGTTTTGGGGATACAGAGTATCGAGCTTCTTGTTAAAGCGATTCTTGCAGCCCTGTCGATAACGTTTTTCATGCATTTTTCAGGTGTCGAAATCATATCGCACGGTGAATCCTTACTTCCAGCCATCATCGGAACGGCTTCAATCGTCCTTCTAGGAGTAATCGGAATCTCCATATTGTGGTTCAAGCCCTACTGGCTAGAAGATGTACCTGTCGTGTCAAACATTGCAGGTTACTGGAACACAATCCCAATACTCAAATCACTGTTTTGGCAAATAACTCTTATTTCTTTGGTCTGCTGGTTGTTTAGAGGCGTAGAATGGTACTCTATTGGCCTCTCAATAGGATCATCTTTACCATTCATAACATATCTTGTTATGCATCCATTGTTAACTGCAGTGAGATTTATTCCACTTACACCGAGCAGCCTCGGCATATTCGAAATGACAGTTATTTGGGGGATGGGCTCGCTCGGTTTCACACCTGAAATGGGTTTTATGTTTGCGCTGATTGATAGATTCGACAACATAGTTGATATCTTCAGTATAAAGGAAATATGGAGGAAAAGCTAGAGCGGCAATAATTCTGATAGCTCCATTCTACAACCGTAATGTTGATTGTATTGTTCGTGTCCAAACAAAATATTAGGCGCACAAACATGTTACACTTGTTTGCTTCCTCCTCTCCCTCCTAGTTTCCTACCCATTTCTGGGGCGTCTTCTCAATTGAAATACGAGTCATAAAAGAGTTTTTCAGGATCATACCGAAATCTATCCCTAACTTAATTGTGGAAAGCGACAAGATAAACCGCATTCTTGAGCCGAAAACATTGGGAAACTCTTTAGCTCCAGACCGCGCGCTTGTAGCAACGAGACAGATTTATTATTACCGTAGCCTGAATAGGGTTAGTGAAACGAAAAGTCCCCACTCTAAGCGTTCGGAGCTATATGGATGTCTTATCACGTTCGCCCATTGAAGTATGTGCTTGGATGGCTCATTGCTGGCACTAGGGGAGGCACCACTCGCGCTCAAATAATTAGGGCTCTAAAAGAGACTCCGCAGAATGCAAATCAGTTGGCGAATCTGCTTGAAATGGACTATAGAACGATAAGGCATCACCTCAAAGTCCTTGAGAAGAACAGAATAATCACGTCCGCTGGAGACAGGTACGGCCTCACATATTTTCTATCCTCCGAGATGGAGGAGAATTATGCATCGTTCGAGCAGATTTGGGAAAGATTTGGGAAAAAAGAGAAAAGGAAGGAAAACAAATGAAGCATGAGATGAAGAAAGACAAGAGGACCCTACTTATACTGGCAACGTTGGTAGTGGTAGCTCTGTTGGCAACTTTCTGGGCCGTAGTCGGGCCGTTAGGTGCTCCGCCAGAGCGTCAGGGATGGGAGCGCTGGAATCTTGTTGATGAACGAAGAAGGGAGATTTGGCAGTTAATGGAAGACATGAGAAAGAACGGGACCAGTTGGCAGGACATTCAAGATGCTGTAAGAGCAAAGTTAGAAGAATGGGGCGTTAACCCACCGACTCCCGGAGATATAGAGTTGTTCTACACAGCCAAAACAGTGGTCTCCACGATCAACGTGGCACTTGTAGTAATCCTATTGCTCATGTACATTGACATATACCAGAAAACGAAATCAGACTTTACAGTTGGACTAATAATATTTTCGATAATCTTGCTTCTCTATACTCTTGCCTCTAACCCAATTATGCACTGGGCTTTTGGGTTTCGTGCTTTCGGCCTTGGACCCTTCGCCATGTTACCAGACATTTTTACGTGCATAGCGCTTTCCGTACTGCTATATCTCAGCGTCAAATAATAGATAGGCCCGCTTTCGGCCAAATTCTCTTCTCATGATAATCACTTTCCAAATGTTAGGAGAACGGCTGTCACGAGCACATGGTCATTCGATTCGCCCTTTCCTGCAATTAGGGATGAAATTGGGTTTAATTCTGAAATACTCTTTTATATTCTGTATTCTTATTTGAGCGAGACTATTGTGGTCGGGACCCGGACTTAAACCTGCTCCCATCCGTTGAGTATGTGAAAACATGAACGGTGATGAGAATGATGAATAGAAGCTACAAGATAAGTTGCCCAGCAAACGTGGCTCGTTACTTCATACTTGCTTTATCACTCTACGTGGCCACATCTCCAGTCTATGTACATGCAGAACTCACAGTTACGGTCTATGGCAGAGCTGTGGATGAATACGACCACGGAATGGAAAATGTTGAGATCAAGGCGTATTCATCTGATGGGATCTATGTTGAGAGCGGGAGTACATCTTCCGACGGGTCTTTCGCCGTAGGCCTGAGTGTGGGAGGAAACTATATTCTTCACTTTTCAAGGGATGGATACGCCAAAACTACCAAAAGTGTCAACATAGAGATGTACGGAACTGGATCAGTCCTTCTTGGTGATGTGGTTTTGCTGAAGGCTTTGAGGCTGTCCTCTTCCGTTTTGAGCCGGGTGGCAAGTCCAGGAGACAAAGTGACGCTATCATTCACGGTCAGCAATATTGGGGAAGAGCCGGAGACTGTTGAATTCTTTATAACAAAACCGGACGGCTGGTCAACGAGGATACTAGATCAAACGGGAGAGGTTACAAAAGTATACCTATTGTCTGGGGCCAGCATCCCCCTCCAGCTAGAGGTTACGGTTCCCTTAGCATCCGCTGGAAACAATGGTTTATCACTCACCTCAGTTGGGGAGACAAACTCCACACTGGACTTTATGATAGAGGTCAAACCGTTAAGTGAATCCATAATTTTCTGCCAATTTCCAGGGAAGTCTGTTGCGCCTGGTGATACTGTTCGATTCCAAATAAGGTTGGAGAACCCCTTAGGAGTTGAGACGTCTTTTAAGATTTCATTTGACTCCATCCCACCAAATTGGACGGCTGCTGTCAAAAGCGCAACCGGCGAGTATGTGACACAAGCAACTCTCGATAGCAACGAGTTTGTAGATCTGGTGGTTGAGGTTGAATCGCCAGATACCGCGAGAATAGGCGAAGAATACGAATTACTAGTCAAGGCAGAATCCAATGATGGAAATATAGTGAGCTCTCTGCCGTTAAGTATATCTTTGAACAAGGTTGAGGAAGAGGCTAAGATCACTGTGAACGTGAAATTCTCAGATGTAACAGTTGGCGCGGGAAAAATCGTGCAGTACCCAATCACAATAGTAAACTCAGGTGATGCTAATCGGACCCTATTATTATCTGTTGAGCCTCCTGTTGATTGGAAGGCGGTTTTCAAATCTGGCGTGCTGGAAGTCTCAAGTCTCTATCTGGAAGCTGGGAGATCTGAGAATCTAGTCATTGAGGTAACCCCTCCAAGCGCAGTCAACCTCGGTAACTACACAATACCGGTCCAGGTTAAATCCGAAAACGGCGCTATCTACGCGGAGACAAGCCTGAAGGCCAAAATCGTCGGCTCTTATGCCTTAAGCCTAGAGCCTTCAACCCTTCTCACAAGCGTAACTACTGGAGGCTCCACCTCGTTCACGGCGAAAATAACAAACATAGGATACACGCCTGTCACAACCATCAAAGTCGGTGTTGATGCCCCTACAGATTGGGACGTAACAATCACCCCCGTAAGTGTGCAGTCACTTAAACCAAGCGAATCTTACACGTTCAACGTAGCCGTGAACACGCCGAGTGACACAGTGGCAGGAGATTACATGATCACATTGATGGGTTTAAGCGACCAGGTTAACTCAGATAGTGTTCAAGTTAGGATTACGACTACAGCTCCAACTTCGTGGGGGCTAATAGGAGTGGGAGTGGCAGTCGTCATGGTCATCGCTCTTTTGGTCGTATTTATGAGATTTAGGAGGAGGTGAAGTAAATGTCTCAACCTATGATACAAACCCAGGAACTGACAAAATACTACGGAGAAGTCAAAGCTGTCGATCATCTAAACCTAACCGTCTACGAGGGAGAGATATTCGGTTTCCTCGGCCCAAACGGGTCTGGAAAGACCACGACGCTTCTCATGCTGATGGGACTCACCGTACCTACGTCGGGCACGGCTACTGTAGGAGGATACGACATCATAAAAGATTCAAAAGATATAAGGAGGATTGCTGGGATACTGCCTGAGGGCGCTGGCTACTATGAAGACTTGACCGCGAGACAGAACCTTAACTACATAGGCCAATTGAACGATATACCCAAGCTTGAGAGGGAGAAGCGGATAAAGGATCTCCTAGAGGCTGTGGATTTAACGAAGTGGGCCGACACGAAGGTGGAGAAGTTTTCCCGAGGGATGAAGCAGCGTCTCGGGATAGCACAAGTACTCATCAAGAGGCCTAAGGTTGCCTTCTTTGATGAACCAACGATCGGACTGGATCCTCAAGGTGTAAGAGAGATCAGAGACATGATGTTTAGGTTGAATAAAGAGCAGGAGTTAACGGTCTTCTTGTGCTCGCATCTAATGTATGAGGTCCAGCAGACCTGTCGGAGATTGGGCCTAATACGTGGAGGAAAACTCATAGCCGCGGACACTATCGAGAACCTATCCAACAAATTAGAGAGGAAAGGAAAGATGGCTATCGAATTTGAGTTGTCAGAGATAAGCCCCGACCTGATTCAAGAGATCAAAGATATTAACGGTGTTACTTCTGTTGACCAAGAGAATCGTAAGCTTTATGTCCATATGGAAATCGACAAGTCTAGAGATGTTTCGGAAACCATAATAAAGCATGGAGCAACAATTCTGCTAATGAAGCCGAAAGAATATAGCCTAGAGGAGATATTCCTAAAATACTATAAGGAGGAGGCTTAGAGATGGCAGGCACAATGACCGTATGCCGAAAAGAACTCGCAGACCACCTGGGAAGTAAACGCTACATTGTGCTCTTCGCTTTAATACTAGTCTTATCGACGATGTCAGCATATCAAGGCGCCGAGTACATAAGAAATAATCCCCAAGCAGGCTTCATGGCGATCTTCTCGGGTGCGCGATACGGCTTTCCCTTCACATCATTGATGGTCTTCTTTGGTCCCATCATCGGTCTAGCCTTGGGCTTCGACGCGATAAACAAAGAGAGGACAAGCGGCAGCCTATCAGTGCTTCTCTCCCAACCAATATTTAGAGACTCGGTAATCAACGGCAAGATCGTCGGAGGAATAGCGGCTCTCACAATTTTGACAGCGAGCACGATTACCATTATGTGTAGTATGGCGGTGACTCTCTTAGGGTTAGTTCCATCGATCGAGAACGTTTCAAGGATAACCTTGCTTACCGCACTCACGATACTCTATCTAGCCTTCTGGCTTGGCCTAGGACTGCTCTACTCGACTGTGACTAAGAAAACAGCTACATCGATACTTATGTCAATTGCCACATGGCTCTTCTGCTCTATCGTGATCTCCATCATAGCTATGCTCGTAGCCAACACAATTGCACCTGTGCAGATGCCTACAATGCCTACAGGAGGGGAATTTAATCAAACTGGGCAAGGAGGATTCAACTTTACGAGAGTAACCGAGACGCCAGAGTTCAGGGCACTTCTACAAAGAAGGTCCACCATCCAGACAAGCATCCAGAGGATTTCGCCAGCATACCTCTACAACGAAGCCAGCTCAGGAATCCTCGGCATAACCACTGGAGGATTCGGGTTCATCGGACCGGAAGGGGGAGGAAGCCCGTTCCGATCATTAGGATTAACGCAGGGAGTCACAGCAATTTGGCCGCAGATCACAGCCATAGCAGTCGCCCTCGTCGTATGCTTCGCCGCATCGTATATGCTATTCCTACGCCTTGAAATCAGGCCCGGCGGATGATGTTAATCCTACACCTTCAGAGACGAACGGATCGAAAAGGAATTATCGAAAGAAGAGACGAAGTGCTTCATAGGAGAGTTAATGAAATATACGGCCATCACGGAGACCATCAACAGCGTCGCACCGAACTAGCACTTCTCCAAGATAGCTCAGTATATCCTACACGCATACGCCGCATAGGGATAAGTCCTGGGGTTGGTGGACGGGGTCAGACGATATCCAGAACCGCTTCGTTGATGAAATGTCTAGTTTTCGCTTGATCGCTTCATATATCCTGTTCACAAGGCAAGAAGTAAGATGAGAAAGATTCGTGAGGGTTTTATCTATGGTTTCAAGTTTTGAGAACCATCAAACCTGGAAGGCTATTAAACATCACAGTAATTAAGAAAACATGAAAAAATTCGGTTTTTCCAAGGTAACAGAATGTATGAAGCTGTCACTAAACACCTATTTTACATAATTAAATTAAGGATAGATTTGGGTATAATTCTGAAAAAAACTCTTTAATAGCCATGAGTCAGTAGACAAGATACCCAAAAAGGAGGTTCGGATATGGCGAAAGACCTCGTCTGTGGTATGGATTTGAATGAAGTAACAGCCGTATATACGACAGAATTTGAAGGGAAGACCTACTATTTCTGCTCTCATCGGTGCATGACCATGTTCAAAAAGGATCCGAAGAGGTACATATCTCAATCCTCTGCAAGAGATAAGTGATATGATTCAAGGACAAAGGTTAGATGGCTGAATAATTGGGCGGTTAAGAAAATCGAAATTTAGGTTGAGGAGAGAATGAAGACATGAGTTTCATTGTGTGCGATAAATGTGGAAACGACAGCTGGTACATAGTAGGCCCAAACCCACACGGAGAAATACCTCTCTGCCAGGTTCAGATATGCGCGAAATGCGGTTTTGCTCTTATACTCAGGTATGAACTGGTCAGTGCTACACGCATGCAAATCTTTAATCTGGAGGATCTACTAGCGGAAATGGTGGAAACCGCAGGAGAGGTATCTGTAGATGGACTATCGGACAGAGGTAGACTATATGATGCTACGATTGAGGATATTGGAATACATAAGAGATAGTGAAGAGGCTAGCTTTTTTCAAATGTCAAAAGATCTTGACCTCAGACTTGATATTCTTGCAAGGGAGTTGAAAGCTCTCAAGGATAAGGAGTGTGTGACTGTGTATGAAGGCGGGTTCTATTCGTTAACATTAGAAGGTGAGATAGAATTAGAACAACTCAAGGGAGAATACGGCATCCCATCCTGTTAACTTGAGAACCAGCGTGTGGAGAGGGGTAAGATGGAGCAGAGGGTTCAGATCGACTTAGGAAAGATCGAAAGAGAATTCTCTTGCCCATCTTGTGGAGAAATCTTCTCTCATGATGAAGAGTCATGTGTCACTTACGATATTCTAGCTGAAGACAACACAATTAGCTAGCTACAGGACGATGAACCCAGCTGGTTCTATTCTCAGGTTTCAACAAGTTTGCAGATTTTCTAGGAACGATCTACAGAGCGGTTCGATTCTCTACATTGCTGTCTTTCACCTCCACAACGTTCATTGGAGCAATATTGGCCAGTTCAATCATTGATTCCAAAATCGTTTGGCTGCTAATGTTCTCAGCATTCAGCACCGCTTTCGGCTTCGTCATAAACGACCTATCCGACGCGGAGCTAGACAGATCAGCTGGAGTCTTGAGAAACCCTTTTTCAACAGGAGAACTAAGCAACGGTAAAGGCATCATTCTTGCAGTCTTCCTCCTCCTCGTTTCAACGATGGCTTTGTCCTCTTTCAACCTAAAAAACCAGTTGCTTGGTCTAGTCGTCATCTTTCTTTATTTTACCTACTCATGGATTGTGCGAGCAAAGGCTCGTCCAATTTTGGACGTAGCATATCACGGCTTCTCTCTAGCGATCCTCGCAACCATAGGATACGCGGAGTATAGATCCTTTAATATTGTCTCCCTTCTCTTAGCCTCACTAGTCTTTTTCCTATCTGTCATATCGCAGATCCTTCAAGAGGTTAGAGACTACGAGACTGATAGAAGGGTTGTGAGAACAACAGCTATATTATTAGGTAAAAAGAAGTCTCTAATCCTTTGTCTAGCATTCTTCACATCCGCCATCATGATCACCATCATCTTACTTTTCTACGGCACAATCCCCTTCGAAATTTTACTTCTCTCGCCACTTGCCTACTTCATCATGGTTCCCATCATTCAAGCTATACGCAATGACGAGCATGAGAGCATGCTAAGGAAAATCAGAGAGAGGCGTTTAATCATGATCGCCGCATTAATCGTCACCTTAATCTTAGCAAGGAAATAAGACATATGCTAGCTAGCTCTATATTAAATGAATAGAGGGTTAGAATAGTTGAGTTTTTTGGAAAAGTTGTTCGGAAAGAAGGAAAAGAAGGTAGTGGAGCCTACTGAAATAGATCTTGATATAGAAGCAGCTACCGCTTTTCTGAAGAAAAAGTACGATGAAAATTTCCAACTTGTACATGATGAGATTAAATATGCCACATCTCTAAGAAAAAGGAGCATTTCTAAGAAAAAGGCAATCCTAGACCTTCTAATTGCTTCTAGAGAAAAGGAGCTACTGAATCCGGTAGTTGATGCGGAGAAGGAGCTTGACTCTTTAAAGAAGAATATAGAAGATGTAGAAAAGAACAAAAAGGAAATTGATGAGCATAACAAGAGCTTGCTGGACTTGAGGAAAAGACTTAAGTCTGAGGAGGAAAATCTGAGAGAGCTAGAAGCAAGTGATGAATGGGATAGGTTTGATCAAATGATAAAAAGAAAAATGAAGTTAGATTCTCAAATATCCGAAATCAGATCTGAGATTTCTCAAAACTTTTCTAAGATTGAAAAGCCGTTAAAGAGATTTCAGCATTTGGTGGAAGTTGGCAAAGAAGAGATTGGTGATAAGAAAATATTAAAGAGATATCTGGATTCTCCCGTTGATGCCTTGATTGAAACAGAGAATTTCTTTCTTGTAAACTCTACTTTAGAGAGAGTCAAGCGCAGTATTTCATCTAACGCAATACTCCTCAAAGGCAAGAGCAAAGCATTATCTAGAATAGATTGGGTGATTGATAATGATATTTTTGAAGAGTTAGTTACGAAGCACAATTCCATGATAGAGGAGATTAGGAAATTAGAAGAGGATATAGACAAGCAGAATATTGACGAGTCAAAAAGCGAGATTGAGAGTAGAATTAAATATTTAGGGGGAAATGGTCAAGCGATCACCGCAGAAATAGAGAGAAATAAAAAACAGATAGAAAAAATTGAAGTCTCTGTCCAAGAAGGGAAAGTCAGATTGGAGAGAAGTCTCGCCACGCTGATTGGCAGTAAAGTAACAATAATGCTCAACTAGATAGCTAGCGAGATATGCCTAATTATGGCATGCGATCTCGCTACTCTTTCAAGGATCTCCTAAGGATCTCATCAATTAATCTCGGGACTTTTCGTTGAACTAACCTAGCTAGCGTATTGTGAGTCCGACGACGCCAAGCAATGTGACAAGGAAAGGAGGAAACGGGCTAGACCGCTGCAGAATTATGCTTTGAAGTGGAGGTTGAGAATAAAATGAAGCCGGACCGTTTTGAGTCGACATATAACCTCTTCTTCGAACTATAAGGAATTGAATAGATTTTCACAGCAGCCTCTCTAATGGCAATGGTTACTTCAGTAATACTTTTGCAATGGCCTCCGTGATCTGTAGATCTTTATCCTTCGCAAAAAACTCTTGCACGGAGGAAGCTTCAACACGAAAACACCTGCAACCCTAGTCCTTATCCTAGACCAGTCTTTCCCAGTCTCAAGGAAACGTGCCAGCTTCTCCTCAGACATAGAACATCACCGTTACGATATCAACCCGCCAAAAAGCTAAACCTTTTCATTATCATTCGCCCCTCTCATTGCTGAAGAAAACTACAGCAGCTAATTCTGCAAAAATCGTAAATTTAAACCGATATTGTCATCTAGCCGCCAATCTTGTACACAGATTTTCAATAACAACAACAACGACAAGTTTAAATAGTAGGGTCTACTGCGTAGATTGCTACTGAGTTGGGTTCTACTATGTGGCCCGATTTCTTAACTGGAAATGAAAGGATAAGTCCCATTCAAGTACTAATCCTGTTGCAGCTTAGAAAGCAGGCCATGTATGGCTACGAGATCCTAAAGTCTCTTCGAGAACGGTTTGGGGACACATGGGAACCCAAAACCGGAACTGTCTATCCAGCATTGAGGAGTCTAGAAACAAGAGGACTTGTTCAAACAGAGCTGAAAGGGGAGAAAGAGTTCTATTCCTTAACCGAAAAGGGACAGGAAATCCTGAAAGATGCCGGTGGACTTCTAGAAGGTAGCCTAGAGTTCGCTGGGAAGTATTACAGGTTTCTACCTCCCCTTCACAGGGGCAGAATTGTAGAAAAAATGATGGAGAAATTCTCTTGTGGAGATATGCCTCCGTTCCCACCATTTTTCCCGCTATTTCCTCCCAACGATTTTGAAGATAAGGAGACCCGAATAAGGAACCTCAAGATGGTGAGGAAGGTCACTCAGAAATGGCTCCAGACCATCGATGAAGAGATAAGGAAACTGGAGAGTGAAAGCGGGAGAGAAAGCAGATCAGAACACGCCAAAGTCTAAAAGATGGATCCCGTTCAGCGTGATTACGATATGCGAAAAAATCTAGCAATACTCGGTTGATTCTCTTGTTTTCAGCCAGTTTTCCTCTGATCAACTGAGTGTGCGCGCTGAGTAGAGGTCAACCTAATGAGGATAAGTGACAACTCTGACGACGCCAAACCGAACCGTAGTTACCTCCTCCAGGTTATATCCTTTATGAAGCCCTACTGGCTTTTGAGTCTCTTCGCCGTGCTGATGGTCGTGGCTTCGGTTCTTGCCGATCTCACAATACCAATGCTTATCCAGCGTATCATCGACGAAGGGATAACTCCGCGGAGCATGAACGTGATCATTGTGACCACTGAAACTATGATAGGAGTGGTCTTATTCGCGGCGGTGGCGACTATACTCAACACTTTCCTCGCGGTGAAGGTCTCTCAGAGCCTTGCCGCTGATGTCAGATCTGCTGTCTTCCACAAGATCCAGAAGTTCAGCTTTGGTAATCTAGACAGGTTCCAGACGGGCCAACTCATTGTACGCCTTTCGAGTGATGTCAACGCAATCCAGATGATGGTTATGATGGGTCTCAGGATGTTTCCTCAGGCGCCCATCATGATCGGGGGTAGCATCATTTTGATGTTTATTCTAAACGCGGAGCTCGCTAGAATTATGCTTCTTCTCCTACCTCTGACCTTGGTCTTGGCGGCTGTGTTCGTGGTGAAGGCTCTGCCCATGTTCCTAGAGATCCAGAGGAGGTTGGATAAGCTGAACGTAGTGCTTCAGGAGAACCTTGCCGGCGTAAGGGTAGTGAAAGCATTTGTTAGGATGGACCACGAGGCGGAGCGCTTCGAGAAGGCTAACACGGACTTGACCAACCAAGCTATGAAGGTGCTGACCATCCTGGCCCTCTTGTTCCCCTCGATGCAGATCATCTTCAATGTGGGCATCTTGGGCGTCGTCTGGTACGGCGGTCTGCAAGTCATAGCAGGTAGGTTCACGGTCGGCGAGATCCTAGCCTTCACCAACTACCTCCTTACCGCCGTCATGCCGCTCCTATTTCTCGCCATGATGGCGAGCCAGATCTCAGCCGCCAATGCCTCAGCCCAGCGCATCTACGAAGTCATCGACTCCGAGCCCGAAGTTCAAGATAGTCCAGAAACAAAACGGCTGTCCAACGTAAAGGGAAGGGTTGTCTTCGAGGATGTCTGCTTCAACTACGCTGGGGACTGCGGCGAACCAGTGCTCCAGAACATCAACCTCGTCGTGGAGCCTGGCCAGACCGTCGCCGTTCTGGGCGCTACTGGTTCGGGAAAATCGACCCTCATCAACCTCATCCCAAGGTTCTATGACGTGACGAAGGGGAAGATAACCATAGACGGCATTGATATAAGGGACGTGACGCTGGAGTCGCTTCGCTCCCACATCGGCATCGCGCTGCAGGAGGCAATCTTGTTCAGCGGAACCATACGCGACAACATAGGATACGGCAGGCCGGATGCCTCAGAGGAGGAAATCGTAGCCGCTGCGAAGGCGGCCCAGGCCCACGAATTCATCATGAGCTTCTCAAAAGGTTACGACAGTGATGTGGGGGAGAAGGGCGTTGGCCTATCGGGAGGTGAGAAGCAGAGGATCAGCATCGCCAGAGCCCTCCTTATCCAGCCGAGGATCCTTATCCTCGACGACAGTACCAGCTCGGTGGATGTCGAGACGGAGGCCAAGATACAGGAGCAGCTTGAGAAGATCATGGAGAACAGGACCTGCTTCATCATTGCCCAGCGCATTAGCACCGTGCTCAAGGCGGACGAGATCGTGGTCCTCGACAAAGGTAAGGTAGCCGCAGAAGGTTACCACGATGAGTTGATGAAGTCGAGCCTGATCTACAAGGAGATATACGACTCCCAGCTGGGAGGGGGCATAAAGACATGAGTGGAGGACACGCACTCCGTGGTGGAGCACAGGCGGGTGGACCACCGAGAGGACCAAGGGGCCCAGGGCCCCCCTTCATGGCAGGCGTCGAGAGGGCCAAGAACCCGACGGCAACTCTATCTAGACTAGTCCGCTACCTGCTCACCTCAAAGTGGCAGCTGATCCTCATCGGCGTATTCGTGGTTCTCGGCTCGGTCACCTCGTTACTGGGGCCATACTTCGTTGGCGTTGCCGTGGACAGCTACATAAGGACCGGCAACATCCCGGGACTATACGGCCTCGTGCTCCTGCTGCTCGGCATCTACCTCACGGGTTACGCGGCGCAGTCTCTCCAAGCCGCTCTTATGGCCCGAATTTCTCAGAAAGCTCTGAGGCAACTCAGAAAGGACCTCTTCGAGCACCTCCAGACGCTGAGCCTCAGCTTCTTCGACAGGCGCACCCATGGCGAGATGATGAGCAGGCTCACTAACGACACCGACGCCATAAACGTAGCCCTAAGCATGAGCTTTACTCAGCTCATAGGCAGTTTCCTGTCCATCTTCGGGATTCTGATCGCTATGTTTGTACTCAACATCTGGCTCACCCTTGGAAGCCTAGTAGTGATCCCGCTGATGGTCTTCGTGACAGTCATCATAGGAAGCCGCACCCTCTCGGGGTTCAGGAACCTCCAGAACAGGCTGGGAAGACTAAACAGCACCATGGAGGAGACGATCAGCGGCGAGCGCGTGGTTCAGGCCTTCAGCAAACAGGACACGGTTCTAAGGGACTTCGACGAGGCGAACATGGCCGTACGCGACCTCGCCATCCGCGCGAACACCTATGCCTTAGTCACCATGCCGATCGTGCATGTGATGAGCAGCATAGGGATCGCCGTCGTCGCCGGTCTCGGAGGATGGATGACCATTCAGGGAACGGTAACAATCGGCGTCATAACTAGCTTCATGTTCTACGTCAGAAACTTCTCTATGCCACTGCAGCAACTTGCCAACCTCTACAATTCGATTCAGACGGCCCTCGCGGGCGCGGAGCGAATTTTCGAGATCATGGACGAGAAGCCCAAGATCACTGACAAACCCGAAGCCGTCTCCCTCAAGGCGATCAAGGGGGACGTCGTCTTCGACCATGTCGTCTTCAGCTACACCGAGAAGGCGCCTGTCCTCAAGGACATGAGCTTCCACGCCGAGCCGGGCCAGATGATAGCCTTCGTCGGCCCCACGGGAGCCGGCAAGACGACGATGGTAAACGTCCTCGGAAGGTTCTACGACATCGAAGGGGGCTCCATCAGAATAGATGGGATCGACATAAGAGACGTCACCAAGGACAGCCTGAGGCGGCAGCTTGGCACGGTTCTCCAAGACAATTTCCTCTTCGCAGACACAGTAATGGAGAACATCAGGTACGGGAACTTGGAGGCCACCGACGAGGACTGCATATTGGCGGCGAAGCTTGCGAACGCGGACCAGTTCATCACGCGCCTGCCCGAAGGCTACAAGACTATGCTCACGGAGCGCGGCAGCAACCTCAGCCAGGGGCAGCGTCAGCTCCTGGCCATAGCCCGCGCCGTCATCGCAGACCCGAAGATCCTCATCCTCGACGAGGCCACAAGCAGCGTGGACACCCGCACAGAGATCAGGATTCAGGAGGCGCTTCTAAAACTGATGGAGGGTCGGACGAGCTTCGTCATAGCCCACCGACTGAGCACCATCAGGAAGGCGGATCAGGTTCTCGTCATCCGTGACGGAAAGATCGTGGAGAGGGGCAATCATGAGTCCCTGTTGGCACAGAAGGGGTTCTATTACCACCTTTACATGAGCCAGTTCAGGGGCACCAGTGAAGCAAGCAAATCTGAAAGTAGCTGAAGACTAGAAAAAAGAAGCAAATGACAGAATAGGCAGTAAGCTTAAAGAGTAACCGCCTCGATTCAGAGCATAATCCTGATGATGGTTGCCGGGCTAATGGGCGCCTTCACGCCGACATGTACGTTCACTAGAAGGGTTGGAGTTCACAGGCTTAAGAGCATAATACAGGGGAAGGTTGTTAATCTCTTGAAAAGGAATTGCGCGAGAGATGTTGACGCTGTTTTGGATACATCATTCATCAAAGCTTGGAGCATCCGCAACCCAATAGCTAACCAGAAAGGATCCTCTGACACGGAAGCTAGAGTTGGAAGAACAGGCAGAACCTACGGTTTAGGCTATAAGCTCGTCCATAGATTTCGAACGGATGCTTCCCTTAACTAGCCTTCTTGCTCCAGCAAACCAGAACGAGAGCAAACACACATCAACCATGCTGGAAAAAACAATCAACGTGACGACAGTGAGAAACAACCAGACAATGACACTCACGGTTGAGTTGGGAACAAGATATCCACCAAGCTAATTAGGGTATTGTGAGCCAAAAAATTAGGTCGTTCCTCTTTAGTCGATATGAGGCCACTTATTAGAACTTTACTGTGAGTGGGGGATGCAAGGAGAGAGAAAGGAGATCCAGTATGACCGTGGAAGAGAGATGCTGAAGTGGATAGCATTAATAACAATGACGATTGATCATATAGGCGCCGTTTCATATCCTGAGAATTCGGTTCTGAGAATGATCGGTAGACTCTCTTTCCCTTTATTTAGTTACCTTTTAGTCCTTGGGTTAGAGAGTACAAGAAACGTGAAGAGATACTTCGCAAGACTTCTCATTTTTGCGTTTGCTTCTCAGGTCCCATTCTATCTCGCCTTTGGACGTGAACCCTTCGAATCATTAAACGTCTTTTTTACTCTGTCTTCAGGTCTATTCTTCATTTACTTCTTCAAGATGAGGAACATTCCGTTTGTTCTCCTCCCCCTTTTGTCCTGAATTTTGATTATGGAATCTATGGGATCATGTCAATAGGCTGCATGCATCTTCTTATGAAAGACACCAAGCTAGGCGCAATCTCGTTTCTTGCCCTTAACCTCGCATTCTTGCCCGTCTGGCATACTCAGTTTCTGTCGTTGTTCGCGCTCCCGGTCATTATTCTCCGGAAAAGATGGAATCCAGTGAATGCAGATAGAAAGGTTGATGCAAGGACGGAGTATCCCAGGTGGAAAAAATATTTCTTCTAAATCTATTATCCTCTCCATCTTACGATACTCTATTTTGTAAAGGTTGGTTTCTAGCCAACTAGTTATGCCAAGAGAAGCACGAGAATAGGAGAAGCGACAAACGTGCGCTACGTAGATTAGGGACAGATTTGGATATAATTTTGAAAAACTCTTTTATGCCGTGTATTCCAATTGGAAGAAATTGCCTAGGAAGAGGATGTTGGGAGAAGATAGAACCAAAGACTCAATCCTAGCTCCCCTTCCCTATTTTGGCCCGAGCAGTATGGAAAGATTCGGGAAATTGAGGTTGAGGTGAGGATGAAGATAGCGAGTTTCATTGTGTGCGATATATGTGGAAACGATAGCTGGTACATAGCAGGCCCAAACCCGCACGGAAGAATACCTCTCTGCCAGTTTCAGATATGCGCGAAATGCGGCTTCACTCTCATACTCAAGTATGAACTGGTCAGTGCTACACGTATGCAAATCTTTAATCTGGAGGATCTATTAGCGGAAATGGTGGAGACCACAGAAGAGGTACCCGTAGATGGACCACAGGACGGTGATACACTGTATGGCGCTACGATTGAGGATATTGGAATACATAAAAAATAATGAAGATGCTGACTTTTTTCAAATGTCAAAAGATCTTGACCTTAGACCTGATATTCTTGCAAGGGAATTGAAAATTCTGAAGGATAAGGAATGTGTGACTGTGTATAAAGGCGGGTTTTATTCGTTAACACCAGAAGGTGAGAGAGAATTAAAACAACTCAAAGGAGAACACGATACTTAGTAAATAAACAGATTTTTACTGTTTCTAGTTTATTATTGCTAGGAGTCAGTACCAGCCTAGGGTTCCTTCTCGTTTGGATCTTGCCACACTCCATTGGATAAAGAAGTGGCTTTCGAAACGCTGAAGCATGAATTCATAGATTACGCAATCAGCAAGGCCATCGAACCCTTCTCACCAGCGTAACTACTGGAGGCTCCACCACATTCACGGCAAGGATCACAAATACAGGGTACACACCTGTCACGGGAATCGGTCTTGACATAGACGCTCCACAAGTGGGAGTCGTCAATCATCCCCATACGGGCGGAACTGCTTAAACCAAAGGAGTCTTTCACGTTTAATGTGGTTGTAAAGACGCCGGAAGACACGGTTGCCGGAAGGCGCTGGCTATTATGAAGACTTAACCACGACGCAAAACCTTAACTACATAGGCCAATTGAATGATATACCTAAACTTGAAAGGGAGAAGAGGACAAAGCAGCTCCTCGAGGCTGTAGGCTTAGCGAAGTGGGCCGATACGAAGGTGGAGAAGTTTTCTCAAGATATGAAGCAACGGCTCGGGATAGCTGAGGTGCTGATCAAGAGGCCCAAGGTTGCCTTCTTCGACGAGCCGACGATCGGCTTGGACCCTCAAGGCACAAAGGAGGTTAGGAATATGATGATCAGGTTGAATAAGGAGCAGGCTCACGGTCTTTATATCTTCGCACCTGTTATATGAGGTCCAGCAAACCTGTCAGAGGGTAGGCATCATACGTAGAGGAAGACTCATAGCTGCTGACACGATAGAGAATTTATCTGATAAACTAGCGAGGAAGGAGAAGATGACTATCGAATTTGAGTTGTCAAAGATAAGCTCAGACCTGATCCGAGAGATTAAAGATATTAACGGTGTGACATCTGTCGACCAAGAGAATCGTAAGCTTTATGTGCATATGGAACGCGACAAGTCTAGGGAGGTCTCAGAGATCATCATAAAACATGGAACAACGATTCTGCTAATGAAACAAAAAGAATATAGTCTCGAGGAAATATTCCTAAAATACTATGAGGAGGAGGCTTAGAGATGGCGGGCGCGATGACCGTATGCCAGAAAGAACTCGCAGACCACCTAGGGAGTAAACGTTACATTGTGCTCTTCACTTTGATACTACTTTTGTCGACTTTGTCAGCTTATCAAGGCGCCGAGTTCATAAAAAATCAGGCCCAGGCCGGCTTCATAGCCATCTTCTGGGGTGCCCAATTCGGCTTCTCCTTCACATCGTTGATGGTCTTCTTTGGTCCCATCATCGGATTAGCCTTAGGCTTCGACGCCATAAACAAGGAGAGAACAAGCGGCAGCCTCTCAACACTTCTCTGTCAACCGATATACAGGGACTCCGTTATCAACGGCAAGTTCCTCGGAGGAGCAGCGGCTCTCTCAATTTTGACAGCGAGCACAATCACGATTATGTGTAGTGTGGCGATAACTATCTTGGGGTTGGTTCCAGGGATCGAGGACATTTCAAGGATAACCTTGCTTACCGCACTCACGATACTATATCTAGCCTTCTGGCTCGGCTTAGGCCTACTCTACTCGACCGTAACCAAGAAAACATCCACATCGATACTTATGTCTGTTGCCACATGGCTCTTCTTCTCCATCGTGATCTCCATCATCGCGATGCTCGTAGCTAACACAATTGCACCTATCCAGATTCCTAGAATGCCTACAGGAGGAAGATTTAACCAAACTGACATAACTAGAATAACGGAGTCACAAGAGTATAGAGAATCGCTACAAAGATGGTTTACGATTCAAATGAACATCCAGAGGATTTCGCCAGCATACCTCTACAACGAAGCCAGCTCAGGAATCCTCGGCATAACCGGAGGATTCGGATTCATCGGACCGGAAAGGGGAGGAAGCCCATTCCAATCATTAGGATTAACGCAGGGAGTCACAGCAATCTGGCCGCAGATCACAGCCATAGCAGTCGGCCTCGTCATCTGTTTCGCCGCGTCCTATATGCTGTTCCTTCGCTTGGAAATCAGGTCTGGAGGCTAACACGCGCGCAGCAACCCACACTTGAGCAAAGTCTCAGGTAAATGCCTAAACACTATAAGTCAACTGCCGAGAAACGGCGAGGAATTATTCAACAGTTTCAAAGCCATGGGCAAGGGCTCCTACACACGGACTATGACGAGAAGAAGGTTCTACGTAAACGACGATGGTCATTAAGTTGCAAAAGCAGTTACCTCTTTTCTAACAGCAACCACCACCGGATTCCGACATCTCTTCAGCAAGCCGCGCAAACTCCCCTCTTTTCTATCCGTTCGATGTGTCAAATAGTATTCTTCATAGTCGGAACTTCAGTTTAGGAAGAAAAAAGTTCAGAATGGAGTGTGGACATAGAAAGTCATTGCATTCACACATCTCCGACAGTGGTCACATCATCATAGACATATTATCCATCGCAGATGTTCAGCGCGCGATCCTCTACTCACGGCAACATTATGGTCAGAACAAAGCAAAAAGTCTCTGATAATCCCCTTTTTCAGGGTTGAAGTGATAATCAAAGCATTGGATCTCAAACAAAAATCAAAGAATCGGCTTCAACTTTTAGTGAGAGAGGGCAAAGCTCTTTCTTTGAGCCAAGACTCGTCCATCTTACCATGAGAACACCTAGAAAAGGAACGCCCCACACCCGCAGGAGTGGTTGGTAACTTTACTTTATGAAGCAACTTTGTTTGGCAAAGTTTATATTTCGCATAACCCCTAGATAGCTGAGGCGAAAAGAGATGAAATTGGTGGAGTTCACTAAAGAGGGACTCATAATAGATGCGCTTATGAGGGGCGCTCTGAGATACAAGGATCTGAAGACGACTACTGGACTGAGCGATGCTTGGCTTTCGAAGAAGCTTCGGGAACTGGTCAAACTTGGGATTGTAGTTTTCCGGGACGGAAATTACTCTGTCGGTTTCGGAACGCTTCACGAGGCGTTGAAGAATGAGAAGCCCTTCATTGCGAGGCTGGTTGCACAGGAAATTGCAGAAAAATATGAGGCCCTTGCCGTAATTCTCTTCGGAAGCTTGGTTCGGGAGAGTAGCAAGAATGGAGACATAGACTTACTTGTCCTAACAATGGATGAGGAGTTTGACCCCATCAGAGTGTCGTTGGAGATGCTCCGCATGTTCGGCGTAGCTGTGGACATCGTTCATTTGACCTTGAGAGACTTGCTAAAATGGTTTTACGAGGAGCCCCTGATCCTCTTCGGCATTCTCAGTGGCTATGAAATTCTCTTCGACAAGGGTTACTTCCAAGACCTCCTTAGGGCGCTGAAGAAGGATGTGCTGAGAAACTGGGCTTACGTTGAGAGGGAGGAGCTTTGGGTGAGGAAAGAGCTGTTGCCACGCATGTGAAGGCCTCCATCGAATACATGGAAGCTGCCCAGAAGCTTATGGAAGCCTCTGAATACTTTGCGGCTGTTCTCTGCACCGCAACCGGTGTAGAAAGAGCGGCCATGGCACTGATCCTTCACCTAGGCGCGAGACCCGCCACGCGACATCGACACCATGAGGTGCTAAGGAGCCTTCAATCACTAGTGAAAGAGGATCATAGAAGAGAGTATCAAGAGGTGGTGGAAGCCGTCGCTGAGCTGATGGGGCACCTCACAATGGTGCGATACAAGTACGAGGCGGCAGGAGAATACAAGACGCCGAGAGAAATCTACGATGAAGAGACTGCACAACAACTATGCTCGAAGGCGGAGAAGATAATAACGTTCGTAAGAAACTACGCTAGGCCTGGGTTTGTTACTACATAAGTGGTTTATCACAAGGAATACAGGACAATCTACTTCTCTGCTATCTAGCTTAAGCCCCGAGGAAATGCTTGGTCAACTCCTGGACTACTTTGACAGTGAAGATAGTTTCTGTTAGCCTCCTTTGATGGGATAGACTGCTTTGTCGAAACAAGCCCGAGGGAACACACAATATATAATTTGAGTCGGATACCTGAGATCTGTCAAGGTAAGCCTTCACCGATTATTGGTGACATCTTGATATCGAGGTCTTTGAACTGACACGAACGCTTGGAAAAGGAGAAAGATCAATGCTAGGCACTGGAATCTTTGAGTTCCCAAGATATAACGTTGATGAGATCAGAGATATTCCTGGACAAAGAGTTGGAGAGGCTTTTTACAGTTCAACTGAAGAAGACGAATTCACCGTCAGAGTTGCCAATAGCCTTGATGAGTTTGCTAGACTGGTTGAAGCTTCTTCTTTAACGATTATCCTCTCGGAATTCCGAAAAAGTCTTTGAGCACGGTCGCAAACCTTCTCTCTTTTTTTGGTGTTCTTTGAAAGATTCAGAATTGAAGAGATAATGTCGGAATCTTTATGTTCACTATTTTCGGCTAAAACAGTCTGGAAAAGTTGTCATAGACCTCTCTTCTATGACCTATGAACAAGACTATCACTTTTTTCTCTTCCTCTTCAATCATGTATATTGCTCCGTGATCGCCAATTCTAAGCCTCCAAAAAGACGTATGCTTGAGGCGCTGACCCTTCTCCTCTGGGGAGTCCTCCAGTTCTCTTAGGCCGGCTTTAATTCTTTCCTTTAAGGAGGCATCAATCCTCGCCAAGTACTCTGGGGCTTTCGGATGTAAGAGGACTCTATAACTCAAGGTATCTCCTCTAACGGGATAAGGGTCCCCGGTTTCTCCTTGGCTTCTGCGCTCCGTTCTACCAGCATCCTGTAGAATTCTCTTGTCTTTTCCCGCTCTTCGTACAGAGTTATGATTGTCTTTATCGCGTCGCTTCTACTTCTGAACCTACCTTCAGCTACCCACTTGTCGATTTCCATGAGAAGTTCTTCAGGCATCCTCACCTGAACCTGCGTCATCCCGAAACACCTATTCGTAAACGTAAATGTTTACGCTAATAAAGGTTTTCCCCATATTGACTCTCTCTAAATACACTTGGATTAACAAAAAAATGCTTACTGATCATGAAGAGATATAACCCCCCATATTGTGAGAAATTAGACTAATGACATCTCCCATTTTCGCCATCACAGCCACCCTCAATAGTACTCTTGGCCATTGTAATGAAGAAGTTTTACATGTTTATGATCTTCATAAAGGCCATAAGAAGCAGATTAAATCCTCTTCCCATTCTCTTAACGATGTCCATTTTTGAAAGTCGGTTTAAATATTCTTTGCAGTTGTCCGCGAAACATTAAGATCTTGCACGGTTTCCTCTATCGATATCGTCTCGTGTTTAGTGACGTACTCTATTACCTTTTGCGGCACAGATGATTTCTGGTTCATGAGATCAAATATACATTTGGCAATAATATGCATAATTTGCTGCAAAGTGTACAGCTTGCCTTAGTTATCCTCGCCCAAAAACTGAAAATAGCCAGACTGAAAAATACTTACAGAATTTAACGCAGTTACCCAGAAAACGGCACACTACGTTACAGAATTTGCGAATCTTTAGTACATTGATATCTCAAAAAACTATCAATTTCCGCTGAAGAATAAACGCATCTTACTTCTACTTTAAGAAGTATCCCTCCGGATTTCCGACTAAAAGTCTCTCAGGAGGCTCACACCCCCCTCTTTTCTCGTGTTGCCAAACCCTTGTCTTCTAGGCGTAACCATAATTACATCGAAGGAGCTCCTTGCTAAGATGAAACCGCTAGAACAAGAAATGAAAAGTAGAATGGATGAGGGAGAGATAGTTAAGCCCAACTCAGGGAATTTGGTTAGGGATATTCGTGAAGCCATAGAAAAATACGTCATTCCTGACAAACCAGATTGGGAAAAACCATTAAAGTTTGTAGTTTTCTCAAGGAGACTTGACAAGGGAAGAGGACAGCGCGATTTTGAGGCTCTCTTCAAAAGCATAGGAGCCGAGATAATCGATTGGAATGACAAATACGAATGGTTCTTAAAGTTCGTATTTCGTCTGCAATTCCAGTCTGTTGTCCTTTAGAGTAATGGTGGGGGATCTAAAAGCGAAGATACAACATACGCCAGAAAATTGGTTGTCATTTGCTCGTACAATCACTCACTTCTTCTTTGAGAGCCACCATTGAAGATATTCTTTGCGTACTCTTTTCCGCCGTTCCTCCTCAGGCTCGAAACTCGGCCTAAGTTTCTGCCTCATCTCAATCAGCTCTTGATGCGTAAGCGTTAGCCCACAGCTCTTACACGCGTAACGCTTCGTCTGGCTAATGTAATGCA